>Ga0247840_10010929_pt1 | contig 11192 bp, 8 predicted proteins | sample LaCruzMarch2015__FD_192404 | JGI IMG/M metagenome (GOLD analysis project Ga0247840, IMG submission 192404) | Freshwater microbial communities from meromictic Lake La Cruz, Castile-La Mancha, Spain - LaCruzMarch2015_17m | ecosystem: Environmental > Aquatic > Freshwater > Lake | place: Spain...
TATGCCGATATATGTATCTTCTGATAGTTCAGATGCGTGGGCAAATGCAGAGATGTTTATGTTTGATGAAGAGAGAAGACCTGTTAAGGTCGCAGGAGTTCCTCCAGATTACTTTTCAGCAACAGGGCAACTATGGGGAAATCCTTTGTACAATTGGGATAAGCTAAAAGAGAGTAATTTTAAATGGTGGATTGATAGATGTAAAGCAGGGCTTAAACTGTTTGATTATATTCGTGTAGACCATTTTAGAGGGTTTGCAGGGTATTGGGCAGTACCTTTTGGAGAGACAACAGCGATTAATGGAGAGTGGTTACCTGCTCGTGGGTATGAGCTTTTCAGTGAGATTAAAAACCAATTAGGAGTATTGCCAATATTAGCAGAGGATTTAGGAGTAATTACTCCAGATGTTGAGAAATTAAGAGATGATTTTAATTTTCCTGGGATGAAGATATTACAATTTGCTTTTGACAGTGCAGAACCTGCAGTAAATTTCTTGCCTCACATGTATCCAATTAACAGTGTCGTATATACGGGAACACATGATAATCAAACGCTTCTTGGATGGTATAAAGCTGCTAAGACAAGTGATCAGAATTTTGCAAAAGATTATTTGAATGCAAAAGAAGAGACCATTTTAAAAGATTTTATTCGCGCTGCAACGGCTTCAACAGCGGTGTTTTCAATTATCCCAATGCAAGATTTACTTGGGTGTGGAGATGAGGCGCGTATGAATGTTCCTTCGGTAGCTTCAGGAAACTGGCAGTGGCGTTTTGATTTTGATGATTTATCTGAAGATATGTATGACTTTTTCAAGCATATCACAAAACTTTATAATAGAGATTAATTAAAAAGGGGTGCATATAGCACTCCTTTTCATTGTAAAAAAATCAATAAAGTTAAAACTATGTTATACTAAAGTGAAGTATTAAAGTTTGAAAGGAATAAGAAGATGAAAGTTGTTGCATTTAATGGAAGTCCAAGAGTGGGTGGAAATACAGAAATTATGATAAAAAAGGTGTTTTGTGAGCTCGAAAAAGAGGGAATAGAAACGGAACTGATTCAAGTGGGAACAGAGAATATTCGTGGGTGTATCGCTTGTTTTAAATGTATGGAGAATCAAAACAATAAGTGTATCATCGCCGGAGATAATGTGAATACCTATTTTCAAAAAATGATAGAAGCGGATGCTATTATTTTAGGGTCTCCTGTATATTGTTCGGATATGAGTGGGCAGATGAAGTGTTTTATAGATAGAACCAGCCTACTTGCTAAGGCAAATTCAGATATTTTAGCACGAAAAATTGGAGCATCTATCGTGGCTGTAAGAAGAAATGGAGCCATGCATACCTTTAACTCGCTTAACAGTTTTTTCACCATCAATCAGATGATTGTGGTGGGTTCAAGCTATTGGAATATGGGATTTGGACTAGCTGCTGGAGAAGTTGAGCAAGATGGTGAGGGTATGGTGACCATGGAAAATCTTGGAAAAAATATGGCATGGCTTTTAAAAACACTCGATGAGAGCAAAGTGGCTCAGCCAAAGCATGTAGTTTTTACTGAGTATAAATCAGGAATATAATGAAAATAAAAGACAATAGGCTTTCAAGAATATACCCCTAGCCGTATGACAGTGGTGCAAAGGGTCTTATAGTGCAGAATAAGTGGGGTCTTTTCAATAGCGTGAGCTATTTTAAGACTCTATTTTTTTAATGGTGACAGTAACTAAATTAGTAAGTGTTAAGTGAAATTGCGGGAGGTGAAATAATTCACTATATAAAAATATGTAAAAACTTGATATAATAGTACTATAATCTATTTAAAAGTGAGGGAAAAAATGTTAGGAATAGGAATCGTAGGACTTCCAAATGTAGGTAAGTCTACTCTTTTTAATGCAATTACTAAGGCAATGAATGCAGAGTCACAAAATTATCCATTTTGTACCATAGAGCCTAATGTTGGAATTGTTACAGTTCCCGATAAACGTCTTGAAATACTCTCTAAAGTTGTTGTGCCAAAGAAGGTGTCACCTGCAACTGTTGAATTTATAGATATTGCAGGACTTGTCAAAGGTGCTTCTAAGGGAGAGGGATTGGGAAATCAATTTCTTTCAAATATCCGTCAAACGGCTGCAATTTGCCAAGTGGTGAGATGTTTTGAAGATGAGAATATTATTCACGTAGAAGGAAGTGTTGATCCGATTAGAGATATTGATATTATCAATACAGAGTTAATTCTAGCAGATTTAGATACTGTTGAGAGAAATTTAGTAAAAAATCAAAAGTTAGCAAGAAGTGGAAATAAGGATGCTAAAATATTGGTAGATCTTTTTGAGAAACTTCAAGCACATCTTGAAAGTTCACAACTGATAAAGCAGTTTACAATGACTTCTGATGAGCAAGAGGTTGTAAAGCCATATCAATTTTTAACACTAAAACCGATGATCTTTGCTGCAAATGTTGCGGAAACAGAGCTTGCTACAGAGAATGAATTTGTTCAAAAAGTACGAACATATGCTGAAACAATAGGGTCTGAGGTTATTACAATTTCAGCTCAAGTTGAATCAGAACTGATTGATTTAACACCTGAAGAGCAGATGGAGTTTTTAACAGATTTAGGTGTGGATGAACCTGGTCTTGATAAGCTGATTCGCGCAGGATACAAGCTTCTTGATTTGATAACCTATTTTACTGCAGGTGTACAAGAGGTGAGAGCGTGGACTATTAAGAAAAATACCAAAGCTCCAGCGGCTGCATCAGAGATTCATAGTGATATTGAAAGAGGGTTTATTCGTGCGGAAGTAGCTAAAATTGGAGATTTTGAAAAGTACAATGGTTGGAACGGGGTTAAAGAGAAGGGCGCAATGAAACTAGAAGGAAAAGAGTATATTGTTGAAGATGGTGATGTGATATACTTTAGATTTAACGTATAATATGGAGGAAAGATGAAACTACACTGTTTTGAACTAGGGGCTATTCAAACCAATTCTTATGTATTGTTGATAGGGGAGAAGGCGATTTTGATTGATACGGGTGACTTTACCATTGAAGAGCAGCTTGCATACATTGAGAAAAAAGAGGCAAATTTAGCAGCAGTATTTTTTACACATGGACATTTTGATCATATTACTGCTTTAAATGAAATTGTAAAGAGTGATAAGAATTTTCCAATTTACATTGGAAAGGATGAAGTTGAGTTTCTTGAGAAGCCAGAACTCAATTTAGGTGGAATGTTTCAAATGATTATTTCTAAAAAAGAGAGTGAACTTAACCTTTACAAAATTAAAGATGGCGAAATGATTGATAAATATGGAATCATTGCTTATCACATGCCAGGGCACACGAAGGGAGAGATGATTTTCTATATCCCAGAGTTAAACTCTTGTATCGTAGGAGATTTGATATTTGCTCATGGATTTGGAAGAACTGATCTGCCGACTTCAAATCATAAGGATTTAAAACGTTCAATTTTAAGACTTTTTGATCTTCTGCCCGAGGAGACACTCATTTATCCTGGGCATGGGCCATCATTTGTATTGAAAAATTGGGATAAGAGCCAGTTGTTTTAAAACGGGGAGAGAAGTTATGAAAATTAATATGAAAAAAAAGAAGTTGCTTATGGGTGGTATTATACTCATAGTTTTGATTGTGATTGGTGCAACCATTGTAGTGATGAAAAAAGATACCACACTTAAAGGGTATAAAGTTAAAGTGGTTATGCCTGTAATCAAAAATTTAGGGAACAGCGTCTCTCTTCAAGGAGAAACGGTATCAAAGTCAACGATAACAATTTATGGTACAGCAGGATTTACTTTAGAACGCGTCAACGTGGTTAGCGGAGATATTGTTTCTAAGGGTGAAGTGATAGGCCAGTATACGCCTGAAAATATCCGTTCTCTACAGACTCAAATTCTTGCAAGTCAAGTAGATATTCAAAAAATTGAGGCTCAGATTAACCAACTTTCTAAGACACTTACAACTACGGATGTAGATAATGAGAAGTTGAAGTTGGTGCAACTTCAAAATGATTTAGAAATTCAGGAGCAGAGCCTTCCACTACTTAAACGTGATAACGATATTCAGCAAGAGCAGCTCCTCACAGCAAAACAGACATTTGCCTCTACTAAAGGGCTTTATGATAAAGGGTTAATCACAAAATTTGATTTTAATAAAGCTCAAGCAGAGCTCAATTCTGCAGAGATGGCTGCAAATTCAAGTTATCAAAAGTATAGTTCTGAGCAACTCAAAGTGCGTGTAGCGGTTCAAAGTATCAACCAGCAAAAAAATATTGTCATCAATGCCCAAAAAGAGTATGATAAGCAAGTTGAAGATAATAATTATCAAAAATTACAATTGGGTTATGATTTGAAGAAGCAACAGATGAATCTTACAAACATGCAAACGACCTATTCGCAAGTGGCTAATGGAATTACTTGCCCTGTTGATGGGATTATTACTTCCGCGGCAGCTTCTGGAATTGTTTTAGATACATCTCGAGATAGCAAAATTTTCGAAATTGTTGATACAGGGAAAATGCAGTTAGAGGTTCTCGTTCCTTCTAAATACATTGAAAAGGTTAATGTTGGAGATGCAGCGCAAGTCGAAGCTTCTGATTTAAATAAAGTTTTTAATGCTCAGGTGAGTAAAATAGGGGGTGTTGTTTCGAATGTAGATGGAAAAGCCCTTAACGGCAATTTCATTACAGTTATTTTAACTGTAGACAATCAAGACAATGTATTGAAACCGAACTATAAAGTGAAAGTCAATATAGATTTAGATAATAAAGATAATGCTTTTGTTATTCCAGCGAGTGCTATTTTTAAAAATGGAAGTCAAAATTATGTCTATACTTTAGATGAAAATAACAGTGTTGTTAAGACAGATGTTACTGTAGGAGCGAGTAATGACAGCGAGGTGGAAATCACATCAGGGCTTTCTTCAAATTCTCGTGTGATTGCAAGTTTGAAAACCATGGTTAAACCAGGAGAGACCCTCTCTGAAAATCAATTGAATGAAAATTAAAAAATCCCCGATACATTTTGTATCGGGGATTTTTTAGGTTAAATTTCTTTTGTAGGTTAATGGATGAATTCGTTGTGTTTGAACTAGAACTTTTTCAATAGAGTCAGTTTCGACGGGTTCAATATGAGTTTTAAAGTTACCATGTTTTTGAACAGGGATGAGTTGATAGGGTATATTACTCCCACAGAGAAGAGTGGCGACAAAATGTGCTGTATTCTCAAAGTTAATGAGCGGAGTGAGAACAGTTCTAATCTCATATATTTTATTCAATTTTTTGGTGAAAAGAATATTTTGTATAACATTTTTATTAGAAGACCCGGTAAGATGAGTGTGTTCGTGTTCATCAATAGCCTTAAGGTCAATAATGAATTTATCTGTTAAAGTGCATAAAGTTTCCAAAGGTTCAAGCAATATAGAACCATTGGTATCGATAAACCGTGTTTTTTTGGGGTGCAGTTCCTTTAATAGGGAAAAGAAGTGTTCGATATCTCTAGATTGTAAACATGCTTCGCCTCCACTTAAAGTAACTCCTTGAGCAAAGGGCAGATATTTTTTGATGGTATTGTAAAGCTCTTGAGGAGTAAGTTCAAAACTTTTAGGTGTCGAGTTGTGAGGACAGTGTGTTTCACACTCATCGCACCCTTGACAGAGCGCTGCTGAAAAGTGGATGGTTCCATCAAGAAGAGTGAGTGCTTTATAGTTACACTGAGAAACGCAATGACCACAATTTTTGCAAAGGGATAGGGTTTCAGGATTATGGCAATAGCTACAGTTAAAATTGCACCCTTGAAGAAAAATAGCAATTCTGTTACCAGGACCATCAACATTTGAGTTCATAAGTATGGTATTGATATGCATTAGCGAACCTTTCGACTTAAAGAGTTTAAGTTATCTCGTCCACCTTGTCCTAAAACAGTAGCATCATTTAATACAGCATCATGATTATCGAGTTTTTTGAGTTCACTACGCTTCACGAGGTACCCACTAATTCTCACCACATCGGTATTCGCACCATAAAGTGAAAAGTATCTAAGACCTTGTTCGAACCCCCCTTTAACAATATCTAGTATTGCTTGGGGATTCTCTTCATATGTTTGGTTGAAAACAAAAATATCACCAATCCCACTTGGGAAATAGGGATGGAAAGGTGAGGATTTGATAATGTGTTCTATAATTTCGGGTTCTTCACCAACAGGAATTCGACATCCTGGCGAAATGCCTTTATCGCTTGAAATCCCCACTTGTGCATGCAATACATAGTGGTTGTCACTTCCTAAACAATACGGGGCATGATGTTCTTGTGCGATACGGTTCATGGTTTGAACAATCTCAAGGGCTAATGCGTTGGCTTGGTCACTATAGCCAAATCTTTCACTTTGTTGTGTTGCATTGAGCAAGGTGTTTACGCACTCAGCGAGACCGACCATTCCCAACATTGCTGTGAAATTATCAAGTGAGATAAGCCCTTCTTTAACAAGAAAGTTCGTATGGAAAAAAGGTGTCTCTTCAACAAGAAATCTAACCCGTTTATCCATGATGGTTGCAGTAGCTTTTACAACTTCCGGTAAAATGGTTTCTAGAAAATGCTCCTTAGATGCGGCATGTTTCACAGCGTGAGCTAAATTAACTCTAACGAGTGTATGACTTCCACCTCCAATTTTTAATCCATTGTAGCAACTTGCAATGGCATATTTTCCCTTAAAATCTTTTGTGAATTGTGCATGATGGGCAAAACTAGGCTTTGCAGTCTTAAGTGCTGTTGTGATAGCCTCTAAAGAGAGAGCATCACAGCTAGATTCGCTCCACTTGTAGGTTAAATTAGGAATGGCAGTATCCAATTCAGTTGTTGCGCGAAGTATTAATTTAGCTGCGCGGGTAGGTAAGGGGCCTAAATTGGCGTGACAAAACGAATCGGTAATCATTCGATCAATCATAAGCAGAAACAGTTTAATCGTTTGATAATCACTCTCTTCGTTCTCTTCTGTTCCAAGAAAAGGTTCAAGAAGCGCATCTAAGTCGCCAATATAAACAGGAAAAGAGGTGATAGACGGGATGTGACGGTAGAGAATCATCAAAGCTGTTGTGGCTTCAAGGAGTGTTTTAGGGGGTGTAAGATTAAGAAATTTTGAACCGTTTTTAATAAATTTTTCAAAATCCACAATGACGTACCTAGGGCGATAGGGTGCGTTCCCCTCATACATATCACAAATTGCTAATGAATCGAGATAGTGTTTTTCAGTTGCCGTATAAGAGATTGGAGAGATAGAGTTCTCTGCAAAACGTGCTAAATTCATCACAGTTTGCTCGTAAGTAAGGGTAGAATCTTTAATAATATCAAGTGAAGTCTTCATGAGTTCTCCTTAATTTTTAACGTCAGTATGTTTTACTAAGTATAGTATAACATCAAGCCTAAATTAATTCAAGTTAAAAAATGAAAAAAATGGATAGAAAACAGAGATTTTATGGTACAATAATAAGAAAAGAGGTGTATTGAAAATGGATGGAAAAAAAGTAAATTTAAGTGCATCTCATGCAGATGAAGCGATTATAAAAGTGACTTTAAGCGAAGTGAGAGAACATTCTCAAGAGTTAAAAAAAATCACCATTATCCTGGTAAAATCTTTAGGAAAATATCAAATTGAAAAATATACTAAAACTCAAGTGTTTCATGAAAATATTGATAAAGAACACCTATTAGAAAGGGTGACACACTATTTCAATGATGAATTTTTACAGCTTAATATTTGGACAGAGGATGTTCATTATCACTATATGATTTCTAAAAGTGGAAAGGTTAAACTCTCTAAAAAGACGTTAGAAAATAAAATGAGTGAAAAATTAGATAACAACAGAAAAAAAATGTATATTTTAGAAGAGGGGCTTAAAATTGAGCCATTGATAGATTTAGGGGTTTTGAGTAGCGAAGGGAAAATTATCCAAAAGCAGTTTGATAAGTTTAAACAGATCAATCGATTTGTTGAACTTATTGATGATGCTATTTCAAAGTATTCTGAGAGTGAGATTAGAATAGTGGATTTTGGGTGCGGGAAATCCTACCTTACCTTTATTCTTTATTATTATTTGACTGAAGTTAAAGGAAAAATAGCTCATATTACAGGACTAGATTTAAAAGAAGATGTCATAAAAAGATGCAATATCACAGCCGAAAAATATGGATATAAAAATTTGAAATTTCAAGTTGGTGATATAAAAAGTTTTGAAAGTTCTGATAAAATTGATATGGTAATATCCCTTCATGCCTGTGATGTGGCAACAGATTTTGCTATTTATCATGCCATCACATGGGGAGCGAAGATGATTTTTGCCATTCCTTGTTGTCAGCATGAATTGAATGGTCAAATGGAAGTGGCTTCAGGAATTATGGGCCGCTATGGACTTATCAAGGAAAGATTTTGTTCGCTTGCAACAGATGCAATACGGGGAGCGCTTTTAGAGTATTGTGGGTATCATACTCAGATGTTAGAATTTGTTGATATTTCTCATTCACCAAAGAATATCTTAATTAGAGCTATAAAACAAGAGAGTGAGAGCTCTCAAACGCACAAGACAAAGTGTTTAAGTGAAGTAGAGGCACTTAAACAGATGTACCATTTCAAACCGAAACTCTATGAACTTTTACTTGGAGAAAAATAATCAAATGGGGGGAATTTATGAAGAAGAAAAATGAGAATTTCAAACGTAAGCGTAGTGCCTTTAAAGAGTATTACTACTCTATGATTTTATTGGGTATTATTGTAGGGGCAGTGATCCCATTTTTTATCAATGAGCTTGCCACAACTCAAGTGAATATGGAGAGAATGTTTTTCTTACTCTGTATCGGAGCAGGGATGCTTCTTGGGCTGGCTAACTATGGTATTTTTAAGCTTTTTATTCAAAAAGAGTTAAAAAGTTTAAAAAAAGCGATGGATGGTGTGGCGACACTCTCTTATTTGGATGCTAAATCCATCGATAGAGAGAAATACACGATTGCCGTTTCTAGTGCTGATTTAATTGGCGAGGTTCAGGTGAGTTTTAATGAGATAACAGAAAATATTTTGACGCAATTGGAGTTGAGTGAAAAAATAAAAGAGTATCAAGAGAGTTTAGCAAAAGAGATAGAGCTAGATATTCTTTCTTACACCATTTCACATCAATTTCTAAGTTTAGTAAACGCTAAGTTTTCAGCAGTGTATGCAAAAGTAGGTGCTGAGTTTAAAATGGTGGGAAGTGATGGGTTAAAAGCGCCATATAAATTGGTTAATCAGAGTGTAGAACTCTTTGAAATCATTGAAAAAAATATGCCGATCAAAGAGATACTAAAGTACTCATCGCTATGTGACGCGCCTCTTGAAATTTTTGAAGGAGAGGTAGAAGAAAAATACTGTAATGACCAAATGAATATCATTCCTCTTTTAGAGCAAAATGGGAAATTAATGGGAATTATTGTTCTAATTGGGGAGTTTACGCCTTCAACTCTTCATCAAGATAAAAAAATCCAACACTATCTTTACCACACGTCGCTCTATTTTCAAAATGTCTTGCTTCATAGCCAGTTAATTGATGTGGCTGAGTTAGATGGGTTGACGCAACTCTATAACCGCTTATTTGGTATGAATTATATACAAGAAGAGTATAAATGGGCGTTAGTAAAGAAGAAGCCTCTTTCAGTGATTATGCTAGATATTGACTACTTTAAAAAAATCAATGACAGTTATGGTCATGGGTGTGGGGACTTTGTTTTAAAAGAGGTCGCTAAAATGCTCTCGTTTGACTTAAGAGCAAAGGATATTGCATGCCGTTATGGTGGTGAAGAGTTTCTAATTGCCCTCGTTGGCAGTGATTTAGAAAATAGCGTTAAAGTCTCAGAAAGAATTCGTCATTTAATAGAAAATCGCACTTTTCTATATCAAGGTGATGAGATTAAAGTCACGGTAAGTATTGGAGTAACAACCCTTATAGGCCAAGAGGGTGAGAGTATTGAAGAGGCCATAAAATATGCTGATAGAGCACTATATGTTGCTAAAGGTAAAGGACGTAATCAAACGATTGTCTATGATGCTCCTGAGTATCAAACGGTAGAAGGGTATTAAAAAAGTGTGTCACTGAAAGTTTTTTTCAGCGACACACTTTTTTTACGAGCTAAGGTACAGAAGATAGTTGTTAAAGTAAAAAGTGAAAAATTCGTTTTTTACGTCACTTTGGCATTGCCCCAAAGTAACCAAAAGTCTAGCCTACTGAGATTTTGCTACTCCATACTCATATCGCTAAGATGCCTCGCAAACTCGCTACGCTCAAACAGTGCTCGACTTCTAAGCTCAATTTCGTCTTACGCTTTACGCAAAATCTCAAGGGCATAATAAATTCAAAACAACTATTAACTAGAACAGAGCCTTTTTATTTTATAGCAGTTTGTTTAAATGAGTGAACTCATAAGTCATTCTGCGTGAAATTGCTAAAATCCAGCATTTTAGAATAGAATGTATGGATCCCGCGATTTCGCGCGGGATGACGAACAAACTAATTGGCAAACCTCTATAACTTCAAGGTGTATCTGAGTTTTTATAAAATGCTTCTAAGCATTCACCTGAAATTGAGATTACAGAAGGAAGTTCAAAAGGGCTAGTACTACAAATTCCTAAGGGAAGATGAGAGTTGATATAAAAAAGTGATAAAAAATAGTGTTTTTCATCGGTTTCTACACGGTAAGAAGAGGTAGAGTGGTTAACGCTCATAACCGTAAAACTGCTAAGGGGTTTAGAAAGACCCGTTCCAATACACTTGAGAAAGGCCTCTTTTAATGTCCAGTATTCAAAAAATCTTTTCTCAGGATCTTGATGAGCGTAAATGTTAACTTTTTCACTATGTGAGAAAAATCGGTCAACGATGTCTAAATCAACGTTTTTGCTCTCCTCGATATCAATCCCAATTTCTTGATTATCGAGAGCGATGACAATATGCTTTCCAGAGTTTGAGAGATTAAAATGTAGTGTTGAGCTGTTTAGTTTAGGTTTTCCCTTTTCATTGAAGCTATATGAGATAGAGCTAGGGGCTATATTTTGGGATTTAGCTAAAATATAGCGTTGAAATAGCAGAGAGTATAGCTTAGCGAGCTTGTGTTTGTCTTGATACAATCGACATACTCTCTCTTGTTCAAGTGGGTTTAAATATTTAAGT
>Ga0247840_10010930_pt1 | contig 11192 bp, 6 predicted proteins | sample LaCruzMarch2015__FD_192404 | JGI IMG/M metagenome (GOLD analysis project Ga0247840, IMG submission 192404) | Freshwater microbial communities from meromictic Lake La Cruz, Castile-La Mancha, Spain - LaCruzMarch2015_17m | ecosystem: Environmental > Aquatic > Freshwater > Lake | place: Spain...
GGGCGGATCGGCGGTTCAACATGGGAATCAAACCTGCATTTGGTCAACAATGGGGCAGAAGTGCCTATGAACGGCAAAGCAATCCGCTTTGAATATGACGCCCATCATAACCTGATCACGTTTGTCCATTTTGAAAGCAATTGCCAGTTGGATGTCGGTGCAATTTTTTTCGGTATTCCGGCGGGGGCCGGTATCGGGAACAGCAATAATGTAATCGATCACTGCGATATTACAAAAACCCCTGCTGGGCAACTTTTTACTGCCATCAGCGCCGTTAATCACCCGGATAATATGCGTAATACCATCATCTATTGCAATATTTATGACTGGCTTTTTCATGGGATCAACCTGCCATCATCATGTGGCAGAGGCTGGAACATTGAAGGAAACAGTTTCTACCAGACGTCCCCTTTTTCATCTGCAGCGGAAAATTACGCCATCAGGGTAGTCAACGGCGACAGCATATCCATGCAATGGAACCAGATCGGAGGAAGGGAACCTAACTGTGGCGGTACAAGCTGGGTCAACACCAACACAACGAATTCCACCTTCGGTATCTACGCGGAAGGCGATCCGGCCATGACTGCCTATATCGGCGGAAACACCATTAAGAAGATAGAGACACAGGGAACCCGGTTCTGCGGAATTGAAATCAGGGGAATCAATGCCTCTCTCATGGGCAATCAAATCGGCGGCTGGGGAGAAGGAGGATCCGGAATCGTAATGACCGGGATAGGAAAGGTTTATGGAATATTTGCTACCGCTACATCGACACTTACAAACTTTGATATTTCCTATAATAACATCCGGAACATCACTGCATTCAACCTGATGGAGGATGAAGCTTTATGTGGGATCTACGTTTTCGGCACCCCTTCAGGCAATACCGTTACGATTTCTCAAAATACGATCGACAACCTTATTTCCCGGGGAAACTGCAGCGGTCCTCTTGTGCGTGGAATCGTAACTTCATGCACTGCGGCTGAAGTGACCATTACCGGCAATCAGGTGTCGAACCTGATCAGCAACAATGGCGGAAGCTTCGCAACAGAGGTGCAGGGCATTGTTGTAAGCGGGGATAATGGCAGTGCATCTGTTACAAAAAACAAGATTTACAATCTTCTGGATAATTGCACCGGAAATTCTTCTATTCACGGGATAGTTTTTAATAACCGGAATTGTCAGGTCCATGCGGTAAACAACATGATATCCATAACCAACGGTTCAAATCCGAACAATGTTCAGATTTACGGTCTCTATGATCGTGGGCTGTATGGGTCAGGAACTGAAAGCCACCTGTTCTATTACAACTCCGTGTTTATCGGCGGGTCGGGCAGCGGCAGCAGCATGACCTCCTGCTACAACCGGGATGTGGATCTGCGGTCAACGCTGATCAACAATGTGTTTTATAATGAACGGGTTTCGGGGGTACTGAAAAACTTTGCAGTGACTGTTAATTCCAATGAAAGTACCGATTTTTACAGCGACCACAATGACCTTTATACCCTGAATGGCGATTTAATCGGATCCGTTAATGGCGGAGTCGATCCATTGCCATTTAATATGTGGCAGGCAGCTTTTTGGCCTCCCCAGGACCTGGCTTCAAATTCTGTATTCCCCAATTTCCTCACGGCCAACGACCTGCACATCGATATGAATTCGACGCTGAACAATACAGGGCTGGTACTGGTGGATGTGCCCGACGACATCGACGGCAACCCGAGGGATCCTCTCCACCCCGATCCCGGCATCAATGAGTTTGTATACAATAACTACACGGTGGGCGCAGACGGAACCTATCCAACGCTGGCGGTTGCATTTGATGACATCAATGCCGGAGCCATCACCGGAAATATTTACCTCGAAGTCATCTCCAATATTGCAGACAACACGCAGGCCGTCCTGAATGCAAGCGGTACCGGGCCTGCCAGTTATTCTTCGCTGGTCATCAGGCCGGGCGGGCCCATGCCAGCTCCGCCGTGGGATTACCATTTACTCCGTGCCGACATGAACGGACCCATGATCAAACTCATCGGGGCTTCAAATGTAACCATCGACGGGTACCTGCCCGGGGATATGTCGGAAAAACGGCTGAACTTTCAGAATTCCAACGTGGTCGACTCCCTGGGCTGGGTGTACAGTTTCGTCGGGGGCGCCAGTTCCAACATAATTAAAAACTGCATTGTCAAGGCAAACTGCAAAGGATATGCGGGGGCGATCCATTTTGGCGAATCGCTGGGGTCTCCGGTGGGGAACAGTTACAATACCATCGAAAATTGTGAAATTACATATGCATCCTTATGGAGTATGGGTTCTGGGGTGCTTACCAATGGCATCACCTGTGATACACTCGAGCACTTCAATAATTATAACAATATTAATAATTGTGATATTCACGACTGTTCCGGCTCTGCGATCCTGATTGGACGGCCGGCAGCCCCGGGTCTGGGATGGGACGACTGGGGAAATGATGCCTGGATCATTTCCGGGAATCATATTTATTATACACATGTTAAGGAATACTACCGTCCGGCTTACTTCAACGCATATTACAGAGAGAAAAACGGAATCTGTATCGCCAAAGGGAATTCCCATTTTATTTCATCCAACCATATCGGCAAATGGGGTTACACCTTTTCAACGGGTATTAAAATTTTCGGCACACAGCATACCCAAACAGGTCAACCAGTTACTATTTATGGAAATGTTATTGATCATACTTCAAATCTCCAGTATGGCATTTACATCGAAAACCAGGATGCCAATATTGAATACGACACCATTGGCAGCCCCTCTCTTACAAATAATATAATAACAACCGGACAAGTCTATGGGATCTATGTTCTTAATCAGTACAACAACAATACGGTTCACATCAGGAATAACATCATTGCCAATATTACCACCGATGCCGTGTGGGGGAGCGGCGTTATGATGGCCGGGATCGGGACCAATCCCAACGGGAATTCGCTAGGTTTCAATTGTGAAATCAGCAACAATCAGATTTACAACCTTCATCTTTTTTCAGGGCCGCAATGTCCTGTTCCTCCCTACCTCCCCTCAACCCCGAAAATAACCGGGATCCAGGTTTGCGGGGATCATCCGACCGTGAATGGGAATACGCTCTATGGCCTTTTCATCTCAGGTGATGATTATCCAGGCACGGTCGACAGTGTGGAGGGCATATACGTCAAGTCAACAGGAACCAGTATGATCTTCAACAACATGATCTCCCTTGAACCTCCTGCCAGTGGTTATTCACACAGGTTTCATTACGCCATAACCGGCATCCTGGACGTGTCGGCGGCGGGGGTTGTCAACGATTACTATTACAACACCGTCAGCCTGTCGCAGACTTCATCCTTTATGAACTATAGCTCGACCTTTTGTTTCAACCGACCGGGCAATGCAGGAAACCACCTCAGGAACAACATCCTGTACAATAACCTTCATTATGTCTCTGCTGCCTCACCCAATGCGAATTATGCCATTGGCGTCGGCAACCCATATTTATTCGGGAGCAACCACAATGACCTGTACACATTCAATCCGAACCAGTTGGGATCAAACGGGTACGGGAGCTCAAACCTCGATTTAACGGGCTGGCAGCGGTCATTCTATATGTGGCAGGATCTGAACTCCGTTTCCATTGAACCTGTTTTTGCTTCTGCAACCAATTTGCACTGCACAGGGCCCGAAGAGCTTGATAACAGGGGAATCTGCGTTCCAGGCATCACGGCCGACAAGGATGGGTTCCCAAGGGATAATCCGCCAGATATCGGGGCCAATGAATTCTCGCAGAAAATCTATACGACATGGCTTGGCGGAACAGATCCTTTCTGGGATGAACCCTTGAACTGGTCAACGGGTCTGATACCTACGGCTCTCGAAAATGTGAGACTGGCTTTTTCTGTCAATAGTCCAACGATTCGCGGTGCCGGTGCGGCCTGTAAGGATCTGAGGATCGACCCCGGGGTAACCCTGACCATTAACCCGGGAAAATATCTCGATGTCATGGGGGAAGTTGTCCTGGTTAAATTCTGCCCTTAAGGTTAAATTACCTCATCCCCTAACCCTTTCTCCCGGCAGAAGAAGTGGAATTCCCTCTCCTTGCATCAGGGTTGCTTTAACGATGAAAGGATATCCTGACCTGAGTTATTATTTCAACTTGATCAACCGGGAAGTTTCTGTTTGTGACCCTGCTGAGAACCGGCATAAATAATATCCTGCGGCAAGATGATCATCTGAGAAATTCACTGAGTAGGAACCCGCAGGCTGGTTTTTATCAACCAGCGTCCGGATCACGTCGCCATAAATGTTACAAATGACAACTTTCACAGTACACGCCTCCGGGGTTTTATAATGGATGGTTGTTTGATCGCGGAAAGGATTGGGATAGCATGACAGCGAAAGATCAGGATGCTGCTGGTTTTCATTTACCCCGACAATCGTGGGTATAATATGGGTATAATAAACATCCTGCTCGTCATTCAGCGTATTTGCCCATGCGAGATGCGCACCGGCTTCATCCGAAACCATATCGTAATAATCGCCCATCTTTGCCTGCTGCGGATAACCAACCGTAGGATCGAACTGCTCAGAAAGCTTTTTGTTGATCGACCAGGTTTCCCCCTGATTGTCGGAATAACAATAATAGAGGGCCGACAAATATGAACCGGGAATATCCCCGCGTGTATCAAGCCAGATAACATCAATCCGCCCGTTTGGCGCAACCGACATAGTGCCAAACCACTGATAGTTAGTAGTACTTACATCTGTATTCAAGCGCTGGGGAGTAGAAAATGTAAATCCGCCATCAGTACTTTTAGCAAACATAACATCTGCCGGATCGTTGTTCGAATTCCTGGCTACCGAGGCCAGCACATAAACGTTCCCATGACCCGGTCCATCGGAATTGTCTACATCTATGCTAACCTGGCCAAGAATACCGACAGGGTTAATTGGATCCTGCCCGACGATATATCCATCCATATCCACATAGGTTGAAAAATCCCAGCCAATGGTTGATCCCGGTATATTCGCATTGGAAGATTTTGTAACAATGATCCCATCCCAGCTTCCTGATCCTCCTATATACAATTCCCCCTCAGGTCCAACTGCCATCGTACCCCAGTAAGGATTCCCTTCAACCTCCACACAATTTTCAAAACTAACTCCATCATTGGCCGACCGGGTGAAAAAACCCGGCTGGCATGAGCTGTAATAGGAGGTCCAGGATGAGTAGATATTTCCATTACCAACTCCATTGGTACGGTCAATGGCCATCCATTGTTTATCGCCACCTTTTGCATTCACCCCTGCATCCCAGGTAGCCCCGCCATTCGTACTTTTATAAACCTTGCACGAATAATTTCCACTGTTCGATGTCAGGCTGTTATAATAAAAATTTCCGGCTGTGTCGAAATCCAGTACCGGATCAGATCGGAAAATACCCGGATTTATAACCCCGGGAAAGGTCCAGGTTTCTCCGCCATCTGTCGAAAAACCATATCCTGCTTGTCTGAAATTGCTGCCTACATTATCGAATTGCCGCCAGCCGATGACCATATTGTTTGGATTGGTAGGATCGACAGCAATCGAAGGTTCATTGGCCGCATCACCCACAATGTTGTTCCCGGAAGCATCAACATTAACCTGTGCGGTGAAAAATCCGGTACTTTTCAAACGGGGTGCCGGGGTGGTTTTTGCATTATCCCGGGGAACAAGATAGGGCTGATCGGGCATTTCATTATGTATCCGTGTTTTCTCAACTGCCGGTATGCGTTTGTTCTGAGCTGTTAAGGTCGCAGAGAACATCATCAGGATTGCCCCAAAAAGTAAACTTCGGGATGTGATTTTTTTCATTTGTTACAGGTGTTTTTTACAATTAGATCGGTGGAAAACCCATTTCATTTTCAGCGATTTGCATGAAAGCAGGTAAAAACGGTATTTAGTTTACAAAATTACTGAATTTTTCGCTTGGTAGGCTTTTTTCTGACTAACAACCTGTCAGGATGAATGTAGTTTATGAATATAATCCAGTAAATTTGCTGAAATTCTGAAGTATGTTCGCAATTCATTCTGTGTACCTGAAGCCATTGGAGGAGGTGGACAAACACCTCGGAGCACACCGTGCATTTTTGAAATCCCTTTATGCACAAGGAATCACCATATGCTCCGGACCCCAGGTTCCCCGCACCGGCGGTTTTATCCTGATGAACGCAGCAAGCAAGGCAAAAGCCATGGAAATCATGGAAAATGACCCTTATGTGATTAATGGAGTGGCAGAATATTCATACATCGAATTTGAGCCAAGAAGCTTTGCGGATGGGTTCAGCTCTTTTATTTTATAAAAAGAAAATAATGATGTCGGTCATCATAGTTTCAGAAATTTCTCATGATAACGCTTGCTGTCGTTGGTTTCTATTTTTACCAGATAGAGGCCAGGATTCAGAAAACCTGTTTCGATAATATTTCCTGGGCCCTTCCTCTTATAAACCATCCTTCCTGATAAATCAAAAATCTCCACATGGCTGATTTGCTGGTAATTTAGCGATACAATGTTTAATTCATTGTTGGCAGGATTGGGACAAATTTCAAACGCCCGTTCAGCTGCCCGTTCGCTTACCACAGATGGCAGGTCAGAAATGTGGATTTTCCAGATTCCAAAAGTGAAAGTGCCAAAATATAAATAATCATCCCTGACCATCAGGGTCCCGCCCCAGAGATTTGGCAATGGGGGCAACCCGTAGCTTATGTCGATCCAACTGACACCCATATCCCTGGAAAAATAAACCTGCGTTTCCGTACAAGCAAATATCAATTGTCCGGTACTGGTAAAATCCTGCACATCTTCCCCCAGTGGGGCACATTCCATCCAGGTTTGGCCTTGATCAAAACTTTTAAAAAGACTGGTGGGGCTAATCGCAAAAACCGTTCCCGGTGCTTCACCAAATCCGTAGATATGATGCCCATTCAGCCCATCATTACAAAAGTTCCAGGTTTGGCCAAAATCAGCACTACGTAAAACTTTTGAAGTATAGTTCACCGTTGCATACAGATCATTCCCCGAAAATAGCACATCACTCAGATCGCCTCCCAGCCCCGGCGGCGGACTTATCGCTGTCCATGAATCCCCATTGTCGGAGGACAGAAACATTTTGGCATCGACATAAGCCGCTATTTTATTACCATTACTACGCAAAACATATGAATCACCATAATTGGGGAGCGGAGCCACAAGGAACCATGAGTCGCCGTTGTCACATGAACGGTAATTCAGGCATTCGCTATATGGGTATCCCGGATTGAGAGAAAAAAACAAGCACCCATTCACTGTGACGATGGAGTTCATGTGCCCCGTCAATTCAAATGGAGTTCTTTTATCCCATGTTAAACCTTCATCCGGTGAAATGAAAACCTGGTCTGTTTCAACCGCTGCCATCACTGACCCGGTTTGATCCATATCCCTGACATTGGAACAGACCATGTTGTTGTTGGTGTTTTCCCATGCATTCAACCCTTTTGAAATTCCGGTCCCATGGCCCAGGAAATAAGTTGAACCCAAATTTGCAAGGCAAAATGCTTGCTCATTGTCCAATCCAATGTTGGCCGACGACCAGGAAATTCCCCAGTCACTTGAAAGGGACATTCCTTGGGTTTGGGTAAGAACAAATAAGGTGTCGTTGATGCATGATATTCGGTTAATGGCATTCCCTCCCGAAAAAATGTAATTTTCAACCCATGAACTGCCACTATTTTCTGATTTGTACAACTTATTTCCGATGGCAATGATAAGCATGTTTTCTTTGCATACCATTGCATTTACCCTTGCTTTTGAGGGGAGTCCTGCATTGGTTGCTTCCCAAATAAAATCTGGTCGTGGCGAACGGTAAACCCCATCCCGGGTCCCCACGAAAACATATTGATGGTTGGCGCTGACCGTGAAAAGATTATATACATAGAAAATACCAAACTGCATGAAAATTGAATCCTTCGGCAGTCCGGCATTATATTTATTCCATGTTTGGCCATCGGTTGAGTATGTAAATCCTGCAACTTCCGGATTATAGCCATCGTTTGAAAAAGCAACAAAAATGCAATTATCATCGGCATACATGCCATTTACCGGTCCTGTATTATCCCAAACCTCCTCCAACTGCCAGTTCCCTGCTGAATAGATCATTTTCCTGATCCTGGCCTGTCCATAACCGGGGTATCGTTCCCCACCGGTATAAATGGTATCGTTAAAAACCACCGAACTGTAAAAGACTTCAGGCATAACGGGATTCCAGTTTTGGCCCGAATCGAAAGAGCAGAAGGAGGCCCGTGAGGTTGAGATTAACAACAGGGAATCTTTGGCAATCATATCCGGCGCCGAAAAGGGATCTTTTGGCCCATTTACCTGAACCCACTGGGCATGGGCAACAATAGCAAACAGCAATAAGGTAAAGGATAAAATGCTATTTTTCAACGGAAATATATCAATGTGATGGTTTTCTTATTAATTGTAAATATACATCGATTGAAAGAACTATACAAAACTATGATTATCGTATGATGTAAATAGTCAGACGAATTGAGCCGGGGAAATTAATTTATTAATTTTACACCAAGCCAAGACCGGAAACGATTCATTTACCCCGATAACGTCAAATCCATTGAAACACTCCTGTTTGATTTTATTGTTACTGGCGTTTTTTCCATCATCAGTAATTTCCCAGGTGATAACTTTTTACAAGGATGGCCTGGATACACTGAAAAAACATCAGATTACCGGGAACCTGTACTTTGGTTTTTATTTCAGCCAGGATGCCACACGGTACCTTTACCTGTCATCGACCGCCGCAGGACTCTACGTTGATAGCCGCAACACCCATGAAATATCCGGTGTGATCACATTCCAGGGATTACAGCAGCGGTCAACAAGTAATAACGGCTATGTTATTTTAAGATCGTGTCTCTGGCGGCACAATTTTGTGAATAACCACATTAAATCAAACCGCCTCTATGCACAACCATTTGCCATGCTCCAGTTCGACGAAAACCGTGGCATTAACAGCCGCTGGCAGGTTGGTTTATACGCTGTACCAACCATTCTGATGAAAAAAAAGATTCAGGTAACGGCTGGCATCGGGATGCTTTACCAGTTTGACCGGTATGATCTGCTTCCTCCTGATTATGTGGACTGGTGGAGTGCCGATGTTATGAAAAAAATTTATACTGCCATGCATCTGATGGATCCCGACAGTTGTGGTTTTGTTAACCGTTCAGGCCTCCGTGCCGCATTGAATCTGAACATGATCGCATCGTTCGGGAAAAATGTGGATCTGAACCTCCTCCTGTCCTGTCAGCAACCATTTACATCATCCTTCAAGGGAACACCGCTGTATGATATTTCAGCTGATTACCGTACACCCTATCCGTGTATCACCGTGGAGTCGATCCTGAATTTCAACATCCTGAAATGGCTTTCGCTTAATATTCGTTATTACATGCAGCATGACCGGAACCAACTCACATTTTACCTGCCCTACTATATGTACTCCATTACAACAGGGGTGACGTTTTCAATTTGATATTTCAACTGTTATTAACTTTGATTTCAGCGCTCATATGGAATACCCATAAATTAACATTCACTGTTGGTATGAACGTTGTCCTTATGAGTACTTCCTGTGTTAATAATTTGTTGCCATGGTCATATGGAATATCCATAATGGACATTCAAGTTTTGCACAAATATTGTCAAAATGGATATTTTGCCTTTTAGAACTCGTCCGGCAACATTTTCAGCTGCTCATTGGTAAATACCGGCCCATCCTTGCAAACATAGGTTGAGCCGATGTTGCACCTCCCGCATTTTCCAAGACCGCATTGCATCTTCATCTCCAGGGTGGTGATGATGTCTTTATCCGCAAATCCGAGCTTTATCAGTGCTTGAATGGTGTATTTGATCATAATCGGCGGACCGCAGGTGATCACCTTGGTGTTTGCAATCACCGGCTTTACGACCTCTTCAAGGATTTTGGGAACAACACCAACATTCGATGTCCAGGTTTCTTCAGGTTTGTCGATGGTAAGCACCACCTTCAGGCTCTTGTTGTCCTGCCACTCTTTGATCTCATCTTTATAACACATATCGGCTGACGTGCGGGCGCCGTAAAGAATGGTGAAATCCTTGTAATCGGTCCGGTTGTCAATGCAATACTGGATCAGCGAGCGCAAAGGAGCCAACCCGATGCCTCCGCCAACAAACAACAGGTTTTTTCCTTTGATGTCCTCCAAAGGAAACCAATTGCCGAATGGACCACGGATACCCACTTCATCACCCTCTTCGAGGCTGGTGTGGATGTCGGCAGTAACCACCCCTGCTTTTTTAATGGAGCAATCGAAATAACCCTTCCGGGTGGCGGAAGATGCAATGCAAAAGGTGCACTCACCTGAGCCAAGCAACGAAAATTCCACAAACTGTCCCGGCAGGTATGTGAATTTTTCCATCATTCCCTCTTCCCTGAATTTCAGGCGGTAGGTGCGGATGTCGGGTGTTTCCTGGATGACTTTGTCAACCTTGCAGATCATCGGGACGAGAAGCGTTTCCATCGAAAAATTATTGAATTGTTGAATTGCTGAATTGTTGAATCCAGAAAAGGCATACGAGAGGTGACGAAATACCTAAAGCTGAATAGTTATAAACCTTCATTGTTTTCATTGCATGCATTGTTTGCATTGTTTTCATTCCTGCATTGCTGCAGCAGAAACCTGGTTCACCACCTCAAAAATACTGATGTTCACCGGGCAGGCGATGGTACATTTACCGCATCCCACACATAGGTTTTCTCCAAACCGTTCCTTGTAATACACAAATTTGTGCATGGCACGCTGCCGCCAGCGGCGGTATTTGGCAGGACGGGGATTGTGACCACCAGCCATCAGGGTAAAATACCCGTTGTTACAGGAGTCGTAGCTTTTGTAACGCACCCCGGTATCTTTTACCTTCTCATCCGATATCTTGAAGCAGTGGCAGGTAGGGCATACGAACGCACAGGTGTTGCAGCTTACGCAGTTGCCGGAAACATTTTCAAATTCAGGGGTGTCGAAGATCTTTGAAAGCTTTGCATTAACCTCCCTGTAATCCATCTTCAGACGGAAAGAACCTGCAAAGGTCTCGAACTGCTTTTTAAGGTCGGGAC
>Ga0247840_10010931_pt1 | contig 11191 bp, 10 predicted proteins | sample LaCruzMarch2015__FD_192404 | JGI IMG/M metagenome (GOLD analysis project Ga0247840, IMG submission 192404) | Freshwater microbial communities from meromictic Lake La Cruz, Castile-La Mancha, Spain - LaCruzMarch2015_17m | ecosystem: Environmental > Aquatic > Freshwater > Lake | place: Spain...
CGTAAAAGATTTACGCAACAACCTTTCAAACGTACTCGTCGTCAATGTGGAAGATCCGCGGTTTGGTGGCGCCCCCCTACCTTTTCACTGGAAAGTAGCGGATCCGTCGGGCGAGACGATAGTCATCGAGATCACATCGAATGGCCGGATGCAGATCTACGATGCCTTCATGGGGGTCATCACAAACTCGCCGAGCTACGACTGGCATCTGGTTAATCTGAGAAATTATCTAGGGCTTTCGACCGAGCCGCGCACTCCAATCGAAATAGACGGTCGGCGATTTGCCCCGCTCGGTGGAGGCAGTGGATTGCGCGGCCTTCCTGGTGATTTCACACCTCCCTCACGCTTCGTCCGAGCTGTAGCTCTGACCGCTTCGGCTCGACCGCTCGAGACGCCGAAAGATGCTATTTTCGAGGCTTTCCGAATTCTGGACAGTTTCAACATTCCAGTCGGCGCGACGGCCGGGACAGAGAAGATTGCACGCGACATCGAGAGCGCAACGCAAATAACAACCGCGACTGATCTCGCGAATGCGAGGATGTATTTTCACACAATGTCCGATCGCCAAGTGCGCATGCTCGATCTCAAAAAAATTGACTTTACCACGGTGCGCCACCAACTAACGTCTGTGGGCGCAAGTCGCCAGCAAACGATCACGGAAGTGCGGGTCGACGCCCACTAACAATAATTACAAGGAGGTTGAGCTGTCGTGGCATCCCGTCTCTTTCTGGCGCTCCTGATTTCTTTTTGGCTCGACGTCAGATTGGCTTTGAGCCAATCGAGTTCTGGCGTCCAAGAAATATCGGCAGCAGAGAGACCGGCAGCTCTCCAGTCACTCGAGGAATTCAAATCTCACCTTACCCAGCGTGGGATTACGCTCGATGCATCGGTGACCCAGTTCTATCAAGGCATCGTCTCAGGCGATGGTAGCAAGTCCTGGCAATACGGTGGTAAAGGCGACCTGTTTGCGACGTTCGATGGTGCAAAGATCGGACTATGGCGGGGGCTCTACGTCAACGTTCATCAAGAGTGGCTATACGGCGAAGACGCAAATGCCCTCGGCGACGGTTCGATACTCGCTTTAAATACGGCCATGACGTTTCCACGCTTTGGCGGCTACGATCGCGATACCAGCATCAACGTGACTCAAGCTTTTGGCGATAGTTTCACGGTGAGTGTTGGAAAATTCAATCTGCTCGAAGCGGTCGCCAAGACGCCCCTCATCGGCGGCGGCGGCATCGATACGTTCATGCACTTGGGGCTCGCGGGTCCAATCACGGGCGTTACACCGCCGTACCTTCTGGGAAGTATCACTTCCTTGAAGACCGACAGCGTCATTGTCACTGCGATGGTCTACGATCCGCGCAACGCGCAAGACCGCGAAGTGCTTAAGAGACCTTTCTCCGATGGCGTGACCACAAGTCTTTCAGTCACACTTCCCGTAAAGGTGGCCGGGCTCTCGGGGTTTTACGGGGTGCGAGGGGTCTATAGCACTCAGGAGGGCGTCGACTTCAGCGCCATTCCTGGCCTCTTGCTGTCATCGGCGGACCAGTCGACCGGCCAGTCGACCCTCACCAAAAAGGGTTACTGGTATCTTGCAGGAGCATTACAGCAGTTCTTGTGGCAGGATCCTGCGAATCCACGTGTTGGTTGGGGCCTCTTTGCCGAGGCTGGCATATCGGATGGCAACCCGAACCCGGTAAAATGGCATGCCTTCGCCGGCCTTGGTGGGGATAGCCCTATCGCAGGCCGGCAAACCGATCGCTGGGGAGTCGGATACTTCACGTATTCATTCAGCCCTGAGTTGACTGATGCCTTGTCCCTGATTGGCCTAGATATCAAGCGAGAAGAGGGATTCGAGGCCTTTTATAACTACGCGCTGACCTCTGGGGTGCGGCTTACGGGCGATATCCAATGGATTGACCCGGGTCGAGCAGACAAGATAGACGCCATTATTGCAGCCGTCCGATTGCAGACGAAATTTTAACAGCACCGTCCGGATCTACCGGGGCGTCCAACCTCCGTGCCTCACCCTGACGCGAAAACCATAAGCGGACCCGGCGGCGCCTCGCAACCTCAGTCTCTGCCACTTCTGTTCGGGGTCACCTGCACGCGTCACGCCCTACTCCCAATGCTTCCGGACCACCTCAAATAGCGGACCATGCTGCTCCAGACGAGACCCTAAGCAAGATGGAAGGTCACGCCTACTCGATCTCGTCTGGCGTCCGCGCCTACTGTCGCCGCCGAACGTCCACGTCGCGTCGCTGAAGATGCGCTCGACGATGTGAACCGCCGCCGGTTCGAGCCCTCGACAACAGGGTTGGCGCTTGGGTTTTCCCAACCTCCATGCTCTGATCCGTCCGTGGCGGTATCGGGGGATGCAGTGTCGTTCGGGAAGGCAGAACAACTTCTGGAGTTGGCAACGCTCGCCGCGGCCCGGCATGCCGGTATCACGATCGACGACGTCGCGGACCGGTTCACGGTGTCCAAGCGGACGGCTCAGCGCATGCTGCACGTGCTCGAGAGCCAATTCCCTGACACCGAAACCAGCCTCGGCGACGATGGCCGAAAGCGATGGCGCCTTCCATCAGCGCCACTGCGCGATCTCATGACGCTGTCGCCCGAGGAGCTCGCCGTCCTCGACTTGGCCATTGAGACACTCCGCCGAAATGGCCTCGCTGTTGAAGCCCAGGACTTGCGCGGTCTGCGGGAGAAGATCCTCGCCCTCGTGCCGCGTTCGAAAGCGGCGCGGCTCGAGACCGACCATGAAATCCTTCTCGAAGCTCAGGGACTTGCTGCGCGCCCCGGCCCGCGCGAGCGCGTGGACCGGCAGATCATCGCCGCCGTCGCCGAGGCGATCAAGGCAAGCCGCATGCTGGATGTCAGTTACCAAGCTCGGGGCGAGACGGACCCGCGCCCCCGTCGTATTGCGCCTTACGGTCTTCTGACCGGCATCCGCCGCTACCTGGTGGCGCGCCCGCATGATGAGCTCGCCGGACGTCCGCGCCTCTACGTGGTTGAAAACATTCGAGGCGCTGCGGTCACTCCAATAACTTTTGAGCGGGATACGTCGTTCAATCTGCAGGCTTTCGCCCACCGGTCTTTCGGCGTGTTCCAGCACCCCGAAGAGTACGGCGAGGTGATTTGGCGGTTCTCGTTCGAGGCTGCCCAGCACGCGAGAAGCTTCGAATTCCATCCCTCGCAATCGTTCGAAGATGGTCCGAACGGATCCCTGATCGTTCGCTTCAAAGCCGCCGGGCACCTCGAGATGGCTTGGCATCTCTATATGTGGGGCGACGACGTCGAGGTGCTCGCCCCCCAATCACTCCGCGACTACGTCCATGCCTACCGCCGGTCAGATTTTCCGTCGTTGCCTTGAGGGCATGACAGTTTTTGTCACCCGGTTCGTCTATAGTCTTGCTCGCTGCGCGGCACGACTGTGGAAGCGGGGATGTATAGCAAAGCCGAACCAATAGAATTGGGACCGACGTTGGGTTTCGGCCGCCCGTCATCCGCGCGGCTCTCGATCGACGACATTCAACAGACACACGGCGACCACCGGCGTTTCCGGACCGCCGAAGCGATATGGGGGACCCACCATGACCAACCTCACGCAAGTACCATTCGCCGATGTGAGCTTCATCGACAATCCTGAGCCACGGTGTCCATGCGTGCTCCTCCTCGACAATTCCGGCTCGATGGCCGGACGGCCGATCGACCAGTTGAACGCCGGTCTCAGGCAATTCCAGCAGGAGATTGCCAGCGATGCACTCGCCTCCAAGCGCGTCGAGATCGCCATCATCAGCTTCGGTCCTGTTCGCGTGCAGCAGGACTTCGTGACCGCCGACATGTTCACCCCTCCTCACCTGACGACCGAGGGCGGGACGCCGATGGGCGAGGCCATCCTGGAGGCCCTAGATCTCGTAAAGCTCAGGAAGCAGCAGTACCAGGCCAACGGCGTCGCCTATTACCGTCCCTGGATTTTCCTGATCACCGACGGCGCTCCGACCGACGACTGGACGGCCGCGGCCAAGGCCGTACAGGCCGCCGAAAAGTCAAAGTCGCTCGCCTTCTTTCCCGTCGGTGTCGAGGGCGCAGACTTCGAGGTGCTGCGCCAGATCTCGCCGCGCGCGCCCATCAGGCTGCGCGGCCTCGCTTTCAGGGAGTTGTTCCAGTGGCTCTCGAACTCGCTCTCGGGCGTCTCGAAAAGCAAGGTGGGCGATGCCTTGAGATTGCCGCCACCGGACACGACCCCCAAGGGGTGGGCCGTTATCGAATGAGCGAGGCCTGGATCTGGGCCGGCGCACGCGCTGTCGGCACGTCACACCTGAAACAGGGCTTGCCCTGCCAGGACAGTTTTGCGTGCCGCGTCTGGCAGCGCAGGGCCAGACCGCCCATCCTTATCGCGGCGCTTTCCGACGGCGCCGGTTCAGCCGAGCGGGCTGAAGTCGGCTCGGCGCTCGCGACGTCGCTCTTTACCGACATCGTCTGTGAAGCCTTCGACGACGGCGCCCCATGGGAGAGCTGTGGCGAGACCCTCATCTATGCCGTGCGCGAAACGAAACTCGCTCTCAGCCTCAAGGCCGGTCACGACGAGCGGACCGCCAACGACTACGCAGCCACCTTTATTGCTGCGATCCTCTCACCGGCGGGTGGTCTCGTGGTCCAGATCGGCGACGGTGCCGCCGTGATCGATGACGGCACGGGGACTTGGCATCCCGTCCACTGGCCCGACCACGGGGAATACGCCAACACCACGAGCTTTCTGACCCAAGACGACGCACTCGATCAATTGCAGCTTGCAACCTTCGATGCCCCTGTCCGGCGCATCGCGCTGTTCTCGGACGGTCTCGAGCGGCTCGTGCTGGACTTCAAGCATCGTGCCGCCCACGGCCCGTTCTTCGACAGCATCTTCTCGCGCCTTGGCCCGCGTATAGGACTGGGACATGCGGCGGACGTCTCCCAGGATCTGGCGGCGTTACTCGCTTCAGAGAAGGTCAATGCCCGTACCGATGACGACAAATCACTGCTCTGCGCAGCTCTCGTGGATATTTGATCGATGGCAGCCGTCGCCATGCAGCAGCCTCCGCAAACGACAACCGGGTCGGCGACCTACACTGGCTCGCGCAGCGGACTTGGCTACAAACTCGGCCAAGAGATCGGCGCCGGCGGCAACGGGGTCGTCTACGCCGTCTCGCGAAGGCCGGAACTCGTAGCCAAAATCCAGAAGTACGCGCTCTCCACGCACGACGTCGACAAGCTGGACGTGCTCGTTCGTGGGGCAACGCCAGAGCTGCTCTCAGTGGCGGCTTGGCCGATGGATGTTTTGAAAGCGTCCTCGGGCCAAGTAGTCGGGTTCGTGATGCCGCGCATTCTCGACGCGCGTCCGCTCTACGAACTCTATAGCCCACGCTCCCGCATTCAGCATTTCCCGACCGCCGATTTCCGCTTCCTCGTCCACGCTGCAGCGAACGTTGCGCGCCTCTTCGCTGCCGTTCACAAGGCCGGATTCATCTGCGGTGACGTCAATCACTCTAATATCCTCGTCCGGCAGACAGGGACCGTCGCAGCCGTCGATTGCGACAGCTTCCAGGTCGGTGACGGCTCTCGCTTCCCGTGTCTGGTCGGAACCGAGCTCTTCGTCCCGCCAGAGCTGATGGGCTCTTCCCTCGGCGCGACGCGCAGGACATTGAACCACGACAATTTTGGTCTCGCGGTCCTCGTCTTCCATCTTCTCTTCATGGGCCGGCACCCCTTCGCCGGACGGTATCTCGGGCGCGGCGACATGCCGATCGAGCGTGCCATCGGCGAAAGCCGATTTGCCTACAGCGTCGATGCAGCACGTACACAGATGGCGCCGCCGCCCTTTACCCCGCCCATGACGACCGTGGGACCGGCAGTCACCGAGTTGTTCGAACTCGCGTTCCGGCCGCAGGCGGCGAAGGGCGGTCGACCAAGTCCGGAGGCCTGGATCGATGCCCTTGACGCCCTCAAGTCGTCACTCGTCCCCTGCAAGTCCGTAAGCTGGCACCACCATCCAGCCGCAACCACATCCTGCCCGTGGTGCGCGATCGAGGGACCGGCCCGCATCAAGCTGTTCGGCGGCGTCATCAAAATCGCCACTGCAGCCATCGCCGATCTCGATACCCTTTGGGCCCGCTACCTGGCGCTTGTCGATCCGGGCGCGCCACGCCCCTTGCCGATCCTACCCGCAAAAGCCCATGGTATCTGGCCCCGGATACGGACCATGGCGAGGGTACGGCCCCGGATCTCACTCCCCGGACTGCCCGACGCCAGAGCCATCATCGCGACGGTAACGCAGCGGAGCTTTGCGTTCGGACGCCGGCTTCGAGGCAACAACATCTTCTGGGCTGTCTGCGCCGTTTATTTGGTGGCAAAGGTCTATTGGGATGATCTGAGCGCGCTAGCCCGGTCGCTACCATCAACGGCCGAAGATTCGATCGCGTGGGTCAAGTCTCTACCGTGGGAAGCGCCATCGATCGCGCTTGCGGCCACCATGACGCTGCTCGCCGGACCCCTGCTCTTGGCCGTCTTTCAGCTCCTCGGACGGGGTTTGCTCAGGATATTCCTGCAAGCGCCGGTTGCGCGACAGAGGTCACAGAAAATCCGCACCCGGATTGCGGCACCTCAGTCAGGCCGCCGAGACGCTCAGCGAGCGTGGAGGAAAGCGGCCACAGCCTGGAAAGGACAGCCGTCACCCCCGGACGTATCCGATCTTCGCCCGCCTATTGAAGCCATCAAACTGCAACTTGACGCTCTCGCAGCCGAACGCGAAGCCGCTATCCGCGCCTGCGCCGCTCCGGAAACGGAGGACGCGCAACTGGCGCGCTATCTCGGTGGGTTCCGCATCGAGGATGCGAAGCTCACCAACATCGGACCAGCACGGTGCGCCGTTCTCCGGTCGTGGGGTATCGACACTGCCGCCGATATCGATGAAGCGAAAATCGCCGAGATCCCGGGGTTCGGTAAGAACTTGACGGACAAGCTCGTGATCTGGCGAGAGGTTAAGGAAAAATCCTTCACGCCGAGCGCCGCCGCCATCATCGATCCTCACGATGTCCAACGCATAGATCGTCGACTCGCCGCGAGACGGACAAAACTCATGAAGGAGCTTCGCGAGAAAATCGCCGAAGTCGAGCAACGAATGTCGGACTACGTAAAGCAGCGCGACGCCCGATGGGCGCGCGTGGAGGCCGCCTATCAGGACATGCTTGCCCACGGATAAATATCGGGCGCGCCAGACAGGACTTATTTGTCTGGCAGTCTTTCGTTTCCATCAGCCGCTCTCGCTATGCTTGCAAGCTGAGCCTCCCACAATCTCAAGGCTTCCCGCATCTCTGGCAGATACTGGAAGCGATTGTAGACCCCAGCAACGCCGCCGAAGGTCCCTGTCGTGTGGTTGAGGATTCTCTCGACCACGTGCGGCTGCACTCCAAGTCGCGCCATACCCGTTGCGGCCGTGCGCCGGAGGTCATGTAACGTCCAGTCGTGAAGCCCGATCGCGGCGTCCAGCGTGCGCTTGCCCTTCGAGTATCCGCTGTAGGGCTGATCCGGTTTGCCTCGCGCGGGAAAGACAAACGGCGAACCCACCTGACGCGGCGTCTCCCGTAGGATCGTCACCGCCGTCGGCGTCAACGGCACCACATGGGGCTTGTGGTTCTTGGTCCGACTGCCAGGGATTGTCCACATCCCAGCATCGAGCTCCAGCTCGTCCCAGCGCATCCCGACCACCTCTCCCCGCCGTTGTGCGGTAAGCATGAGCAGTTGGACGATTGTGCCGAAAGGAATCCCCTGCGCTGCCGCTGCCTCCCAGATGAGGGTCAGTTCCGCGTCGTTGAGAACGCGCTCGCGGCTTCTCGCCTTTGCCGGCGGCTTGATGGTCCGGCATGGGCTGTCATCGATAAGCCCGCGCTCCGTGCACCAGTTGAAGAACTTTCGGATAGCAGCAAAGGCATGACGTGCGGCGGACGGCTTGCCCTTGTCCATGATGCCGTCAATGACTGCCAGAACATCGGGCTTACCTATGTCCCCGAGTGCCCTCCGCTCCCAAACGGGCACGAACACCGACCGCAATAGTCGTTCCGTCTCCCCTGCAGTGCTTTCGCGGTTCTGGCGCTTCACATAGCCAGCGATGAAGGCGTCAACTGCCGCGCCGAAGCTCTCGGTCTTTGGCGCGGGTCTCGCAGTCTCGCGCCCGGCCCGGGGATCTTTGCCCTCACTGAGGTCAGCACGGGCCCGCTCGGCTTTTGCTCGCGCCTCCTGCAGGCTCAATCGCGGATATTGTCCGAGACTGTCGCGCCGCCAGTCGCCCCGAAACCGGTAGACCATGACGAAGGTCCTGGTACCGGTCGCACTGACTCTCACCCCGAACCCTGGCACCTTGGCGTCCCAGATATCGGTCTGGCCGCGTTCGGGGCTCTTCATCTTGCGCAGGAAAACGTCCGTCAGCTGGATCTTGTCGGCCATGACTAGGCAACACCTAGGCAACAGTTTGCGATCCCTTGCATGTGGATGCAGATAACGCCATGTTCAAGTTAAATCTTGATATCATTGAGAATACTGGTGGATCGTGTCGTCCCATGACACGTGAGGTTACACCAATATCTCAGACTGGGGGACTGGGGGTCGCAGGTTCAAATCCTGTCGCTCCGACCAATAAAATCAAGCGGCAGGAGAAGCGAGGGGCAGATGCTAACCCCGCCACGCGCCCTGCGGTTAATCACATTGATCGGCGATGATTTTCATCAGGCAGGTCTGATGGCGATCCGAAGGCCGGGACTAGCGCCTTGCTTCGGCGCCGGTGCCGACTCCGATGGACCCGCCTCGCGCCGAAAGGCCAACTGCCATCCGGCGCGGATATCGCCCCTGCATGTTATTGGTGATGTCGCCTGGGGCTAGACCAGCCTGTCATCAGAGCTTTGATTCGGCACTATAATGCCATTCCTGCATTGCAATTCAGCTTCGCATAAATTCAGCTTTGCGCAGCGCAGCATTTGTTGTATTGCTACTGCGAAATGACCCAAGACCTGACCAACGTACGCCGTGTCGATGAGCCCTCCGCCGAGGCCTACCTCCGCGTCGTGGGCCAGCGTGTGCGGCAAGAGCGGCAGAAGCGTGGCATGTCACGGCGCGTTCTCGCCGAAACGTCAGGCGTTTCAGAACGCTATTTGGCCGAGCTCGAGCGAGGTGCGGGGAACGCCTCCGTTTTGCTGCTGCGTCAAGTTGCTAGCGCACTCAACGCGCGCATCGAGGACTTGGCCAGTGAGCCGGAAGCCTTCGCACCCGCCGCCGAGTAAAAAGTGCGGCCTTCCCAGACGCGCGCGGTTGCTTTAATTTTCACCGATACTTTGATCGCGTGCGTTGGAACGTCGAATGAGCAGCCCCCACCGCTCGCCCGCGCTGAGCCTCAATGCTTGGCCCCTGCTCCATGCTTGCCGTGATCAGTATGTGATCCGTGAGTGCCGTGATCGCTATGTGCGGACCCTGAGCCGTGCCCCGGCTGGTGGTCCATTCCGTGCGGACCCATTGCGCCGACAGGCTCGATCGAAGCCTCGATTGCGACGGCCCCGGCTTTTTCAAATTGCAGCGTGATCGGCACGAGGTCGCCTTCCTTCAGCGCCCCCTTCAGATCCATCAGCATGATGTGATCGCCGGACGGCTTCAAAACCACAAAACCGCCCGCCGCGACGTCAAGTCCGTCGACCCGGCGCATCTTCATCACCGCACCTTCGTGTATGTGCGTATGAATTTCCGTGCGGCCGGCGACCGGCGAAGATGCACCAATCAGGCGGTCAGATCCGCCTGCAGCCGCCTTGATCTCCAAATATGCGGCCCCGACCGTTGCGCCGCCCGGCGTGGCGCGCGCCCAGGGATGAGCCACGGTAATGCCAGCCTTCTCAACCTCGTGCGCGTCTGCCGGTGCCACGGTCGCCAACACCAGAGCGAGCGACATTGCGCTGACCGACGCCAGGCGTAGCGATGCAACGACCGGCACGGTGGCCGCATGCACCAAGAAACGAGCAGACGAGCGAGCGTTCATGAGGACACCTTGAATGGCTGACAGACCGACCAGACGCGGACCGCCATCCCGCTCTGGTCGGCGTGGCTGGCGGCAGACCCGAGGTCAGCGGCTAGGACGTGATTTTCAGACATTCTTCGTCGGGAGGAAGCGGATCGCAACCCGTCGTGGCGACGCAGGTTTCTAGCGCTTTGCGAGTATCCGTCGTGTAAAGCCCGTCGATCTCGCCGCTGTACAGCTGGTTGGCCTGAAGGCCGCACTGGTAAAGTTTGACGATCGCTGCACCGCCAAAACGGATGGCGCTTTCGTAGTCGCGCATGGCGCCTCTGGTATCGCCTCGGCGCTGCCGGATATGGGCGCGGGTGTCGAACGTGTGGGCGCTATCGGGCATGAGTTTCAATGCACGATCGACGTCGGCAGCCCCGCGTTCGGGGTCGCCAAGTTTGAAATAGGCCCAAGCGCGATTGTTGAGCGCTACAGCGCTATCGGGGTCAATACTTAAAGCGATATCGTAATCCGGGATCGCGAGATCGTACTTACCACTGACCGAGTACGCCAGCGCACGGGCAGAATAGGCCAGCGCGAGATCCTGCTGGCCGAGCCCGGGCTCGGCGATTAGAGCCGAACAGGCTTCGATACGGCGGCTGAAATCTTCACCGAAACAATCGCTCTCGCGCACGTCGGCCAAGGCCGAAGAAAGCAGGGCAAAGCTGCCGACGAGCCCGATCACGAGCATCCCGACCGCATGCTTCCCAGCCATGACCATCCCGGCCACGACTGCAAAAGTGCGTCGGATGGCACGCCGCATCGCGCCCCCGACAATGCAGGCGTGGCTAGAATGTGGTTGCGCCAGTAAGGCGGCGGAAGCATCGGGCACTGTCAAACGCTCTATCAACGACGGCCCCTGAATTCGGCTTTGAAACGCGAAAGCGATGTAGCAACGTCAGAACATTAAACCCGCGACATGGCCGATATTTAGGCCAACCCGCCCGTCTTGACGGGTATTGCGTCGGCGGCCATGCGATTAACCGTTGCCCGCGCGCAGCTATGGTATCATCCACCACCGAACCGCAATCCGCTACGCCCGAAGGTCGTCTAACATCGCCGTGTCCCGTATCTTGCTCATAATGGGTGGCGGAATAGCCGCCTACA
>Ga0247840_10010935_pt1 | contig 11189 bp, 8 predicted proteins | sample LaCruzMarch2015__FD_192404 | JGI IMG/M metagenome (GOLD analysis project Ga0247840, IMG submission 192404) | Freshwater microbial communities from meromictic Lake La Cruz, Castile-La Mancha, Spain - LaCruzMarch2015_17m | ecosystem: Environmental > Aquatic > Freshwater > Lake | place: Spain...
GCCTCGATAAACGTGCTCTTCCCCACCCCCGGAACGCCCGTGATCCCGATCCGCACCGTGTTGTCCCGATGCGGCAAGAGGAACTGCATCAACTCTCCCGCTATTTCCCCATGCTTGCCCAGCGTGCTTTCGACCAGCGTGATAGCCCGCGCCAAAACCATCGCATCACCGGCCCTCACGCCAGCGGCATAATCCTGCGCGGAAAGCGACAAAGCAGAAACATCGGAGCCCATAAACAGAAGTACTCATCCTCCCACAAATCACCCCCCGCTGAAAGCCTTGGCGGCTCGCGAGGACGCTCGCCCTCCATTCCCGCCCCTGGAGGGCGGCCGTCCACGGCCGCCGCACCGCTTGACCCCAACTGGTCGTTTCAATAGACTAGTTACATGAAGCCTACGCCCCGCGTGCAGGAAATCGGCGCCTACGAAGCCAAGACCAACCTCTCCCGCCTCCTCCGCCAAACCCGCGCCGGCCAATCCTTCATCATCACCCAACGCGGCAAACCGGTCGCCGAACTCAAGCCCGCGTCCATCAAGCGAGCCAAGGCTGGGCGCGGGGATATGAAAGGCAAGATCTGGGTGGCGGACGATTTCTGCGCACCCATCGAAGATATGCGCGAATACATGGAATAGCGCATGCGCTACCTTCTCGACACCCACGTCCTGCTCTGGTGGCGCGCGGATGATTCCCGGCTCCCCCACCGCTGGGATTCCATCCTTGGCAACACGGAAGTCAACGACATCACCTTCAGCATCGCTTCACTCTGGGAAATCGCCATCAAGCGCGCCCTCGGCAAACTGGAACTGGCCATCCCCATGGCCGACTTCTCACGCCAACTCCAAGAGGACCACGGCTTCCGCCAGATCAATATCGAACCCGAAGAACTCGACCGCCTGCAAACCCTCCCCCACCACCACCGCGATCCCTTCGACCGCCTCCTCATCGCCCAAGCCCTCGAAACCGGCGCCACCGCCATCACCAACGACCGCCACTGGAAGAAATACCGCTGCAAAGTGCAGTGGTGAGGTCGACCCCTGTAGCGTCGCCGTCCCCGGCGACGGTCGTTCCTTGGTTGCAGCGATGGTCTTAGCCGTAGCTATGCAGTTGAAGGTAAAAAGTAGAAGCGGCGGGGACGCCGCCTCTACCTTCCCGAACCGCCGCTACACTTTTGCCCCAAGATCCGCGATCAGCCGCTTCGCCGCATCCGGAATCACCGTGCCCGGACCAAAAATCTCCGCCGCTCCGCACTGACGCAGAAAGTCATAGTCCTGCGCCGGAATCACCCCGCCGATCACCACGAGAATATCCGGCCGCCCCAGCCTTTTCAGCTCCTCAACCAGCTGCGGCAACAGCGTCTTGTGTCCGCCGGCCAACGAACTGAACCCGACAATGTGCACGTCATTTTCCACCGCCTGCTTGGCCGTCTCTTCCGGCGTCTGGAAAAGCGGACCGATATCGACATCGAACCCGAGATCGGCAAAAGCGGTCGCCACGACCTTCGCACCCCGGTCGTGTCCATCCTGCCCGAGCTTGGCCACCAGCATGCGCGGACGCCGTCCGTGGTGCTTGGCAAATTCCTCGCAACGGGACCGCACATCGGCAATCTGCCGGTTCTCGCCGAACTCGCGTCCGTAGACACCGGAAATAGAACGCACCACCGCCATGTGACGACCATACACCTTTTCCATCGCGTCGGAAATCTCCCCGAGCGTGGCCCGCGCCCGTGCCGCCTCGACGGCCAAGACCAGCAAATTCCCCTGCTCATTCCGCGCCGCCTCGGTGAGGGCCTCCAGTGCAGCGCTCACCTTTGTATTGTCCCGCTCGGCCCGCAGCTTTTTCAGCTGCGCCACCTGCTCCTCGCGCACCGCCGTATTGTCGACTTCGAGAATGTCCATGTCGTCCTCCTTCTCGAGTTTGTATTTATTGACCCCGACAATCACCTCGCGGCCGGAATCGATCTGCGCCTGACGCCGCGCCGCCGCTTCCTCGATGCGCATCTTGGGCAGACCCGTGTTGATCGCCTTGGCCATGCCGCCGAGTTTCTCCACCTCGACGATATGCGCCCACGTCCGCTCCATCAAATCACGGGTCAGGCTCTCGACATAGTAAGAACCGCCCCACGGGTCGACCGTGCGGCAAATGCCGCTCTCTTTTTGCAGGAAAATCTGGGTGTTGCGGGCGATGCCTGCGGAAAAATCGGTCGGTAGCGCGATGGCCTCGTCGAGCGAATTGGTATGCAACGACTGCGTGCCACCGAAGGCCGCGGCCATCGCCTCGATGCAGGTGCGGACCACGTTGTTGTAGGGGTCCTGCTCGGTAAGACTCCACCCGGAGGTCTGCGAATGCGTGCGCAGCGCCAGCGACTTCGGGTTCTGAGCCCCGAGACCCCGCATCAGCTTGGCCCAAAGCACGCGCGCGGCGCGCATCTTGGCGATTTCCATGAACATGTTCTTCCCCTGCGCCCAGAAGAACGACAAGCGCGGCGCGAAGGTGTCGATCGGAATCCCCGCCTTCATCCCCGCCCGCACATATTCGACGCCATCGGCCAGCGTGTAGGCCATCTCCAGGTCGGCCGTGGCGCCCGCTTCCTGCATGTGGTAGCCGGAAATGCTGATGCTGTTGAACTTGGGCATGGCCTGCGAGGCGTAGGCAAAAATATCCGCAATGATCCGCATCGAGGCCTCGGGCGGATAAATGTAGGTGTTCCGCACCATGTATTCCTTGAGGATATCATTCTGGATCGTCCCGATCAGCTTCTCCGGCGCCACCCCCTGCTCCTCGGCGGCCACGATATAAAAAGCCATGATCGGAATAACCGCTCCGTTCATCGTCATGGAAACCGACATCTTGTCCAACGGGATGCCATCGAAGAGCACTTTCATGTCTTCGACCGAGTCAACCGCCACACCGGCTTTGCCCACATCGCCGACCACCCGCGGATGGTCGGAATCGTAGCCACGGTGCGTGGCCAGGTCGAAAGCCACGCTTAGACCCATTTGTCCGGCGGCAAGATTGCGGCGGTAAAAAGCGTTGCTGTCGCGCGCGGTGGAAAATCCCGCGTATTGGCGGATCGTCCACGGACGGACGACATACATCGTCGGGTAAGGTCCGCGCAGATAAGGCGACAACCCCGCGGTGAATCCGAGTTGCGGACAACTTTCGAGATCCTCCGGACCGTAGGCCGGCTTGATCGCGATCTGTTCCATCGTCTGCCCGGACGGGGCAGAGTCTGCGGAGGCTGCCACCCCCGCGATCGGTTCGGGGAAGTGGCCCGCCTGACCGAGAGCGGGTTGCGCATCAGCCCATGCCGCGTCGGCAATGTCTTTGGTCAGCGATTCGACAAACCACGATCCCCCGCCCGCGTCGGCCACCCCCGCGAGCAGGCACTCCTCGCGCAAAATGCGCTGCGTGTTGAGAGCCAAGCGCCGCGCAAATTCCGCTTTGCCCCCATCGAAGGGCAATACGGTGAGGCTGTCGCAACCTCCGAGCACGGCCGCGCAAGCCGTGACAGTGTAACGCGCAATGTTCGTGTGCGGTTCTTCGTCCTCGCGAACCGTGGGCGTGGTCACCGCATGGATAACCATCCGCGCCGCGGCGGCTGATCCACCCAAGGCCGAAACGATCCGCGCCCAACCGTGACGCGCGGCCCGCAGCTTGGCGATCATGACGAAAAACTCGCCGGAGGCGGCAAAAGTGAAACGGACTTTGCCCGCGGCTTCGTCGATCGAGAGGCCTTTGGCTTGCTGTTCGCGCAGGACCTCGAACCCCCGGATCCACGCACGCGCCACTTCCGCCACGGCCCCGCCAGCGGCGTGCATGGCGGCGTCGACGCGCAACCCGCCGGCGGGCAACGGCTGCTCACCCTCTTCCATCGTGGTCCAATCAGCGGAGGCTTTGCCTCCACGCAAATAAGGAAACACGCCGGGATCCGCTTCGCCGCCCGGGAGCATGGCGGAATTCTCCTTCGTGTAAATCGGCTCGACGCCGAGTCCGTCGGGCGTCTCGGTCGTGAGGTCCGCCAGCGACTGGCCCTTCAGCGTCGCTTCCGCCGCCGCTTTCCACTCGGCCAAGGTGGCCGCCGGAAATTCCGAGAGGTCGAGCTTTTCGGCAAAGAGGATGCTCATCCAGCGATCTCCTCCACCTCGACTAGGTGTTTCTGTCCTTCGACCTGCATCACGTAGCGTTTGGCGCGACCCGAACCACTGGTGGACGGCCGGACGGCTGACGTTGGCGCCGGAACTGCGGATTTGTCCGCCGCGGGAGCGGTTCCAGCCGGATTCTCCCCGCGCAACAATCGATCCGTTTCGACCGGGAACATGGCGAACAACACCGCCGTCTCGTCGTCATCCGGCAAATCCTTCTCTTTGAGTTTGTCACGCAACGCGGGCATGCCGGGCTCGAGGAGGTCGGCCGGACGGCCTGTGACCGCTTTCTGGCCGCTCTGCTTCTCGACCAGTGCGAGCAAATCCTGATCCACCGGACCCGGCGTCTTGCCGTATTTGCCCAGCACCACGTCCTGCGCAGGTTGAGAAATCATTTTCCAGCGGCCGAACTTCACGTTGAGCATGGCTTGCGTGCCGACAATCTGCGACGTCGGGGTGACCAGCGGAATGAAACCGAGCGCCTCGCGCACGACCGGCATTTCCTTGAGCACTTCCTCATAGCGCTCGGCCATGCCTTGTTCTTTAAGCTGATTGCGGAAGTTGCTCAGCATGCCGCCCGGCACTTGATAGGTCAGAATATCCACATCCACCCGTTCGTTGGCCGGACTGGTGAAAGCCTTCAACTCCTCGTAAACTTTTTTGAAGTGCGTGCGCAGCCGGCTGAGCCGCCCACGGTCGTAGTCCGGGCACCGCGGATTTCCCTCAAGCAGCGCCATCATGCGCAACGTGTCCGGCTGCGAGGTGCCGTTGGCGAAGGGGACAATCGAAGTCTCGACCACGTCCACCCCGGCCTCGATCGCCGCAAGGTAAGAGGACGCCGCCAACCCCGCCGTGTCGTGGCTGTGCAGGATGATCGGCACACTGACCCGCTTTTTCAGCTGGGAAACCAAATCATGGGCCACTTTCGGCGTGATGAGGCCAGCCATGTCTTTGATGCTGATCGATTGGCAGCCGCGATCGACCAGCGACTGGCCCAGCTCCACAAAAGCCTTGGTCGTATGAACCGGACTGATCGTGTAACAGATCTCGCCACGCGCCTGCTTGCCTGCTGCCAAGGTCGCGTCGATTGCAGTATGCAGGTTGCGCACGTCATTGAGGGCGTCGAAAATCCGCAGCACATCCATCCCGCGACTCGCCGTGCATTGCACGAAAGCCGTGACCACATCGTCCGGAAAACTCGTGTATTGCACGATGTTCTGCCCTCGCAAGAGCATGCCGTGCGGCGTCTTGGGGGCGACCTTCTTCAGCGCGCTGATCCGTTCGAAAGGATTCTCGCCCAAAAAACGAAGACACGAATCGATCGTTGCCCCGCCCCAAGTCTCCAGTTGGTAGAAACCCAAGGCATCAAGATCTGCCAGCGCCGGCAGCATCTGGCCGGTCCGCATCCGCGTCGCCGCGAGGGACTGATGTCCGTCGCGGAGCACCGTGTTGGTGAACTCAACGGGCTTCATTAACTGGAAATATTTTAGTCTTAAGCCGCGCGCAACAGCAACGAAAAGCGCACTCAAGGCTGCCGCGCTGTCGTCCCCGGCAACGAACGGCCAGCTACTGGCGCCGATGACGGAAATACTGCAGATTACTTCAACACCACGCCGGTCAGCGGCGGCAAGGTCAGCAGGCGCGCGCTGCCCTCACCCGTGACCAAGATCGACCCCGTATCACCTGTCGTGGAGAAAAGAGTCTCCCCGTCACGTACGCTGACTGGAACAGTCTGCTCCTCACTGGAACGGTTCAACGCCACCACCCTCAAATCCTTGTCCGCCCCGCGGCTGTAGACGAAGACATTCTTGTTGTCTTCAGCTGACAGAATGGCGAACTCCGGCGTTTTGAACGCCGCGTGGTCGCGGTGCAGGGCAATCGCCCTGCTGTAGAAATCGTGCACTTCTTCGTCGAAGTTCGGATCGTCCCCCGCACGCTCGCGACCGATGGGATCCATCTGCTCGATCTCCATTTGGAGATCCGGCCACGGCATCGGCTTGCGGCAGTCCGGGTCATCCCCACCCCAAATCCCTGCTTCGACGCCATAGTAAAACATCGGCGCCCCGACATAGGTGACTTGAAAAAGTGTGACCAATCGCTGGATCGCGCGCTCCTCCGCATTCGGCTTGCCAATCTGGTATGAGGCGTTGCTCCGCGCCGAGTTGCCGGGTTCGTCATAGTCAAACTTCTCCTGATTCTTGTATCGGCCGGCCGTGTTGCGGTTGACGACCATTTGCGCCACCCGGTCGGTGTCGTGCGAATCGGTCAGATTCCACAGGGCCAGTTGCACATTGGCCGGAAATTGATCACGTCGCTGGTTGAGCAGGTCACCGAAGGCGGACGGTTTGATGCTATTGTCGATCAGGAAGGCTTTCACCGGCATGGCAAAGGCGTAGTAATTCATCGCGGCGGAAAACCCGGTCCGCTTGAGGTAGTCCGCCGCATCGGTCCACACCTCGGGGATGGTGATCGCTTGCGGGTTGATCTTGAAAACCAGTTCATTCCACTCACGCCAGAACTTGTCCGGTACCTCTTCCGAAACATCGAGCCGCCAACCGTCGATGCCATCGCCCGGATCGCCGTCGCCGTCCGGGTCCATCCAGCGCTTGGTTGCATCAAAGATGTATTGCTTCGGCCCGGCGTGCAGATCGGTGCCGTCCTCGTTGTTGCGGAATTCCGGCAGGGTAAAAAAGCCCGCCCACCCCGTGACCCGCAACTCATTGCGGCGCGTCCCGGGATCGTCGAAGGATTGGACGGTGAACCAATCGGCATAAGGGGACTTTTCGCCGTTGATGCGAATGTCGCGGAAAGCGAAGAAGTCGCGTCCCGTATGGTTGAAAACACCATCGATCACCACCTTGATCCCGCGCTCGTGCGCTTTTTTGACCAACTCAAGGAACAGCTTGTCCGCCGCGGTCCACTGCCAAGTCGCGGGATCGGCCGTTTCGCCGCCGTTGCGGATGATCTCGAAATCACCCTCCGGATCGGGCCCGAAGTTCGGATCAATGTGGTGGAAGGAGTTGCCGTCGTATTTGTGCTGCGAGCGACCGTAAAAAACCGGGTTGAGTTTGAGCGCGGTGACGCCGAGCTCTTGCAGATAGTCGAGTTTGTCGATCACCCCCTGCAGGTCACCGCCGTAGCGACGATGAAAAACACCGTTCTCGTAAAAGCTGTCCCCGATTGTCTTTTCCCACGCGTCGCGGACGAAGTAATCGCGCGTCCACGGCGCCACCCGCCATCCGCCCACGTTCGGGAAGTGCATTTCCAGCGTTTCGCGGGTGGGGTCGTTGGCAGGATCGCCGTTGCGGAAGCGCTCCGGAAAAATCTGATACCAAACAGCTGACTTGCCCCACTCGGGCACATTGTTAAGCAGGGGCTTGGACTCTTCCGCATGCACCACGGAAACAAAAACAGCCAAGAATAAAACACCGCTCTTCATCGACAAAGGGTTTGGGAAGCTTCAAAGACTCCCTGTCTCGACGTCCGAGTCAAGGCACAAACCATTGCGGCCTTGTGGAACCTCCTCTATGCTCTGCGGGAATCGATGACTACTCTCGCTTTCGCTGTGGTTTTCACCCTTGGCGTTTCATTTTTCTGCTCTCTCCTTGAGGCCATGTTTCTCAGCACGACCACCGCGGAGGTCGAGGCGCTCAAGCAACGCAATCCGCGGCGCGGAAAACTTTTCGAAGACTCGCGCGATCACATGGAGGAAACCATTTCTTCCATCCTCACCCTCAATACCATCGCCAACACGCTCGGCGCGGTCGTCGTCGGCGGCATCGCCACCCGCCTCTTCGGCGATGCCTCGCTCGGCCTGATCTCCGCCCTGATGACCCTCGCTATTTTGGTCCTCTCGGAGGTCATTCCGAAGAACCTCGGTGTCGTCTACCGCAGCACCCTGCAAAAGCACGCCGCCTACCCGCTCTACTGGATGCGCCGCACCCTCCGCCCTCTCACCCACCTGTGCAATCTTATCGTCCGCGCCATCATCCGGCGCAAACCGGACGAAGGTGCGTCCGACCGCGAGATCGTGCTCCTCGCCGAAAAAGGCGCCCGCGAAGGCACCCTGACCGGTGGCGAGCGCGACCTCATCCACAACGCCTTGAGCCTCTCGAGCACACGCGTCGCCGACATCCTCACTCCCCGCAATGTGGTTGTTACCCTGGAGGATGACCAGACCGCCTCCGATGTCCTCGCCGAGCACCCCTCCATTCGCTTCAGCCGGATGCCCGTCCATTCAGGAACCCTCGACGAAATCACCGGCCTGGCCCGGCGCCGCGACATCCTCCACAGCATCGCGACCGGGCAAGGTGAGCGCAAAATCAAGGACCTCCAACAACCTGTCTCCTTTGTCCCCGAGATGGCCACCGCGGCCAGCGCCCTGCAAACCCTCCTCGCTGCCAACCAACAGATGGCTACCGTGGTCGACGAATACGGCGGCTTCGTCGGGGTGGTCTCGATCGAGGACATCATCGAGCACTTGATCGGACGCGAGATTTACGAGAAAGACGATGTGGCCGTCGACATGCGCGCCCTGGCCCGACGCCGCGGCCGCCAACGCCACCGCACCCCTGACCTCCCCGCCGCCAAGATATGAAACACACCCGCTTTCTTCCTCTTCTTCTCGCCGCCGCGGCGCCACTGCAGGCGCAAATGCTGCCCCGTCCCGCCACCCCTGAGCCACCCCTTCTTACCGTGCAAGGCCGCGGCGAGGTCCGGGTCGCGAACACCATTGCCGTGATCCAACTCGGCTTCGAAGCCGCCGGCCCCGAGGAAGCTCCGGTCCGCGAGGAAATCACCCGCCGTTCCCAAGCCGTCCTCACGGCCCTCAAGTCGGAGGAAAACGTCCAACGCCTTGAGACCACCGCGGTCAACATCCGCCCCCAGTTCAACCAAGCCCAGCCCGAGGCCGGAAAGCGCCCTCAGCCGCCGAAAATCACCGGCTATCTCGGACAAGTCGCGGTCAGTTTTGAATCTCCGGTCGAGGAGGCCGGTCGTCTCATCTCCTCCATGATGGAAACCGGCGCGAACTCCGTCTCGAACATGTTCACCCGCCCGACCGACGCAGCCAGCCGCGGCGCCGAGAATGAAGCTCTGACCCTAGCCGCTCAAGATGGCGAAGCCCAAGCCCGCGCCTTGCTCGAAGCACTCAAGCTCCAATGGACCGGGGTCCGCACCGTTGACGCAACCAGTGGACGCTTCGACCCGCGCCCCATGCCGCGGGCCGCCATGATGATGAGCGCCGATGCGGCCCCTTTGCCCGAGCTCGATATCCAAGGCGGAGAAACAGTCATCGCCCGCGACGTCACCCTGCAAGTCGAATTCGCGCAACCATAGCGCCCGGCAACCCTGCTGGACCGCGGTGTCCCCATCGCGAATTCGTTCCTCCACGGCACCGTGCGCGCCGCCTGTCGTGCCGTCCGGTACGGCCGGTCCTCGGCGACGGACCGCACCCTTCATTCAGACCTCAAGTTTCCCGTTTCCTCCCTCACCCGGATCGTACAATCCCAAACACCCATTCAGCCAAAGTCAGTACGACCAGAGGAATCAACACGGCAAAAACCAGATTCACCAAAAATCCCACCCGCGCCATCCGAGGCAGTGGCACCAGCCCGCTCGCGAAGACAATCGCGTTCGGTGGTGTCCCCACCGGCAGCATGAAAGCGCAACTCGCCGCCATCACCGCCGGGAGGACGAGCAGTAAGGGATCCTGACCCATTCCTATCGCGACCGAAGCCACCACGGGCAAGAACGTGGCCGTCGTCGCCGCATTGCTCGTCAACTCGGTCAGAAACAAAATCGCGAGCGTGACCAGCACCACAACGAGGACAATCGGCAATCCCTGCCAAGCCGCAGTCATTGTCCCCAACCACGCCGCCAACCCCGTCTGTTCCACCGCTTCGGCCATACTCAACCCGCCGCCGAGCAAAATAAGCACGCCATAAGGCAGGTCGCGCAGATCCCGCCCCGACAAAACAAACTCCCCGCGCCGCCAATTCACCGGAATCAAAAACAGCGCGACCGCCGCGGTCATGGCAATGCCCGCATCGGACACCCCGGGCAGCCACGGCTTAAGCCAAGGCTGCACGATCCAAAGCACCGCGGTGGAACAAAACACCACGGCGACTAGAATTTCCCCGCGCGACCAACCACCCAGCTTCGCCAACTCCCCACGCACTTCCTCGCGCAAGCCGGCCACTTCCAACTTCCGGTCTGTCAGGCACACGCGCGCTAAGATCGCGTGGGTCAGAAAAATACCGACCACGACCAGCGGCACTCCGATCAGCATCCACTGACCAAACCCGATCTGCAGTCCGTAATTCTCGCGCAGAAATCCGGCCATAAAGGCATTCGGTGCCGTCCCGATCAATGTCCCGATCCCGCCGATGCTCGCCGCATAGGCCACCCCGAGCATCAGGGCCAAGCCCACTTCCTCCTGCGCCTTTTCATCGCCACCCATGCGCGCCCGAAACAATGCCGCCACCGAAATTGCCATGGGCAACATCATTACGGTCGTCGCGCTATTGTTGATCCACATGCTGACGAAGGCCGTCGCCACCATGAACCCGGCCAACACCCGGCTGACCCGCGATCCAGTCTGCCCCACGATCCAGAACGCCACCCGCTCATGTAGTCGCCACCGCTGCAAACCCAGAGCAAGCACGAAGCCGCCGAGAAAAAGATAAATCACCGGATTGGCAAACGGAGCCGCCGCATCCTTGAACGGCGCCACATCAAGCAGTGGAAACAAAACGAGCGGCAGCAACGCCGTCACTGGAATCGGAATCGCCTCCGTCATCCAAAGAAGCGCCATCGCCCCGACCACCCCCGCCGTGCGCCATCCCGCCACACTCAGCCCCTCCGGCGGCTCCCCCAGCAGCACCGACAATAAAACCCAAGGCGCCACCAGTAACCCAATACGCCCCGCCCCGCTGATCCCTCTTTCCCGCATCACAACACCCTACCAAACCCCACGCACCAAGCCAAACCCTGTAGCGCCCGCCAGCCTGTCCCCCCGTGTGCAGATCCCCGGGGACGGCCGTTGCC
>Ga0247840_10010938_pt1 | contig 11184 bp, 5 predicted proteins | sample LaCruzMarch2015__FD_192404 | JGI IMG/M metagenome (GOLD analysis project Ga0247840, IMG submission 192404) | Freshwater microbial communities from meromictic Lake La Cruz, Castile-La Mancha, Spain - LaCruzMarch2015_17m | ecosystem: Environmental > Aquatic > Freshwater > Lake | place: Spain...
CAAGGCGGTCAGCATCTACGAGGTTCAAGCGTTACTCGCGGAGTACGTCGGCCGCTGACAGCAGGTGCAGCACACACGTTCGTGGCACGCCAACACGCACGTTGGGTCGGTCACCATGGCACCGCGCCCGAGATCGCGTTGGTCCCCTGGCGGTCGCTCTACTGCACTGCGATGCTGTTTTGAGTCAGCGGGTTCGGGCTTGCTCTCGCTGGCCGACATGTCGGGTTGGCCAGGCGCAAATTGGGTGACGGGCACCGCCATGGCCCACTGTCCCAGATGCGCTATGCTTGTTAGAGAGTTTTCAAACGTTCCTGTGCCGCTGATGTCCACCGAGCCTCCCCACCCGCCTCGTCGATTGGATTTGGGTCATCCGGAGTTCGCACCCCTGGGTATCATTGCGCTGATGATCTGGGGCGTGGTCGCCGACGGCGCCGTTCTGCGGATCGCGCCCGCGAGCGACTGACTCGCGGGTGTGAGGGCCAGGGAACATGTGATGCCGGCCACGTTAATACCGGGCGCGTGACTTTTGTCTCAGTTGCGTCCGTCGCGTCGTCACGTTAAAAGCACTACAAGAGGCAAATAATGAACGGTATTGACGGATACGGAAGTTGTGGGTTTGGCGTTTATGGTGGAGATGGCCAGCCTTCCCGTGATTCACCACGGCGTGCTATTGGGCAACACGATTTAATAATCGGTCTGGACATCCTCGATCACGCTTACATCAATGGCTATTTCCAACATCAAATTGAGCAGCTGGCCATGAAGAAAAAACTTGTGCGTCACAAAGGATCCGGGTTTTACAATGAGTCTGGCAGTGTCGCGGAGATGCTTAGTGTTGATTGTTGGACGCCTCATGAGCGGACCGGTCCGGCGGCGTATCCCGGTGGAGAAGTCGTCTCACATTGGTGGGCTACAGCCTGGGTAAAAGGTGAACAGGCAGGGTGGTTTAGCCCCCGTAAAGAGCCCCGCCACATATCAACATGGCTTCAGATCTCCAGCGTGACATGGTTTTTTGGAAAGACTGGGGGCTATCAGACCCATGTGGTATGGAATATTCGCAATAAGATCACGCCAAATTGGGCTGCGGTGCAGGAGTACGAACACATAGCAAGAAGCATGTCTTCCAGTTTAGCGTCGCTGGCAACGGCGTAGGACCCATCTTCATGCTTTAGCGATGGGTGAAGGATGGTCACTGACTGGGGCGCATGTCAACGCCCGTGCGGCATCGCCGATGCACCGACCCGGGCGGTTACGCCAGCGGTTTGCGGTGGCGATGGAGCCTGAGGATTGGGAACTGCGCGGGCGTTCCGGCCTACCGCTGGAGTCCGTCGCGCCAACTCGCGCAAGCAGGTCATGGTCGCGCACCGCTGCGGAGCTGCCATGAGCGCGCCCTCGCCGAGCGACGGGCCGCGGTGGCGACGTTCGCCAGCCGTGCTGGTGAGATGCTGGGCTCGCCGCCTTGGGTTGACGGTTACCGCAAGGCCGATGTGTTGTGGCCGGACCCAATCCCCGCTGATCGGGTACCTGCCGATTCGTTCGCCAGCGGCGCGGACGACGTCTATGCTGTTCGCTAGATGGCGGTGCTGGATGCGGCGAACCGACGCGATGGGCGCAGTATGCCAGGCTTTTTTGCGCTGGTCAGCGGGTGGGGGTGGATGGGCATCGCCGGGCCGAACGGTGGTCAGGGAGGTCTGGTAATCTTTGGTATGGGACCTTTCGGTAAGCGCTTTACAGCGGTCTTAAGAACTTCGCTGCGACATGATTTTCCGAGATATCAGATGATGAGACGGGCTGTTGAGGCAGATTTCGCGGGATTTCCGCGGCTTTTTCTTCCCGCAGCGAGCAGTCCCAGAGATGTTCGTTTGATGAGACCAAAAAAATTAGCTTTAATAATCGGTATGTTACGCATCAGCGTCTGTTTCCGTTCCGCAGATTGTCAAACCCCACTTCCAGGTCGCTCGCGGTTAGAGAGCCCCGCAGGAGCTTAGGAAAGCCGAATTCTGATTGCCCCAACCGGTTCTTCGAACCGGAAAACGGGCCTTTCGGTCGGCGCTGGTGGATCGGACGGAAAAAAGCTCATATCACCGGACCGTACCTGTGGCGGCCCGGACCCTGCTGCGGGCTCGCAGGCGTTCCACCTTCGGAGCCTCAACCCTATCCACCGGATCAGGAACCCTAAGATTATGTAAGATAATGAGAAAGCTGTCGCAACGCCAGGCGATGCGGAGTGGGTGAGCCCCAAGCTTGCTCACCTGTACGCGATCCCGTCGTTTGTTTGCCATCCGAATTTCCGTTAACCTGCGACGACGCCGTTGGGGGCAGTCGGGTTCCCTTTCCTCACCCCAATTAATTTCAAAACCCAGCGACTTGGGAAGTGCCGATCATGGCGACCGCTGAACAGTTGAAGTTCCTGATCCAGTCGCACTTTGAGCATGATAATACCCGCTTTACCACACTGGCGTTACAGGTTGCGGCGCACGAAGCCCGTGCCGGTCATCCGCAACTGGCAGTGGATATCCGTCGCCTGATCGACAAGGCGAAAGACGACAAGGCGAAGGTCATTCCCTTTAAAGCCGACCTCGGCGATTTGGTAATCGTCGACTACGACCTGCGGGATCGGCTGGCCGATCTCATCGTCTCCGGCAGCATGCACAGCCGCATCGAGCGGGTACTTAAGGAGTTCCGCCAGCAGGACAAGCTCAAGCAGCACGGCATGCGCCACCGCCGCAAGCTGCTGCTCTGCGGTCCTCCCGGATGCGGCAAGACCCTGTCAGCCAGCGTCATCGCCGGTGAGCTAAATCTGCCCCTATGCACGGTCCTGATGGACAAGCTGGTCACCAAGTTCATGGGCGAGACCAGCGCGAAACTCCGGCTGGTCTTCGATACCATCGCCGACCGGCGGGGCGTCTACCTTTTCGACGAGTTCGACGCTATTGGTGCCGAACGCAACCGAGACAACGACGTCGGCGAGATCCGCCGCGTGCTTAACTCCTTCCTTCAACTCATCGAACGTGACCAGTCCGACAGCCTGATCATCGCTGCCACGAACAACCACAGTATGCTCGATCAGGCCCTCTTCCGTCGCTTCGACGACGTCATCACCTACGGTTTGCCCGATGCCGCGGAGCGAGCACGCCTGCTCGCCCAGCGCTTGGGCCGCTACAAGGGCAAGGTCGCCATCGCCAAGCTGGTTGCCGTTGCCGAGGGCCTTAGCCATGCCGAGATCGCGATGGCGGTCAACGACGCGATCAAGGACGCCATTCTCGCGGGTTCCGAGACGGTAGATGCGAAGGTGCTTACCGCCATGCTCACCGAACGTCATGAGGCCCAGCACCACGGCGAGGGCCGTTGATCAATGGCAAAGCATATCTTTCTGCCGGATGGTTTCAGGGATGTCCAGGGATATACGCCGCCCAAGCGCACGATTTTTTGGAAAGCGCCTGACAGAGATCGGCACTCCCATGGCTACCGCCTGGAAAGCCGTCTCAAGCGCACCTGGGATGCCATCGACCAACAAGGGCAAGAGCGGAGGGCAATCGGTCTCCCGCATCCCGATGGCGCCCACATTACCTTTCGTCTGCGCAAGGGAAGCGAACAACAGTTGCGCAAGCTGGAGACGTTAAAGGGTGGCCGGGGCTTGGATAAGGTGCGGCTACGACACGTATTCACAGACACCGTCGATGGTGAGGAGTTTACGATCGCTGTTGTCTGGGTGCCGAAGGATAAGCGAGGGTTTTACGCCAAGAAGTTACAAGAGTACCTCCAACAGGAGACCGAGAAGGGCAACCCGAAACACAACGATCTGATTGCCTGCATCGAAGACATTCGCTCCACCCTATTGGATGACTATTGGCCCAAGCACGAACAGGGTCGCATGCCTGGCGAGCAACCAGACTGGGTCGAGGTTTGGCTAGCGGCCGAGCGCACCGATGATCTTAACGATGGGGCTCAAGGTCGGTTCGCCACGGTCTGCCAAACCCTTGGCATCGAGTGGGCCGCACGGCAGGTGATCTTCCCCGAACGCCGAGTACTACTGGTAAAAGCCAACCGGTCCCAGCTCCAGGATCTCATCGAGTCGCGTGACGATGTGGCCGAGCTGCGCTTGGCGCGGGAGTGCGTCAGCTTCTTCCTGCGAGACGCCGAGGTGCATGGTTGGATCGACGACCTGACAACTCGTTTGGTGCTGCCTGGAGCCACCAGTCCCGCGGTATGCGTTCTCGACACAGGAGTGAACCGAGGACACCGCCTGCTGGAGCCGGTTTGCCTGGAGTCGGACTGCCTGACCGTCATGTCAGGCTGGGGCGTGCATGACCATCATCGCCAAGGTCATGGCACAGGGATGTGCGGCCTCGCCGCGTACGGGCCGTTGGAGGTACCGCTCGCAAGCCGCGGTTCGGTGGTCCTGACCCACTGGGTGGAGTCGGTAAAGGTGCAGGGTCCCGATGGGCACGCAGATACCCTGCCAAAGGATTTGTGGGGCCAGTTCACCCAGCGCGCTGCCTACGAGATAGAGATTGTACAGCCTGACCGCTCACGGATCTTCTGCATGGCGATTACTTCTAACGAGGACATGGATCGAGGCATGCCATCCTCCTGGTCGGGTGCCGTCGATCAGCTAACCAGCGGATATCTCGACGGGAATCGGCGGCTGATGCTGATCTCGGCCGGGAACGTCGACGGCGATGAGGAGTGGCTGGCCTATCCGGACAGTAACGTCACCGCAGGCATCCAGGACCCTGGGCAGGTATGGAACGCCCTGACTGTCGGTGCATTCACCGACAAGGTCGATTTCAGAGACGAGGATGGCAGCTGGGCAGGGTTTGTGCCGTTGGCCCAAAAGGGGGATCTTTCCCCGTACTCGACTACCTCACTGGTCGACTGGAACAAGACGTGGCCGATTAAGCCCGAGATCGTCTGCGAAGGAGGTAATCTGCTCAAGACACCAGATGGGCACATCTCCAACCACGATGACCTGGATAGCTTGACGACATCGTCGCGCGATACATCCAAGCCGCTGACCACCATGTGGGGAACGAGCGGAGCCACAGCGCATGCGGCCTGGATGGCCGGACAGATTCAAGCTGCTTACCCCCAGGCGTGGCCAGAAACGGTGCGAGCCCTGCTCGTGCATAGCGCCAGGTGGACCGATGCTATGCTGGCCTGCCGGCGACCCACTACGACCAAGGACGGGTACCGTCAGTTGCTGGCTACGGTCGGATACGGGGTGCCCGATCTCCATCGTGCGCTCGCCTCTGCAAAGAGTTCGCTCACACTTGTCGCTCAACAACACATCCAGCCCTTCGCCAAGAAGCCAGGTGGCGGTGATAAGACGAACGCCATGCATGTCTATCGATTGCCATGGCCAACTGAAACACTGCTCGAGCTACCACCACAGACCAGGGTCACAGTGCGCATCACCCTGTCCTATTTTGTCGAGCCGAGCCCACAGGAAATCGGCTGGAAGGACCGCTATCGCTATCCTTCCTTCGGTCTCCGTTGGGACATGATGAGGCCGATAGAGGACCGCTCCGTTTTTCTCCGTCGTATTACCGCCGCCATTGCTCAGGACGAGCAAGGCGATGAGCGGGACGATGAAGCCGATCCCCAGTCTGGCCAGGATACTCGCTGGACTGTTGGCTTCAACACGCGCAGTCGAGGGTCTCTGCATGCCGACATTTGGATGAACGCTACGGCGGCAGAAGTAGCCACCTGCGACCTCATCGCAGTTTATCCGACCATAGGTTGGTGGCGCAAGCGTAAGCACTTGGGCAAACTAGAAACACAGGCCCGGTATTCCCTGCTGATCAGTATCGAAACTGCCGACCAAAGTGTCGACATTTACACCCCTGTGGCAGAAAAAGTGGGTGTGCCGATTTCCCTAGATGTTCTCACCTGAACGAGCAGCGGTTTTAGCGACCTGCAGGGCCAGTCGGCCAGCGTGGTCCCAACGGGAGGCCCGGTACGTTCAAGCCCTGTTGCTCGGGGAGGCCCTAACCGCAGGCTCCCGCTCCCGACCGCCGCAGTGTCATTTTCCGAAGTCGTCTGCACCATTTTAGGGGTCTGACAATCATCGGAACGGTCATGCAAAGTTTTACATAATCGTTCCAATGATTGTCAGACCCCACCGTCTACTCCCAACCTTGGCAGAATGCCGCGCGAGGGGGCTCGTCCGGCGCGGGCGGTTCCGGGGCCTCGTTCGCAATGTTCAGATCCCAATGCCTCGCCCCCAGGTTCCAGGGGTTGAGCACGAATCACCAAAGCGCGTAGTCAACCAAGGATCTGCCCGATGAGCCTGATCGCCAATTTGTACGGTCGCCTGGGTGGCGATCCCGTGGCCCGCACCACCAAGAGCGGCAAGGACATGACCACGGTCCACGTCGCCGTCGATGTCACGCCCCGGGATGCGTCGGCGCCGGAAACCCTGTGGGTTGGTCTCCTCGCGTTTGGCGTCGCCGCGCAGACCTTGCAGCGGGCGCAGAAGGGCCAGATGGTCGCCGCCCTGGGGCGCCTGACGCGCGGCATGTATACCCCCGTGGACGGCACGCCGCGCGAGTCCTGGGCCATGCTGTGCGACTCGCTGGTGGTGACAACCTCCGCCAAGCCGACCGGTGGGGCGCGCGCGAAGCGCCAAGGCGAACCGGCGCGGGACCCGGTGTCCCCCGTTGAGTTGGAGCCGGTGCCGTTCTACGATGATGACATTCCGTTCTGAGCGGGTGCGATGGGCCAAGGCACTCACCTCGCAGCACCCTTAGAACGCCCGATGTCGCCTATAAGTAAATTACGTTGGGTTGCAGCGCTCGATGGGGCACATGGGCGGCTCTCGAAACCCGGTTGTCGCCATCGGCAGATGCGAGAACCGTGTTCAAGAACGCCCCTCCCCACGCCAACATTGGCGTGACCTGCATTCTCACGGAGGATTCTCGAAAACCAATACTTGCGAGACGCTCGCCGTGCAACAGATGTTCACTGGGGCATACCGGACTGAAATTTCCGTTTCGTGAGCAGACCCCATACTGGGCCTTCCTGCGCGGGCAGTTGGACCCAGGATCTGCACGCCCAACTGCTCGCGGACGGGCTGCCGGTCCGAGAAGCCGCAGGCCGGGCGGCCGTTTGCGGTTAATCCGGGCCTGCGCGCCCGTTTGCGGGCTGTTTGCAGTTAATGTGGGTTCGATTGCAGATAGTCCGGGGCCGGAAACGGCGATGTTCTCAGGGCCACCAGCGGCCGACATCGCGGATGGCATCAACGGTCTCGTGGACCGCGGTGATGCCGCCGAGTCTGGCGATAGCGGGGGTCAGGCGCTTTACAATTTCAAGGCATTCGTCACGCGGGAGATTGCTTCCGCGATCTATATCCGAAGAAACCGAAAAATATTCAGAAACGGATGTCGCGTTCAGTGACTCGCCGAGTTCGGCTGCGCTTCCCTGTGTCGACTGTCCCGCTACCGCCGCTGGCGCGTCAGCAGGGGGCCGCTCAAACGTGATCTCGCCTGCGGCCGTAAGCGCATCGCCGAGTAAAGCGCGGCGTTCCTTCTCCCCCAATTGTCCCGCCACGGTCTCTATTATGTGAGTGTAGCTCACTGCTCGCTTGTTTCGCTTGATGCTGCCGGCAATCTCCAAGACCTCGCGCAGCAGTGCCGGATCGCCCGCCGACTGCCCGGCTACCGCGGCTAGCACATCAGCCTGGGGCGAATTGAGCACAATACCCCTGGTGATCTTCAACACCTCACGCAGCAAGACCGGCTGGCCTGCCGACTGCCCCGTCACCGCTACCAGCACATCGGCTCGGGATCGATCATCCTCAATGCTGGGGGCGATCGCCAGCATCTCGCGCAGCAGTGCCGGATCGTCCGGCAACTGAGCCGCAATGGACCTTAGCGCCGCGGCAGAATTCCAACCCGAAACGCTATCGCTCCCGCGTGCAATCGCCAGCGCCTCACCGAGCACCACGCTACGTTCTTCGCCCGCCAATTGTCCGGCTAAGGCTACCAAGACATCGACCCGGAGTCCTTGATCTTCTTCAATTCTATATGCGAGTATTCGAGCCGCTTGCTTCGCCTCGTCTAATCGCGTTGGCTCCAACATCAACGGCGTCGCGAGGGCCTCTTCTACGGCATCCGGCGGTATATTGGCGCAGATCCATCGGTACTCGGGATCGATGCGGAGCCGTTCCTCTCTCATGCCGCGCACGGCCGCTAGCGCCGCTAGCGCCGCTAGCGCCTCGTCCAGGAGTGTCGGCTCCACCGCCACCTGCTGCGCCAAGTCCGCTAGTGCCTCGCCCGAAAATGCCGGCTCCAGCGCCAACTGCGTGGCTACCGCCGCCATGGCCTCCGCACGGCAATTCTCATCCCCGATATCGTGCGCGATCGCCAGTGCCTTGCCAAGCAATGCCGGTTCGCCCGCCCAGTGACTGGGCACGACCGCCAACATCGAGGCGCGCATGCTTTGATCCTCAATTTGGCGCGCCGCATCGAGCGCCAGACTGATGGCCTGTCGGCGAGACCGATCCGTGGCCAGTGCCAGTTTCGCGAGCAACGCCAGCGCGTAAGTCCGATTTACGGGCTCGGGCAAATCGTTCGCGACCCGGATTGCGCGCTCGATCGTCCAGCGACCGGATGCGGCGAGCATGACGATCAGGTCCGGCTGGAGGCGCTCTGCCAACGAGCGAATGCTGGATCGGATCAAGGCACAGCGGATCTCGCCGCCAATCCGGTAAGGAGGCCCCTTCCGGCGCGCATTGGACTTGCGAAGGGTCTCCTGCACGCGCTGGATATCCATCGCATAGCCGCTATAAACCCCTCCCTCTTCTTCCCAGGCGAGCATCCACCCCTCGCCCAATAGCGGGAGCAGATGCCGGTCGAGGTCCGGAGGCTCGCCAGCCGCGAGGACATGTGCGCTATAATGGCGCAGAAGGTAGCTAGGGCACTGATCCGGCGTTAGGAGGCCCGCATCGAGGTCGGTTACGGTCGCGGCGCCCCATTTCACAAAGGCGCGCGGCACAGCTTGGCGCTCATCTTTGATGTCATCTAGCTCGGCCTGGAAATGATCGGCAAGCCGGGGATGGACAAAGGCATAACCCGATTCCGCATCCCCGACGACCAGTCGGTAAGCGCTGTCCAGCACCTTGCGAGCGGTCTCCCCATCCCACGTTAACTCGAAAGGCAGGCACCTCGCCACGGCCAACCAATCCCTCAGACGCAAGGGTCCGCGGGCCAGTGCCAGGATCCGAAGCAGTCGGCGTAGCGTCTGCGCATCGGCCTCAATCCCGCCAGCCCCCCAGACCTTGCGCTGTTCATCGAGCCAAACCTCGACGAATCCGCCGTAGCTTGGCCGCAGTCGCGCAAGGCCCGCGGGGTTTAGACCCTTGGCCTGCCCACGCGACTTCCAAAGCTGTTTCGCCCAGAGCCCGACTAGGAGCGGGTCGCCGCGGTCGGTCAGGTCGTAGAGCGCGTCGAGCACGCCCTCCCGGCCGAGGACGGCATCGAACGAATGCCCGAGTTGGATGATGGCCTCGCCGACCGCCGCGCGCGCGAGCGGAGCGAGCTCAAGCGGATCCGCAACCCGGCACTCGGGGGCGACCGGGAATTCGTCGAGCCAATCGCGCCCGTCGGACTGCCCCAGATGGTGCCGGGCTGCCAGCACCAGCGTCAGATTGGCAGGGATTTCGTAGGGCAGGACCTGCGCGAGCCAGGTGCCGGACGCCTCGTCGGCACCGTCGACCACCAGCAGAAAGCGCTCGTCGGGCCGCCGGACGATCGCCTGCCAACCATCGGCGATGCGGTCGCGATAGTGCTTCGGGTTCGGCTTGAATCCCTCGGAGAATGCGAGCTCGGCGAACAGTCCGGCGAGCTGTGCGTGCAGCAGCTGCAGCCCAGTGCGCTCTTCCGCGGTATCGAAGCCGATGCTGACTGGCAGGAACAAGAGCCGCAGTGTCGGGTCCTCGCGCAGCCGGCGCGCCATCCAGTGCAGCAGCAGCGCGGACTTGCCGAGCCCGGCCGGGCCGCTGACCAATTGAAAAGCGCCGCCGCCTTCAGCGAAGCGCCGATCCAACTCGGCGAGCGGCCCCTCCCGCCCGACGAACGGCATGGGCTGATCCCGCACGCCGGTATAGTGGTTGACGAAGCGGCGCACCCGATCGGCGAGCGCCGGCACCGTCCGGCCCAAATTGGCGTCGACCCAGTCGCGCAGGGCCTGGAAAGCGGGCGGTACAGGGCGCGTCAGCCCTGACGCTGCCAGCAGTGCACGCAGATGAGCGGCGGGAATAAGGAAGCCCGTCTGGGCCTCCGGGTCCTGCTCGTCTTGGGCGATCAAGCCGATGATCTGACCGGTCCGTGAGTCGACGGCAGGCGCGCCGCTGCAGCCGGGCCGGATGAGAAAGCCGGGGAGTTGAACCGAGAGTTGCCAGCGACCGTTGGCGAGGCATGCCCCCACCTCACCGATAAGATGGATGAGGTTCTTTTCGTAGGACTCAGGGCCACCGTACGCCTCGAAGGGCTTTCCCCGCAGAGATATAGCGGGGTCTAAATCTGCCAGGGGACCGGGCAGCGGAAGCCTGGTGGCCGTGTCTACGACGCGGAGCAGGGCCAGGTCAGAGAGCCTGCTTCCCTCCGCTGAGGGTATCCAACCCGTTGGGACGACGTTCGCGCGCACTGGCACCTCGGACTCGTGGCCCAAGGCGAAGGGTACATCCAGCAGAACCTCACCGGGCGGAGGCTTGGGGTCATGCGGGTCGGTTCGCAGAGCGTTGGCGACCACATGGGCGCAAGTAATGACCAACTCCGGCCCTGCTCGGTATCCAAGTCCTGCATAGGTCTTGTCCTGCCCCAGAATCCGTACAACGCTGCAGCCCAGGGCGGTCAGTGCGACGCTCATGATGCTCAGCCGGCCTGAGGGCCTGCTAGCGCCGGATTCCGCCAAGTCAGCGTGACCTTGAGTGTCGCCTCGGTCTCCCCGGAGACCAGGACGAGGGTGGACTTCCCCTTGAGCGCGGCCCCCAGCTCCACCGTTACCTCATCCGGCGTTCTGACTGCGGAGCGGATTTCGTCCAAGACGATCTGCGCTACCTCGCCGAGCGGGGCGAGCACCCTAGCCAAGGCGGGTTTCTCACTGTCAGAGGCAACATCCCGGGGACCCCGCCCGGGCAGGGTCTGGATTTCGATCTCAGCGCCGCTGGGCAGGGTGAAGGTC
>Ga0247840_10010939_pt1 | contig 11184 bp, 7 predicted proteins | sample LaCruzMarch2015__FD_192404 | JGI IMG/M metagenome (GOLD analysis project Ga0247840, IMG submission 192404) | Freshwater microbial communities from meromictic Lake La Cruz, Castile-La Mancha, Spain - LaCruzMarch2015_17m | ecosystem: Environmental > Aquatic > Freshwater > Lake | place: Spain...
TGGTGCAAATTCCGGTCACGACAAAGGATGATCTGCAAAAACGGAATAATGACTTCCTGTGTGTTCCGAAAAGCATGATCATTGATTACATCACCACATCAGGAACACTCGGTGATCCGGTTACCTTTGCCATGACCGATAAAGACCTCGACCGTCTCGCATATAATGAAGCTATTTCATTTACCTGTGCCGGTGGAAGTCAGGCAGATGTGTTTCAGCTTATGACAACCATCGACCGGCGTTTTATGGCCGGCCTGGCATATTTCCTGGGAATCAGGAAGCTTGGAGCCAGTGTCGTAAGGGTTGGAAACGGAATCCCTGAATTGCAGTGGGACACAATAAACCGTATTAAGCCAAATGCCATTATCGCAGTACCCTCCTTTATCCTTAAGATCATTGAGTACGCTGAACAAAATGGAATTGATTACCGTTCCTGTAGCATTCAGAAAGCAATATGTATTGGCGAACCTTTGCGAAATTATGATCTCTCCCTGAACACCCTTGGGCGAAAGATCAATGAGAAATGGCCGCTGCAGCTATTTTCAACCTATGCATCCACCGAAATGGGCACCTCCTTCACCGAATGCGAACATGGCATCGGCGGACATCATCATCCTGAGTTAATTATCGTTGAGTTCCTTAATGATAACAACACACCGGTAAAAGAAGGTGAACCCGGTGAAGTGACGGTCACTACACTTGGCGTTGAAGGAATGCCCTTACTCCGATTTAAAACCGGCGACATTTGCCATCATTATGTAACACCCTGCCTGTGCGGACGAAACACAATCCGGCTCGGGCCGGTGGTTGGCAGGAAAAACCAAATGATCAAATACAAGGGAACGACCCTGTTTCCTCCCGCGCTTTACGATATCCTTGATAACATCGACTATATCGCCAACTATATCGTTGAAGTTTATACAAATCAGATCGGGACAGATGAAATCCTCATTCACCTGAGCGGTAAAGGGATCGGGGAGGAAAAAGAAAAAGATATCAAAGATCATTTCAGGGCAAAACTCAGGGTTGCACCGCTGATAACCTTTACGTCAGATAGCGCCATCCAAAAAATGCAATTTCCTGAAATCAGCCGGAAACCAATTAAGTTCATCGATAATCGTGAAAAAAATGGTACCATGGCAGGCTGATATTTTGCAGATCCGGAATATTATTTTAATTTTGTCTAAATAATATACAATTGTGTAACCAAAAAACTGATTACGTATGAAAAAAATTGAAATTGCAATAATTATGTTGGCTCTCATATTTGGCTCCGGAGCCATTTTTGGACAAAAATTGAAATCGGGTGACCTGAAAGTTTTAAAAGGCCAGACAACCATCAATGTGCAGTATGATTATTCAGCGATGGCTGTTGGAAAATTTGAAACCGAAGCTGAATACCTGAAAAAAGGCACCGACGAAAGGAATGCCAAAGAAGCCGGAACCGGGGATGCCTGGGCTGCCAAATGGAACGCCGGTAAAACTGAAAAGTACCAGCCGGCTTTCGAAGAAGACTTTAACAAACAAGCTGAAGATTGTGGCTTAAAAGGAAAATCAGATCCCTCGGCAAAATACACACTCATCATGCATGTAACTTATGTTGAACAAGGTGTTGAAACTGTAGTGATGGGGACTGCCAAGTCAGCATCCATTGACCTATCTTACGATCTCGTTGAAACTTCCGCACCCGATAAGGTCATTGCTGTCATTGCGGCCGATGGAATAAAACCCAAAGCTGAATTTAAAACATCAGTTGGTGGTGTTTCCGTTAACAAATCAGCCTACGATGCAACGCTCCGAATTGCGCAATGCTTTGAATCAGCCGGTAAACAGATAGGCAAATTTATCTGCAAGCAACTTAAATAGAACAGGCTGAAAAAATAATGGGAAAGGCTGCATAACGAATGCAGCCTTTTTTTTTACCGGGTCAGGACACTCTTCCCCCTGATAATTGTATTTAAAACCCTGGTTTTTGGAATATCCTGATCCGGTATTTGCATTATATCCTGATCCAGGATGACAAAATCTGCATCTTTCCCAACCTGCAGACTCCCCTTTTCCTGCTCGAGAAAATCAGCCTTCGCCGCCCAGATAGTCATCGAACGCAAGGCATCTTCACGCGATAAAGCATTGTTCATTTGGAAACCACCATCGGGAAAACCCTTGAGATCCTTTCTTACTACCGAAGCATAAAATGTTAAAAGCGGGGAAATATTTTCAATTGGAAAATCGGTACCATTGGCAATCCACCCATTTTGCTTCATAAGCTCCTTGTATGCATAGGCCCCTTTTATCCTGTCGGGACCCAGCCTGTTTTCAGCCCAATACATATCCGAAGTAGCATGAGTACCCTGAATGGAAGGGATAATTGAATAATCTCCAAAAAGGGACAGATCGGCGCTATCAACAACCTGCGCATGTTCTATCCTCCACCGGAGGTCATTGGGTCCCTTCAGAAAGCTTCCATAAATAGACAGTATCAGTTTCACAGCTGAATCGCCGATGCAGTGGGTGTTCACCTGGTATCGGTGTTCCACTGCGAGACGGCATAATGCTTTGATCGAATCGGGCGATGTGACAATAATTCCTTTTAAGGAGCTGTTATCAGTATATGGTTTTTTTAACCTGGCGGTTCTGCTTCCTAAACTGCCATCTGCATAAAGTTTTATTGAACTGATATTCAATTTATCCGTTTTAAATGGACCATGCATGACAAACTCCTGGATATTCTTCTCCGTTGGGGTGAGCATTGCGTAAACATGCATTGCAATCTTCCCGCTTCGTTGTAATGAATCTAAAATCCTAATCTGAGAAAATTCAAGTCCTGCATCGCTGACAGTGGTGAGGCCTACTGAAAAGCATTGTTGTTCAGCCTGTTTCATCAAAACGACCAGGTCTTCGTCCTGCGGTTGCGGTACCACTCCCCTGATAAGATCCGCGGCCGTTTCACTTAATATCCCGGTCAGGCGGCCGTTTTTCATCTCCACCTGCCCGTCAGCAAAATGATGATTTTCCGAAATACCTGCTCTTTTCAGGGCCTCATCATTCGCTAACACAACATGCCCGTCAACACGGATCAGCATAACCGGGATATCTGGAAACAACTGATTTAACCTGCTGTTGTCCGGGAAGTTCTTATCTATCCATAAATTCTGATCCCAGCCCCTGCCCACAAGCCATTTTCCCTGGCCGGGCCTGTCGGCCTGACGCAGTTGCATTAATACGTCATCAAACGATTTTAATCCTCCAAGATCAATATATTGCAAACCCAACGCAAAGCCCATGAAATGACAATGCGCATCAATAAATCCCGGATACACTGCCATTCCTTTCGCATCAATCACCTCTGCAGCTTCAAATTCTCCGGTGATATCCTGATTGTTCCCCAGTGCAAGTATCTTTCCATCCTTTACTGCCATGGCCTCTGCCATGGTATTCAGCGAGTCGACAGTGTAAATAATCCCATTTGTTAAAATTAAATCAGCATTTTTTTTCATGGGTCCGCACGAATTAAAAAAACAGACTGTGAAAAGTCCAAATATGAGGCTTTTATAGGGCATTTTCAATTATAGTTTAAATGATTGTTCATCAAAAATAGCAACTATTTTTTATCCGACTGGCCTTTTATCAAAATGATTTATTATTTTTGTATCAACTAAATATACTATATTCATGAAATATAAATCTATCAATCCTAGATTTATTGTTATTTTCTCAGTTATTCTTGGTGCAGCCCTCATCAGGCTGCTTCCGCATTGGCCAAACTTTACGCCAATAGCAGCCATGGCCCTTTTTGCCGGTACCTATTTCGACAGAAAGCAATATGCTTTCGCCATTCCGATCGCAGCAATGTTCATCAGCGATCTCGTTATAGGACTGCACGCCAATATGCCTGCTGTATATGTTAGTTTTGGCATTACGGTTCTTATTGGTATGACGATCCGAAATAAAGTAAATGTGGGATCCGTTGTGCTGGCATCTTTTGTGTCATCTGTTATATTCTTTCTGATAACTAATTTCGCATCCTGGATCGCCAGTCCCTTTTATCCACAAACTGCCGCAGGTCTGGCTGAATGTTACATCGCCGGCCTGATGTTTTTCCGTGATACCACTAACGGATTGTCGTTCTTTTTGAATGACCTCCTTGGAACCCTCTTTTTTAGTGCGGTATTCTACGGGGCTTTCTTTCTGGTTCAGATGAGATTCCCGGTTATGGATAAATCCAGGTTTTAGAGAAACCTCATTATTCCTCCTTAGAAAAGGATGTGAGTTCTGAGAAGCAATAAAGATTCGGTGCGTCATTGAAAATTATTTCGATGACGCTTCGTTTTATCTGTACATTTCATTGACAGACAAATAACCCGGAGTTTTTACAATTGAAAATGTGTTACGTAAATTGAAATGACCGATATCATTCGCCTTTTACCTGATTCAGTTGCCAATCAGATCGCTGCAGGAGAAGTTGTTCAGCGGCCTGCTTCGGCGGTAAAAGAACTATTGGAAAACACCATCGATGCAGGTTCGACAGATATTAAACTCATTGTAAAAGAATCCGGTAAATTACTCATCCAGGTTATAGACAATGGCTGCGGCATGTCGGAACGCGATGCCCGCATGTGCTTCGAACGTCACGCTACGTCCAAAATCGAGAAGGCCGACGATCTTCTGGCTATCAGAACCCTCGGATTTCGCGGGGAGGCCCTTGCCTCAATCGCCTCAATCGCCCAGGTTGAACTAAAATCGAAACGACACGAAGACGAAATCGGGACATGCATCCAGGTCGAGGGTACTGAATTTAAAGGTCAATTTCCGGTGAATTGCCAGAATGGCACCTCCGTAAGCGTTAAAAATCTGTTTTTTAATGTGCCCGCCCGGCGTAATTTTCTGAAATCCAACATATTGGAATTAAAGCATATCATCGAGGAATTTTTTCGTGTAGCGCTCGTCAATCCCGCCATTTCATTCACGTTCCATAACCAGGATAAACCTCTTTTCCAGTTACCTCCGGGAAACCTGAAACAACGAATCACTAACCTCTACGGATCCTCGTATGGTCAGCGCCTGATCCCGGTGGAACAACAAACCGCCCTGGTTAATATTTCAGGATTCATCGGGAAACCGGAATTCGCAAAAAAAACCAGGGGAGAACAGTATTTCTTTACGAACGGAAGGTTTATGAAAAGTCCGTACCTGCATCATGCAGTTGAAAACGCCTTCAAAGAGCTGATTCCTGATGATTCAATACCTTCCTATTTCATTTATATGGAAGTGGACCCTCAGACGATTGATGTTAATATCCATCCGACAAAAACAGAGATAAACTTCCAGGATGTTAAAAGCATTTACGCCATTCTGCATGCGGCTGTCAAACAATCAATCGGAAAATTCAATATTTCCCCGACGCTCGATTTTGAAGTTGAACAAAGCATGACTTTTCCACCATTTAATGAAAATCACCCTGTCAAACAGCCAACCATAACGATCAATCCGGATTACAATCCATTTGAAAAACGGACTGAACCCCAGGCCAGGTTCACCTTTTCTCCAAATCAATCCCAGTCCGTCCGGGGATGGAACGATCTGTATGCCAATATTCCACGGCCCTCAGAAAAAAATGAATCTGATACGCCACCGGAGACTCAGGTAGTTTCTCATGACCTGCTGACCGATGAAGTCTTTACGGAACGACAAGGTAGTTTCCAGGTAAAGAATTCTTTCATAACCACTCATACCAATGCCGGTATTGTGATCATCGATCAGCAACTGGCGCACGAGCGCATCCTGTATGAACGGATTCTTTATCAGAATCATCGGCATGACAAATCAGGCCAGCGCCAGCTGATTCCGCAAACTATAACCTTAAGTCCCGACAATGCCCACTTTCTATTGGAATGGAAAGAATACTTCACAGAACTCGGATTTGAAATAAATGATTTCGGTAAAGGATCCTTTGTTATACAGTCTGTTCCCGGCAACATGGACACTGCAAATATAGGCTCCCTTATTGAGTCAGTGCTGGAATCACTAAAATCACCCGGAAAGGATAGTAGATTGGGGCAAGGTCAATTGCTTGCCAAAGCCATGGCAAAAAAATTGTCGGTTAAAAGAGGAAAACGATTGCACAACCAGGAAATAGAGTCCATCATTGAAGATCTTTTCTCCTGTAATTTGCCGGAAATCTCACCCGATGGAAAACCTACCATGGTAATGCTTACATTTGAAGAACTCAACAGGAAATTTAAAATTTAATGACCACTACGTAATATGTCTCAGCAATATAGCCCGGCCGGTTTCAGCCTGCTTCCTCCCGTTGTTAAAAATCTATTGATAATCAACGGATTATTCTTTCTGGCAACACTGTCACTAAACTCAGCCTTTGGGATTGAACTGGATAACATATTGGGGCTCCATTATTTTCAGTCCGACCTGTTCCGCCCTTACCAGTTTGTCACTTACATGTTTGTACATGCGAATTTCTCTCATGTCCTTTTTAACATGTTTGCACTCTGGATGTTCGGCTATTTGCTGGAAAATGTCTGGGGCCCGAAGCGCTTCCTTACGTATTATATGGTTACCGGAATTGGCGCCGCCATCGTACAAACCTTTGTGCATTGGCTTGATTTTGCATCAATTCAGGCTGCGGCCCAAACCTATGCCGCCAATCCGACATTGGATGGCTTTGTTGCATTTGTAAGGCATAATTTTCCGCGTCACTATGAAGCTGAAGGCACAATCAGGAATTTTATTAACGAGTGGTCCCTTGCCCGCAACAGCCCGGCTTATATCCCCCAATCACTTGAATATGCCAGTCAGCTGATAAAATTACAAATGGACATCCCGACAGTTGGCGCTTCAGGAGCAGTATACGGGATCCTGCTGGCCTTTGGGATGATGTTCCCGAATATGCTGGTGTATATATATTTTCTTTTCCCGATTAAGGCCAAATGGATCGTAATCCTTTACGGCGCAATTGAACTTTTCTCAGGGATATCTAACAATCCAAGTGATAATGTCGCACATTTTGCGCATCTCGGAGGCATGATCTTTGGTTTCTTTTTAATCATATACTGGAAGAAAAAGTCAGGATTCTACTCATCATGATGAACTACACTTATCAACAACCATCAAATCCTCTTGATGAATTCAGGAGATTTTTCAAACAGGGATCCAGCCTGTCTATGCTGATCCTGATAAATATTATCGTATGGATATTAATCCAGTCACTAAAGGTAGTCCTGTTTATTTACAATAATCCCGACGGAACTGCGTCCAACAACATTGTATTGCACACACTGGCCATTCCGGCATTCATTCCGGCATTGGTTTCCTCGCCATGGACCCTTTTTACCTATATGTTTCTTCATGTCGATATCTGGCACCTCTTGTTCAATATGATATGGCTCTATTGGTTTGGAAGAATTTTTCTTGAATTTCTATCATCAAAACAATTGGTTTACGTTTATATCCTGGGTGGATTGGCCGGGGCCCTTGTATATGTATTCGCATTCAACGTGTTTCCTGTTTTCACCGAAGTTGTGCCTGTTTCATTTGCCCTGGGGGCATCTGCCTCAGTTATGGCCATCGTTACGTCAATTTCATTTTATGTTCCCAATTACACAATACAGCTTTTCCTTTTCGGAAAGATAAAAATTCTTTACCTCGCCATCATTTTATTTGTATTTGACTTCTTCATGATTCCATCAGGCAATGCAGGCGGACACCTTGCCCATATAGGAGGAGCTTTGCTCGGCGTCATCCTCAGTCAGGTTTTTCGTATGAAGAAAAATTCATACGATACTGGTAACTCATCTGCTTTTTTCAGTAATTTGAGAGACCAATTTCAAAAAAAACAACAACCTTGGCAAACGCCTCCCGACTCAACAAGACCTGTTTCGGATGAAGAATATAACAGGAAGAAGAGGGAAAAACAGAAAAAAGTCGATGATATACTTGAAAAAATTTCCAAGGGTGGCTATGATAGCCTGACGAAAGAAGAAAAAGAGTTTTTATTTAAAACATCGAATAAACGCTGATCAAACGGAGTTTATATGAAAATAAAACGATCGTTTTTCTTTAAGCTTCTGTTATTCATAAACTTATTGGCCGTGATCGGATTGTATGCCTCATATGTCGCAGGATATGTTAGTCCGGACAAAGTGTGGTTTTTTGCTTTTTTCGGCCTTGCCTATCCTGTTTTTCTGATACTAAATTTGTGCTTTGTCATTTTATGGCTTGTGCTTTGGGATAAATTCATTTTTATTTCACTGATCTCCATCCTTGTAGGATGGAATAATCTCCTTGCCATCTATCCGGTGCATTTTTCAAATGAGAAATCTCCGACAGGGCCACCGGTCAAACTGGTCAGTTTCAATGTTCACCATTTTTATGGCAATCAGCGTGCTGAAAGTATACCCGAGACAAGGAGCAAAATCGTAGAATTTCTTACAGACCAATCAGCTGATATTATTTCGGTTCAGGAATTTTTTGCCATCGGGGATGACTTTAACAAAACTCTTGAAAAGTTTTCCAGGACGATAAAAATGGATTATTTTGCGTTTAAAAATTACAAGGATTTCTACAATAAGCAGAAAATAGTTGCTATTGCAACATTTTCGCATCACCCTATTGTCAACACCGGGTATTTTCAGCTACAGGACCACCTTTTATTTGCACTTTTCTCCGATATTGTGCTGCGGGGAGATACGGTGAGGGTGTACAACCTGCACCTTGAATCAATCCGTTTTGGAAATGACGATTATTCCTTCTATGCACAACTGACCGATCCTGACAAAGAGGCCACTCCCCTTAAAGCCGGATCAATGCGCATGATGTGGAAAATCAGGAAAGCCTTCATAACAAGATCAAAACAAGTCAGAATCCTTGCTGATCATATTGCATCGTGTCCATACCCGGTAATCCTTTCAGGAGATTTTAATGATGTGCCCTCTTCCTATACCTATCAGCAATTAACCGACCGTTTGACAGATTCATACAGGGAGGCCGGCCATGGGTTCTTCGACGGAACCTATGCCGGAAAACTGCCATCCTTCAGGATTGATTACATACTTCATTCCAGGGAATTTCAGGCTTTAACCTATAAAAAAATTGAGGTGGATTTATCAGATCATTATCCGGTTACCGCAACCATGTTTATTAACCATTAAAACGAATAAAGTTGGATTTCAAACTCACCTCCGAATTTATACCAACCGGAGATCAGCCAGAGGCGATCAGGCAACTTGTGGAAGGCATTCACAGGGGCGATCCTTCACAGGTATTAAATGGGGTGACGGGTTCCGGCAAAACATTTACCATTGCCAATGTTATCCAGCAGGTTCAGAAACCTACCCTGGTATTTAGCCATAACAAAACGCTTGCAGCACAATTATATGGGGAATTCAAACAGTTTTTTCCTGAAAATTCAGTAGAATTTTTTGTTTCCTACTATGATTATTACCAGCCCGAGGCATTTATTCCCGTTACGAATACGTACATTGAAAAAGATCTTTCGATCAATGAAGAGATTGAAAAGCTAAGGCTGAGCGCCTCTTCCTCCCTGTTATCGGGCAGGCGTGATATCATTGTGGTATCTTCTGTTTCCTGTATTTATGGTATTGGAAACCCTGATGATTTCAATCAGAATGTAATCCGTATTAAAACCGGGGAGCAGGTTGGTCGTAAAAAACTTCTGCAATCTCTGGTTAACAGCCTTTATTCCCGTACAGAGGCAGATTTCACAAGGGGAAAATTCAGGGTAAAAGGTGATTCTGTCGATATATTTCCTGCCTATCTTGATATAGCATACCGGGTTATTTTCTTTGGAAATGAAGTGGAGTCGATGGAGTCGTTTGATCCGGTGACCGGACGTAAAATTGAGTCGATGGAACTGATGACACTTTACCCTGCCAATATCTTCGTTACTTCACAGGATAAGATGCGCGAAGCATTGGTTGAAATACAGGATGATCTTATCAGACAATGCGCTTTTTTCAGGGAAAATGGTAAAGATCTGGAGGCAAAAAGACTTGAAGACCGGGTCAGTTATGATATTGAAATGATGCGCGAACTTGGTTATTGTTCCGGAATTGAAAACTATTCGAGATATTTTGACGGCCGGGTTTCCGGTTCCCGCCCTTTCTGCCTGCTTGATTTTTTTCCCGACGATTTCCTGATGGTGATTGATGAAAGTCACGTGACTATTCCGCAAATCAGGGCCATGTACGGGGGGGACCGGTCGCGTAAACAAACACTTGTTGAGTACGGTTTCAGGCTCCCATCGGCCATGGACAACAGACCGCTTAAATTTGACGAATTTGAAACCATGGTCAATCAGACCATCTATGTGAGCGCCACCCCTGCTGATTTTGAACTGCAGCAATGTGAAGGTGTTATGGTGGAGCAACTTATCCGTCCAACCGGATTACTTGACCCCTTCGTAGAGGTAAGACCGAGTTTGCGCCAGATTGACGACCTTTTGGAAGAGGTTGATCAGCGTTTGAAAAAAAATGAACGAACCCTGGTCACAACCCTTACAAAACGGATGGCAGAAGAACTGACGAATTATATGACAAAGGTAGGCATCCGTTGCCGTTACATCCATGCTGATGTTGATACACTTGAAAGGGTGGAAATTTTAAGAGATTTACGGCTCGGAACGTTCGATGTGCTGGTGGGTGTGAACCTCCTTCGCGAAGGGCTTGACCTCCCCGAAGTTTCGCTGGTTGCAATCCTCGATGCTGATAAAGAGGGCTTCCTTCGATCGGAACGGTCTCTGACCCAGACAGCAGGACGCGCTGCCCGCAATATTAACAGCAAGGTGATTATGTATGCCGACAAGATCACCGAATCGATGAAACGGATGATGAATGAAACAAACCGCAGGAGGGAAAAGCAAATCAGGTATAATGAAATAAATAACATTTCCCCTACCCAGATCATGAAAAGCACACATGAAATTCTCGGACAAACGGCTGTTGCAAACGGAAAATCACATCCCCCTGCGGCGTATATTGAAAAAGATTATACCGATATCGCTGCAGACCCGTTAATTCAGTACTTATCAAAAGAAAAACTTCAGAAATATATTGGGAAAAACCTCAAAGCAATGGAGGAGGCCGTTAAAGGCCTTGATTTCCTTGAAGCTGCCCGGTTGCGCGACCAGTTGAAGTTTCTGAATGAAACACT
>Ga0247840_10010940_pt1 | contig 11181 bp, 10 predicted proteins | sample LaCruzMarch2015__FD_192404 | JGI IMG/M metagenome (GOLD analysis project Ga0247840, IMG submission 192404) | Freshwater microbial communities from meromictic Lake La Cruz, Castile-La Mancha, Spain - LaCruzMarch2015_17m | ecosystem: Environmental > Aquatic > Freshwater > Lake | place: Spain...
AAAGACGTTTTACACAAAATAAGTTTAGCGGAGGCGAAGAGCCATGCGCGGTGAAGATATTGAACTGATTGTCAGCGAGGTGCTCAAACAACTTGGCGCGGCGGCGCGCGCCAAACCCGTTGCGACGAGCGGCGATTTCGGCGTGTTCGAACGCTTGGACGACGCGGTCGCGGCTGCGGACGCGTCACGCAAGCGTCTCGACACCCAGGCCGCGCGCGAGCGGGTGGTCGAGGTCATCAGGCGGGCCGCGCGACTGTCTGCGCGGCGCTTGGCGGAAATGGCCGTGGATGAGACCGGCATGGGCCGCGTTGAGGACAAGGTCAAAAAGAACTTGCTCGTAGCCAACCGGACGCCCGGCCCGGAAATTCTTTCGCCGAGCGCAATGTCCGGCGACATGGGCTTGACCCTGGTAGAGAACGCGGCCTGGGGCGTAATCGCCTCGGTCACGCCCTCCACCAACCCGGCGGCCACAGTCATCAACAACGCGATCAGCATGCTCTCGGGCGGCAACGCCGTGGTCTTCGCCCCGCATCCTAGCGCCAAACGCACCACGCAGGAGACCATCCGGACCCTGAACAAGGCTATTTTCGAAGAAACAGGCATCGACGCCCTCTTGGTCTGCATCAAAGAGCCCACGATCGAGGTGGCCAAGCAGCTTTTCACCTACCCGGGCATCAACCTGCTGGTGGTCACCGGCGGCGAAGCCGTCGTGGAAGCCGCGCGCAAGTCTACCAATAAACGCCTCATCGCTGCCGGCGCGGGCAATCCGCCCGTGGTGGTGGACGAGACTGCGAACCTCGCTCGCGCGGCGCGAGCCATCTACGACGGCGCTTCCTTCGACAACAACATCGTCTGCGCGGACGAGAAAGAAATCATAGTGGTCGACGCGGCAGCCGACGCCTTCAAGCGCGAGTTCGTTGCCGTGGGCGCCGTTGAGATCAGCAAGGAGCAGGCCGAGGCCGTGGCTAGGGCCGTGCTCCTAGACTACCCAGGCGCCGCGTGCCGGCCCAACCCCAAATGGGTCGGGCGCGACGCCACGGAACTCGCCAAGGCCGGCGGTTTCTCGGTTCCTGAATCCTGCCGCCTGCTCTTCGTGGACGTGGGCCGGGACGTTGACTACGTCTTCGCACGCATCGAGCAGATGATGCCGCTTTTGCCTGTGCTACGGGCCAAGGACATCGCCGAGGCCATTGACTGGGCCATGCTTTTGGAGCGGAATCTGCGCCACACGGCGGGACTGCACTCGCGCAACATCGACAACATGGACGCCATGGCCCGGCGGATGAACACCAGCCTGTTCGTGAAAAACGGCCCTCACGTCGCGGGCCTGGGCGCCGGCGGCGAGGGCTGGACCTCCATGACCATCTCCACCCCCACCGGCGAGGGAGTGACCAACGCACGCACCTTCGTGCGCCTGCGGCGCTGCACCCTGGTGGGAAGTTTCAGGATCGTCTAAGCCATGAGCATCAGCTGGGAAGAGACCGAACGGCGCCTCGCCATGGCCGCCGCAATCCTCAACCTCGAAGAGCCGATCGAGGTCCGAGGCCCCCTGAGCGTGGGCGTGGACCTGGGCACTGCGGATGTGGTGCTTATGGTCCTGGACGCCTCGGGCGAGCCAGTGGCCGCTTTTTTGGAATGGGCCGAGGTCGTGCGCGACGGGGTGGTGGTGGACTACATGGGCGCGGTGGACCTCGTGCGCGAAATGACGCAGAAAGCGCGCAAACGCACCGGCCTAGAGATCACGCACGCGGCCACCTCCTTTCCGCCCGGTACCGATCAACGCCTTTCGACCAACATCCTCGAGGCCGCCTGGCTCGAAGTAACGGCCGTACGCGACGAGCCCACCTGCGTGGCTGAACTCCTGGAGCTCGACAACGCCGCAGTGGTGGACATCGGCGGCGGCACGACCGGCACGGCCATCGTTCGTGAGGGCCGCGTGGTGTACAGCGCGGATGAGCCCTCCGGCGGCAGACACATGAGCCTCGTCATCGCCGGGCACTACGGCGTCTCTTTCGAAGAGGCTGAACTGCGCAAGCGCCAGCCTGAAAAATACGACATCCTCAACCTGGTGCGGCCAACGCTACAACGCATCGCCGACATAGTGGCACTGCATATCCGCGGCCATCAGGTCAAGCGGCTGATTCTTTCCGGGGGCTCCTGTTTGCTCCCCGGCGCGTCCGGCGTGCTCGCGGCCGAACTCGGCCTGCCGGTGACGGTACCTTGTCAGCCCTTGCTGCTCACCCCGCTGGCTATCGCCTCACTGTTCCAGTCCCTGGGCGCGACGCCTGGCGTTTCGCCCATCGAGCGCCACAACCCTTAGATAAAAGGTTGAGACTATGAAAGTCATCGACTTCCGCTTCAGACCCAACACGCAGAAGACCATCTCCGGCATCCAGAACAGCAAAATGTTCAAGGGGCTGTGCGAGTCCATTGATTTCTCCAAGATGAAACCGCAGACCGTTGAAGAAGTGGTGGCTGATCTTGACCATCACGGCGTCGAATGGGCGGTCATCACCGGCCGCGACTGCGAAACAACCTACGGCGCGAAATCCAACAACGACAGCGTGATCGAGTTCGTCAAAAAATTTCCAAACAAATTCTTTGGATTTGTAGGACTCGACCCGCACAAAGGCATGCAGGCCGTCTACGAGCTACGCGCCGCGATCAACGACCTTGGCATGCACGGCGCAGCGGTGGACCCCTACCTGGCCCAGATCTACGCCAACGACGCGAAATACTACCCCCTCTACGCCAAGTGCTGCGAACTGGACGTGCCCATCGTGTTCACCACCGGACCGGCAACCCTGGTGCCCGGCGCGATCATCGACCACGTTGCGCCGCGGTACATCGACTTTGTGGCCCGCGATTTCCCTGACCTCAAAATAGTCATCAGCCACGGCGGCTATCCTTGGGTCAACGAGGCCATCATCGTTGCCCAGCGCAACAGAAACGTGTATATTGAACTCTCGGAATACGAATTCTCGCCCATGTCCGAGGCGTACGTTCAGGCCGCCAACACCATGATCGAGGACAAGATACTCTACGCCAGCGCCCACCCCTTCGTGGACTTCAGACAGGCGCTCAAAACCTACGAGACGCTGAATTTCAAGCCCGAGGTGCGGCGCAAGATCATGTACGAAAACGCGGCCAAACTGCTCGGCATCGCCCCGCAAGCCGCACCTGCGTTGCACGACAACGCCGATTCGCGCGACCTCGTAGCGGACATCGTCCGTGAGGTGCTTGCGCGTCTGAAAACCTAAACCTTGTCAGGAGGCGCCCCGATTTTTAAAATATATAGCTGGAAATGAAGCTAGAGAATTTTTCCTTTGAGGTGCTTCATTTACAGTGGTGGCCCAGGGACGCTGCTGTCCCTAGAGCGCCACAAGCTTAACATGCTCTAGCGTTGCGAGGAGCACTCCGGCATGATTTCATTGGCCGTGATCGCCTTCATCGTGGGGGTGCTCATTGGAACCGTCGGCATCGGCGGCATTCTGCTTATCCCTGCGATCTCGGCCTTCACCGGCATGGAGACGCGTCAGGCCATGGCCACGGCGCTGTTCAGCTTTATCTTCACCGCCCTGCTCGGGACCTGGATGTACGCGCGACGCGGCTCCATCGACTGGAAGGTGGCCCTGCCCGTCTGCCTGGGGGCGCTTGTCTTTGGCTACCTGGGCGCCTTGGCCAACGCCTACGTCAACCCGATATTGCTAAACATCGCGCTGTCGCTGACCATCCTGTTTGCCGGAACTTACGTGCTCGTTCCCCCTGCGCCAAGCCGCGCGCGCGGCAACGTAAGCGCTCCGATTGCTCGACTGCCGCTGTTGCTCGGGCTCGGGGCAGGAGTGGGATTCGCATCTGGGCTCACGGGAGTGGGCGGGCCGGTGCTGTCCGTACCGATCATGATCGTACTGGGCTTTTCTCCGCTCACGGCCATCGCCACGGGGCAGCTTATCCAGGTGGCGGCGGCCGGCTCTGGAACGGTCGGCAACCTGCTGCACGGAGCCGTGGATTTTCGAGCCGCGGCCTGGCTGACGGTCGTGCAGCTTGCAGGCTTGGCGCTCGGCGTGCGGCTGGCGCATGGGTTTCAGGCGCAGGGGCTGCGTAAACTGGTGGCTGCGGTGTGTTTGTTGGTGGGGGGATTCCTTTTTCTACGGTCGGGCGCTGCGTTGCTGAGCTTGTGGTGACGTGCGGCCGCCCGGAAGGAGCGACTTTGTATTCTTATAGCCCTTTAAGCTTCTTTCGAAGGCTCGCGCGCAGGGGCATGGCTTGGCCAATCAAGCTGCAGCTCTTTCTGTTGGCGTGCTGCGCGTTGTCCCCAGCGCTCGGCATAGTGCTTTATTCCGGACTGACGCAACGCTATATGGCCATCGCCGCCGCCCAAGAGCAGGCCTTGAGCACGGTCAAGGAACTCGCCAACAGTCAGCAGCAGGTTGTTGACGTGAGCCGCGTGCTGCTCACGAGCTTGAGCAAAGCGCCCGAGATCATGCACCTGGACGTCCTAGGCAGCGAGCGTTTCCTGAACGAGCTGCACGAGCAGAACCCCATCTACGCGGGCCTGGCTCTCTTCGACGCCTCGGGCCGACTCGTCGCGTCGGGCTTGCCGGGTAAGCACTTCTCCATCGCGGACATGAAGATATTCACCTGGGTGATGCACAGGAAAACATTCGTGTTCGGAGATTACTCCGTCAGTCGCATCACGGGAAATCCCGTCATGCACCTCGCCTGCCCCGTGTTCGACGCAAACCGAACCCTGCAAGGCGCGCTCATGGCCTCGTTCGATCTCGGGCAGTACGTCCGTTATTTTTCCATGGCGAAGATGCCGTTGGGCTCCAACTTGATCCTGACGACGCACGCGGGCGCGCGGTTCTTCAGTTTTCCGGAGGTGCTGGACACGCCTGGCGCCCTGGACACCACGGAAATACTGGCGAAGATGCTCGGCGGAGGGGACGGCGGCGTCTTCTGGGGCATGGAGGGCGACAAGGAGCCCAGGCTGTACGGGTACAAGCGGATCGAGAAAGACAACGTCGAGGGCGGCGCGATCTATTTTCGGGTGGGCATCCCCAAGGCCAAAGCCCTGGCCATGGCCAACGGGCTGTTGTACCAGAATCTCGCGCTGCTCGGCGCGACGGCTGCCTTCACCTTTGCAATGGCTTGGGTGGTGGGCAATTTCTTCATCGCGAACAGGCTGGAACGGTTCATGAACGCCGCCGTAGGCCTGGCGCGCGGCGATTTCTCTTCCAGAACCGAGGTGCGGCACGACGAGGGCGAAATCGGCGAATTGGCCAAGGCCCTTGACGTCCTGGCTCATGCGCTCGACGAGCGCGAGCGCGGACGGGAAAAGGCCCAAAAACGTCTCAAGGTGCTGATCCACCATCTCAAGACCACGGTGCAAGACAGAACCAAAAAACTGGCGGAAAAAGCCAAGGAACTCGAACAGGCCAACCTCTGCCTGCGCGAGGTCGACAAGGTCAAGTCCATAGTTCTCACGACCGTCTCGCACGACCTTCGCACACCATTGACCTCGCTGCGTGGCTTCGCCAAGCTCGTACACAAAGATTTCATCCGCTATTTCAGCCCACTGGCCTCCAACAATGAGCAGCTCCAAGGAAAGGCCGCGCGCATTGAGCGCAACCTCGACATCATCTTGGACGAAGGCGAGCGCCTGACGCGGATGATCAACGACTTCCTGGACCTTTCGCGCATCGAATCCGGCCGGATGCAGTGGCACGACGTCCACTGCGACCTGCGCGAGCAGGCGCAGCAGGCTCTGGATCGCGTTCGCGGCGAATTCGAACTCATTCCCGAGGTCGAACTCGTCGCCGAGTTGGGGACGAGTCCGGTGCCCGTGCTGACCGATCCTGACCGCTTGCAGCAGGTATTCGTCAATCTGCTTACAAACGCCGCGAAATTCACGAGCAAGGGGCAGGTGCGCCTCACCGTAACGGCTTATGCTACCGAGGCGCTGGTCTGCGTCAGCGATACGGGCGTGGGCATCCCCCCGGATCGTATCGAGAGCGTTTTCGACATGTTTCACACCACCGCATGCCCAGACACCAAAAACGACGCGCACCGAGGAACAGGGCTCGGATTGGCCATCTGCATGCGTATCGTAGAGCACTACGGAGGGTGTGTTTGGGTTGAATCAGAACTCGCGGAAGGAAGTCGGTTCTATTTTAACATGCCTATTTCTCAGGCGCTTACAGCGGAATTGAGGCTGCCTTTGCATTGATTGAGAGCGTTGACTGAGTTCCTGTTTGCGGCCGGGCTATGGAGCCAAAACAGGGCCGGGGTAATGGAGCCACCCTGGTTTGCGCGAGGAGGCTTTGGCCCTCGGAGGGGCATGATTGGGGTCAATCCCTCCTGTATTATGTGAAATCACGGACGCGAAATCTCATTGACTTGACGCGCAATCTGGCGCATGAATTCTGCGTTTTGCGCTCTGGAGGTTCCCGGAACGCCATCCTCGCAAAAAGGGATTTGTCATGCTCAAGATAGAAAATCTGCACGTCAATATCGGCGACTGCGAAGTTCTCAAAGGCATCAACCTCAAGATTCACGAGGGGGAAACCTTCATCTTGTTTGGCCCCAACGGCTCGGGCAAGACTACACTGCTCATGTCGATCATGGGCTTCGGCAATTATACCATTACCAAGGGCCGAATTATCTTCAAGCGCAAGGACATCACGCACGCGCCCATCCACGAGCGCGCCAAACTCGGCATCGGCATGTCCTTCCAGCGGCCGCCGACCATCCATGGGCTCAAGACGCGGCATCTGGTTGAAATGTGCGCCCAGGGCCGCGCCGTGGACGTCGAGGGCCTGGCCCGCAAGGTCAATTTCGACAGCTTTCTCGACCGCGACATCAACTCCGGGTTTTCCGGCGGCGAGATCAAGCGCTCCGAGTTGTTGCAGCTCATGGCCCAACAGCCCAACCTCGTGCTCTTCGACGAGCCGGAATCCGGCGTTGACCTCGAAAACATGGCGCTCATTGGCACCACGGTCCGCCAACTACTCGACGGCGACATCGGCCCCAAGCCCGACCGCAGCATAAAACAACAAAAAGACAGCTTGGCCACGGCCGGACTGATCATCACGCACACCGGCTACATCCTGGAATACGTCAACGCCGACCGCGCGCAGGTACTCTTCACCGGCCATCTCTGCTGCGAGGCGCGTCCGCGCGACATCTTGGAACACATCCGCAAATATGGCTACCAGGAATGCGTCCGCTGTCTGCAATAACCGCCCCGCGGCCCGAATACGGAGAATAGTGATGCAAACGCACGATCTCGACCTCAAGAAATATCAGTTCAAGGGCGCCACTTCGGGCGCCATCGGTGACCTGCGGACGATGTCCGCCGAAGACAGGCAACAGTTGCTCATGTCCGGCGTGGACGTCGAAGAACGCGAACGCAGCGGCTCATTCCTCCACCTCGACCACTCCAACGTCCATTGCCGGACCATGCAGCCCGGCGTGGAGGTCATGGATATCAAAGCCGCCTTGAAAAAGTACGACGGTCTGCCCGACTACTTCTGGCGACTCATCGACAAAAACAAGGACCAATACACCAAGGCCGCGGACAAAAACCTGCACGGCGGCTACTTCATCAAGACCGAAAAAGGCGCAAAGATCACTCAGCCCGTGCAGTCATGCCTGTTCATCAAGGGGCAGGGCGTAGGACAAAACATCCACAACATCATCATCGTCGAGGAAGATTCCGAACTGCACATCATCTCGGGTTGCGCCGTGGCGCACGACGTCAAGGAAGCCGCGCACCTCGGCGTCTCGGAGTTCTACATCAAAAAAGGCGCCAAATTGACCTTCACCATGATTCACAACTGGGGCGAAGAGGTCGCGGTCCGGCCTCGTTCGGCCGGTGTGATCGAAGAAAACGGCGTCTTTCTGAACAACTACATCCTGCTCAAACAGGTCAAAGACCTCCAGATGTATCCGACGCTCGCGCTCAACGGCCCGGGCGCGGTCGCCCGCTTCAACTCGGTCATCGTCGCGCCGCACGGCTCGTACGTCGACACCGGCAACCGCATCCTGCTCAACGCGCCCGAGACCCGCGGCGAGATCATCGCCCGCACCCTGACCACGGGCGGCACGATCATCAACCGCGGCCACATCGGCGGCTATGCCGTGCCTTGCAAAGGCCACCTCGAATGCAAGGGCCTGATCCTGGGCGAGGGCGTGATCCACGCTATCCCCGAACTCGAAGGCACGAAACCCGGCGTCGAACTGTCGCACGAGGCTGCTGTCGGCAAGATCGCCCAAGAAGAGATCGAGTACCTCATGGCGCGCGGCATGAACGAGGAAGAAGCCACCTCGACCATCGTCCGCGGCTTTTTGAACGTCGATATCATGGGCCTGCCCCCGGAACTCAAGGACACTGTGGAAAAGACCATCTCTGACTCGGAAAAGGACATGTTCTAACCAGGCGCTACGCTGCGCAAAAATTGCAATGCCAGGCTACAAACCCCATCTCGCCGTGGCCGCGGCCAGCGGCGGCGGCGTCCTTACCGGATTGTACTGGTTCGGCTACTACAAGCCCGAGCCCATGCTCATGGCCGCGCTCATGGCGGTCACACTCATGGCCGCACTGTTCCCGGACGTCGATACGCACTCCAAGGGCCGCAAAATCTACTACGCGCTCATGGCCTGCGTGGATATTGTGCTCATGATCAACAAGCAGTACCAATGGGCCGCGGCGCTGGGCTTCGCGGCCATGCTCCCGGCCGTGGGCGACCATCGCGGCTGGACCCACACCTGGTGGGCCATGCTCAGCGTCCCGCTAGTTCTGCTTGGCATTCCGCTCGTCTTTTATCAGTATCCCTGGAAACCGCTCGTCCCCTTCTACTGCGCCGCAATACTTGGTTACTTCACCCACTTGGCTTTGGACAAGAAATTTGTATGATGCCCCCTCCCAAGTCGCACAAGGAGGAACACGAGAACTTGACAGCTGCGGCTCGCCCACAACATCGATTCCCAAGGACGCCTGATGACCTTTCTGACTCTTTTTGCTATTGCCGTGGCGCTGGCCATGGACGCTTTCGCCGTGGCCCTGGCCACGGGCATCTGCCTGCGTCAGGCGCGCGTCGCGCAGACCCTGCGCATGGCTCTGGCCTTTGGCTTTTTCCAGGCGCTCATGCCCGTGGCTGGCTGGCTGCTTGGCCTGTCCTTCCGTACCTACATCGAATCTTTTGACCATTGGGTGGCATTCGCCCTTCTGGCCCTTGTCGGCGGCAAGATGATTTGGGAGGGGGTCAAGGGCGAGGCTGCACGCGATCATTGCGCCCCAAAGGACCCCACGCGTGGGGTTCAGTTGTTGGTGCTGGCCGTGGCTACAAGCATCGACGCCCTGGCCGTGGGGCTGTCCTTCGCCCTCCTGAATGAACCTATCTGGCGCCCCGCGGCGGTCATCGGCCTTGTCTGCTTTTTGATCACCGCTCTGGGCGTGAAAATTGGCTGCATGCTCGGTCACGTCTCTGTCGTGAGCCGCTACGCCGAGGCATTGGGCGGAATAACCCTCATCGCCATCGGCGCGCGCATTTTGGCCGAACATCAGGTCCTGGCGTTCTTGTCCTGAACTTCATTTTTACACGACCCTCGCCGACACCGTAGCCGAGCAGACGCTCTGCTCTCGATGCTCTGCTGTCGATATCCGTAATGCTCGCGAAGCCTGGCATACGGCTAATCGCATCCGTACGGCTCGAAGAGCGGTAGCTGTTAGGCGCGGTCGTTTTGCGCCTTACAGATAGCGACAGCAGAGCCTCGCCTACGGCTAATCGGGCTCAGCGTTCCCGGGTGAGGCGAGATTGCCGTGCGTTGCACGGCTCATTCTGGCTTCTTGCTCTCGCCGTACCCGGGATCGCTGAGCGTCTGCTCGGCTTGGCACTTCGCGCTGGCAATCCGATCGGTAGAGCTGTTTTGACTGAATCTGTCCACATACGCTAGCCCTGGGCGACTACTGTCAAAGGAGCACCTCAAGGTAAAATGCTCTGCCGCCGCTTGCAAAATTATTCAAAAGTTTGACCTGCGCCGTGGCCTAAAGGCCGGTCCGCTTTTTGCCGATACGTACGAGTAATGGCCGCGTGTGAAGTCATCGCGCGGCCTTCAACGCACGGCAAGGAGGCCGGCTATGACCAATGCAGCCTTGAAGCTTCAAAAACGAATCCGGGCAAGGAACGAGGTGCACGCATCGCATACGCTCCACGACCCGGAGCTCATGTACGTAGAATGCAGCCGCTGTGGCCGGCCCGTGCTCTGGGAACCGGGCCGTACGACCGAAATACTTAACCGCACGGGCATCGAATTCGCCAGGCTCGACGACCGCTGCCTCATCCTCTCGCACGGCTGCCCAGCATGCGTGCAGGGCGAGGTTTTCTTCGATACCAAAGTCGTGCGCCTCAAAGATGTGCTCTACCCTGAATTGTTGTCGCAGGCAGGGGTCTCCGGACGTGCGTGAGGATAGGGGGAAAGGTGGATAGGGGGGAAGGAACTGCGAAAGAAGGGATTGCTCTTCCATTTTGACAACGGACGCTCACGATACTCTTTTCCCTTCAAAGCATCCTTTCGCCCCGATCCTATTATGTTTTTTGGCTATTTCCTTGAACAGACAGGCTGTTCAGGGGGATCTCTATGGATGGGCGACGACGTTGCAAGGCCTGCGGAAAGCCTTTCACCCCTTATCGTTGCGTTCCAAGGCAGCAGTGCTGCTCTGCCCTGGCATGCCAGAAGACCCGGCGGCGTCTGACGCAGAAGCGCACGATGGCCAATGATTCCCTTTAGCGCGACAACAGTCCACGGACGCCATATGTGCATTTTTATTGACAGCCGCTCCCTGCACGGGGCATATTTCACGGGCTTGCCGGCGTTGCCCGACTTTCCCCACCGACCTTGAGATGCAGCCATGGGCCTGGAATGAACGATCGGAGCTCGGAAACCCTTTTCTCGAAAAAACAGGCCAAGGGCGCGTTCGCCGGGCAGTGGTTCATTTTGTGCCTGGCCTTGTTAGCGCTGGGCGGGGTCATCGGCTACAATCTGTATTCAAGCCGCGTTGTGCTTTTTGCGCAGGAGCGCGTACGTCTTCTGACGCAGGCGCGCGTGATCGACGAGAATCTCACGCAACAATTGAAAGGCGCCGATAACGCATTGCTGGCGATTCGCGAGCATTTTTCC
>Ga0247840_10010941_pt1 | contig 11181 bp, 19 predicted proteins | sample LaCruzMarch2015__FD_192404 | JGI IMG/M metagenome (GOLD analysis project Ga0247840, IMG submission 192404) | Freshwater microbial communities from meromictic Lake La Cruz, Castile-La Mancha, Spain - LaCruzMarch2015_17m | ecosystem: Environmental > Aquatic > Freshwater > Lake | place: Spain...
AGTGAAAACTATGTCTTGGTTTACTAAGAAATCTATGAGCAGGCAAGAGTTACGGTTTGCTATGAATGAGCAGAAAAAGCTTAATGAAGATTTACGAAGGCAGAAAGATTACCAAGCAGAAATAGCAAAGGGTCGCAAGATTAAGGAAGAAATTAAGAAGGAAAGTTTTAAAAATTCTGGAATAGGAAAAATAGTAAGTGGTATGAAATCATGGAGTTCAAAAGTGGACTTAAGTAGCTTCGATGCTACAAATAAAGAAAATGTTAAAAAGAAAAAAGGAAGAGAAGATTACTCGGGAGGATTGATTTAAGTGGCTGATGATTATATGATGCCTGCGATGATTCCTCAGCCTGTTCCTAGTTTGAGCGGGGGTCAGAATCAGCATGGCGCTAGTATTCAGATGCTTACGAATCCTGAAAATGATTTGTATAAGTTGGAATTGACTCTTCGGGGTATGGTTTTGGATTCTAATGATGAGCCTAAGCTTGCGGGTGAGGCTTTGCTTAATGATAAGGGTGTTTGTAGTATGATGGGTCACGCTCAGAGTTTGGTGAGTCAGACTACGATTATGAGTAACTTGGATTCAAAGGAGATCGGTATCATGATGGAGTTTGCTGCTGATACTTTGGCTTATGATTTAATGATTAATCGTAAGATGTATGGAATTAATAATCCTGCCGCGAGAACTAAAATATTTCACCATGTTTTAAGTAAGAGTTTTATTGCTATGAAGAGAGCATTTGAGGAAGGAGATAGAAGGTTTTGGAAGGGTAGCCAGCAGGATATAAGGACTGTTGTGCAGAATGACAGCCAAAAGAAGGGCATTTTTGGGCTTATTGGAAGTTTAAAAAACAAATAAACGGAGTGATTTGAATGGCTGATGTCGGTGGCATACTTGGAAGCATAGGCGGCGAGAAGGTAAGCAGTGCCGCTTTTGGCTTGGTAAATATTGTTGTGTTTATCGTCATCGGGCTTATACTGCTGGTAATTGCGGGATTTGCTTTGTACTGGATTATGAAGTATAAACGGTATAAGCAGTTTAAGGTTGTGGTTTGGAGTATTGATAAGGAAAAAATAGACAGTTACATTACAGAAGGTTATGATCAGGCTGGCATTTTTGTGGATAGAAAGACAAAAAACAAAAGGTTTTTTTTGCTTAAGGGAAATGTTGGTCTTGACCCTGACGAGGTTCCGTATATTATTGATGAGAAGGGGAAAAAGGTTGTTTATGTTTTAAGGACTGGATTGAAAAACTATCATTATATAAAGCCTGCGGTGGCTTATCCAAATATTACTTTAACGGTGGGGGAAGAGGATGTCAATTGGGCAGTTAATAGTTATGAAAGGGCTAAGAAGATGTTTAGCCAGAGCACTCTGCTCCAGTGGATGCCTTTTATTATTCTCGGGTTTGTTTGCATTATTATACTGGTCATTTTTGTGTACTTTTTCAAAAACTTTGAGGTGTTGCGAGATGTTGCTTTGGCGTTTAAGGACGCTGCAAGTGAATACGCTAAGAGTCAAATGAATACAACAATAATTCCAACATGAATAAAACTTTATTCGTTTTTGTTTTAGTTTTGGCGGTGTTTGTAGTTCCCGTTATGTCTGTGCCTCCTTTTCAGTCAAATGTTAATACTGGTTTGCAGATTGTGTATCCTGCTAGTGAGGCTTATAAGGTTAATACAAATGTTAGTTTACATTTTCATGTTTATAATTCTACAAATACACGCTTAGAAAACGGGTCTGTTATTTGTATGTTTCACTTATACAATAGTACAAATTCGAGGCATTTGTTAAGGAAGTTGTTAATTCCTGATGATACTGAGTACAGTGTTGAAATAAATAATTCATTGACTAGAGATGCGGGTATTTATAATTATGCTGTGGATTGTGCTGGTAATACTACTCAGAAAGAGAATGGTTTTTTTAGTGGAAGTTTTGAAATATCTAACGATGGTTTTGTAAAGCAGGACGTTTTAGATGGTAGTATGTGGGCTGTTGTGTTGTGGCCTTTTCTTTTAAGTCTTATTTTGTTAGCGAGTGCTTTTGTTTTGGATGAGGAGCATAATCTTATTAAGATTGGTTTGTATATGGTTGCTTTGGCTTTTCAGTTTATTAGCTTGACTTTTGCTTCGAGTCTTATTGATAGGTTTTACTTTTTTCCGAGTATGATTGAGAATATTGGGTTTGCTACGTGGATTTTTGGTATTGTTTATTTCTTTTTGTTGTCTTACTTTTGCGTGTTTGCTTTTATTAAGATTTTTTTAATGATTAAGACTAAGAAACACGAGAAGAGGGATTACGATTGAAAAAGGGAAAGATTATTTATGCGCCTTCTCTTTTGATATTGGAGATTGAGGATATTAAGAGAGAGGATAAGCTTGATAAAAATGCTGAGGCTATTTATGAGTTGCTTAAGTATGCTCGTGCTGGTCGGGAGACTAAGAGGTTTTGGAATATGGATTTAAGAGAGGTTGCGCCTTTGCCTAAGTTGCCAAGTGGTAGGGTTTATAAGAAAGTTAAAAACAGGGATGTGTTTTAATGGCTGCTCGTGATATTGTGATTATTGTGGTTGTTTTGTTTATTCTAGCTGTTAGTATTTTTGTTTCTGTTTTTGTGAGTAATAAAATGAATACTGCTTTAAGGGATAATTCTGTTATAAATAGCACTGCTGAGGCTGTTGTAGTTATTGATAGCACTGAGCATCGTTTGGCTGGTGCTGATGGTTGGTATTTTGCTTTTTTTATTTTCAGTATTATAAGTTTGCTTATTACTGGTTGGCTTGTTGGTGGGCATCCTATTTTTATGGTTGCTTACTTTTTGGTTATTGTGATTGCTGTTGTTCTTGGTGCTGTTTTGAGTAATGTTTGGATTGAGTTTAGTACAAATGCTGTTTTTGCTGGGGAGTTGGCTGCTTATCCTTTGACTAATAATATTTTGACTAATTTGCCTTATTATATGGCTGTTATTGGCTTTTTGGGTATGGTTGCGATGTATGCAAAGCCTTTATTGCAGGGTGGTGTAGAATGAAGAAGTTTTTAGTAGTTTTTGTTTTGTTTTTTGTTTTGTCTTTTACTGTGTGGGCTGCGGATTATGATCTTTGGACTACGAGTATGACTAATTATAACGCTCCTTCTCCTTATATTGTTACAAACAGTTCTCAAAATGGTGCTCTTAATGGTGGTTTTCAAGTTTTTAATAGATCGAGTAATGGTACTGCGTGCGGTGGCGATTGCTGGCAAACAACTGGTGCTCCTTCTGTGGCGGTTCCTCAGTGGATTCAGTTGGACTTAGGTTCTGGAAATGCGAGTGCTTTGTCTAAATATGACGTGGTGCGTTATAACAGTGTGAATTATAGGCCTGTAAACTGGACTGTTTGGGGAAGTAATGATACTCTTAACTATTATTTGTTGCATACTGAGGTTTCTCATGTTTGGGGTGTTTCTGATTTTAATGATACTTTTATGGTTAATAGTTCTTCCACGAACAAGTATCGATATTTTAGGTTTAACTTTACTGAGAGAAGTGGGACAGGGGCTTTAATGCTTGTTGGGCGTATTGATCTTTATTTTAATACAACTGCGGGAGGCGGTAGTGGAGTGACTACTCCGACGTGGGTTGCCCCTACTCCTGCGAATGGTGCTTCTAACAATACGCAGATTGTTTTAAATGCTAGTTGTTTGGGTAATAATGCTTATATTTATTTTGATAACACCACCGCGCCAACGACTTTGGTGGTTCAAAATAGTAGTTTGGGTAATTACTCTACAAATGTGGTTTTTGAACAGAGATACTATTATGTCGCTAGCTGTTATAATGCTACTTCTTTAAGTTTTAGTTCAAATACTAGCTTGCAGAATTGGACTTATGATTTGACTCAGCCAAGTATTACTTTGCAGGCTGGTAATGGTTGGAATATTTTGAATTATAGTAATGAAGATCAGTATGACAATAATTTGAGTGTAAATATTTCTATTGCTGATAATATTCAAGTTTTTGGTTTTTTGTTAAATATTACTAAGGGGGGTGTTGTTTATTTTAATGAGACTTTAACAAATCTTACGGGGCTAACTTATAATTATAATAGGACTTTAAATACTACTGTGTGGCCTGCTGGTGTTTACGATATTTTTATTCAGGCTAGCGATGCACACACCGAGAGAAACATCTCGGACTATGAGGTTTCTAAAAAGGATAGTGTTTTGGATTTCTTTGTCGAGAATGGTAATAAATTGAGTGTTTCTAGTTTGGATAGTGCTAAGACTGATACTAAGAAGGACAAGGATAGGTATAGTTTTGAGTTTGACTTTACGGATACTTCTGTAAAGGATAGGAGTTTTATAGTTCAAAGTCGTGATTGTCCATTGGAGTATATTAGTTCAAGTAAATACGCTGGTCACTTTGTTGCTCATTGTGGTGTTGTTGGTAACTGGATAGACTTTGAGGGTGTTGGTAAGAAGCCTGTTATTGAAAAGATTAGTGATTATAGTTATAAGGTGACTTTTAAGAATTTGAATAGTAAGGTTAAATTTAATAGTGTTGGCGGTCTTAATCAGCATAATGTTACTTATTCGTGGTTTCGTGGTAACTACACTTTTAATAGTGATGCGGCTTTAAAGAGTGAACCTTCTGTTTTGGTTCTTAATATGTCTAAAAATGATAGTCTTGGTATTGTTGGCGTTTTTGTTTATAATGGTTCTCAGGTTACTATTAATTCTACAAATACCAGCAGTTATAAGGATTTTGTTTATAGTTTTACTGCTTCTTCTACTGCGGGAACTTTTAATTTTAGTTGGTTGGTGAATGTTTCTCAGCTTTGGGGGTATAATTACTCTTTAAATATTAGTGGCCAGCAGTTAGTAACTACTTTTAATGTGGATAACTGCACGTTATCAAGTAATAAGACTATTACTTTTAATGTTTTTAATGAGTCTACTCCTTCAATAAGGCTTAATGCTAGTTGGGAAGTTGAGTTTGTGTTTTGGGCTACCAGTAGAAACAATAGCGAAAACTTTACTACTGTTGTGGGTAATGCTGAGAATATTAGTTTTTGTATTAGCCCTGTAAATGCGACTTTATACAGTGATATTTATGTCAGGTACACTGTACCTAATGGTTTTACTCATAGGTGGTATTTGTTTAATCAGACTTTGACGGGAACGAATACGAATGTAAGTATTTTTAATTTTGACACCACTGCTGGCACTAGCGACATGAGAATAACTACTCGGTATGGTGGGAATTATAGTTATTTTCCGAATGTTATTGTTTATTTGCAGAGAAACTTTATTGGAGAAAATGTTTGGCGCACTGTGCAAATGGATAGAAGTGGAGATTTTGGTTTGACTTTTTTTAACATTATTGAGGAATCTGTTGATTATCGTTTGCTTTTTAAAAATGCGAATAACCAGCTTTTAGATAATACGGATAGTCTTGCCTTCTCGTGTGTTTCGGGAATTTGTGATTTGACTATTTTGCTTAATCCTTTTGTGGTTCAGACAACAACGGGTAGTTTAGTTTCTTCTATTAGTTATAGTAATGTTTCTCAAAATGTCACTGTTGCGTGGAATACTGATGACGGTAGTACTTCGACTGTGGATATTTATGCTATTAAGTTTCAGGGTGCGACTCGTGTAGTAATTTGCAATACTACTCAGGTGGGTGTTGGGGGTACTTTTTATTGCAGTCTTGCTGGTTATGAGGGTGAGGTTTTTGTAGTTGTTGATAGGGATGGTGTTAGGGCGCAGAGTGCTTTTATTCAGGTTGGTACTTTAAAGATTGGTGATGTTCTTTCGGTTACTGATAGGGCTTTTTGGGGTTTTATTATTGTTTTGATCGTGTTTATTACTGGTATGTTTAGCCCTGTGGGTGGTGTTATTGCTGTTTTTGTGGGTAGTTTGTTTAATTACTTTTTGGGTTTGCTTCCTGAGATTACTATTCCTGCGTTATTTGTGCTTGGTGCTGTTAGTATTTATTTAAGTTTGAAGATGAGAACATGATTGAGATTAAAAACTATATTTTGGGTATTCTTGCTTTTGTTTTTGTAATTGTTGGGGGAGTTTTCTGGATGGCTAGTATTTATGTTAATTCTTCCAGTTTAACTAATGACCCTGATTATGTTGCTTTTAATTCTACTTTTAATAAGCTTGAGGCTACTTCTGCGCAAGTTGATACTTTGGAAACGGGTATTACTCAAGCAGAACCTGAACAGGGGCTTTTTGGTGTTTTAAATAGTCTTATAAGTACAGCGTGGAATAGTTTAAAATTAATATATAGTAGTTTTGGTTTTATGACTACTGCTTATGAGGGTTTAAGTACTGTTTTCGGTGTGCCTGTGTGGATTCCTTTGATTATTGGGGCGGTTGTTATTGTTATAATTACTTTTCAAATTTGGGGGGCTATATTTCAACGATAAAAATGGTTTACAACTTAACACCTATTCAAAATTCGGAAAGTATTCCTGCCTTAGTTGTAGCGGCTGATGGTTTGAGCGGTAATGTTTTAATGATTTTGTTTATTTTGGCTATTTTCTTTGTGTCTTTGTTAATTCTTAAGAGGTTTGGTTTCGTGTATGCTTGGGTTAGTTCTACGTGGGGGTGCTTTGTTTTGAGTAGTATTTTGGCTCTTGGAGGCTTTATTAATATCATTTGGCCTCTTGGTTTCTTGGCTGGTGCTGCTTTGGGGACGCTGTATCTTTACGCTATTGGCCAGTAGGGGCTTAAGATAGTTTTATATACTTTGTTTGCATAAATTTTAAGTATGAGAGAATCTAACTTGTTTAAGAACAAGAAAGGGCAAATAAGCGGGCCTTTGGGTGCAATTATAAGCGTCGTGTTTGTAATTGGACTTATTGGTATTGTATCTGTGTTAGTATTGGTTATTCTTTCCAATCTTGGAACGAATACAGCAGTGACAGCAAACACAGCAGCAAGCACCGCAGTCAATAACACCATTACGCAAGTGGGTACTATTCCTAACACATGGTTAGGTTTAATAGTCATTATTGCCATTATGGTTGTTTTATTGACTCTCTTATTTATGGCTTTCCGTTCCTTTGGTGGAATGGGTCAAAGATAAGGGGCTTTTTTGGCGTTCAACTTGGGCCATGCCGATAAGTGTGGCCTACCTTTTATTTTAATGAAATTAGGGGGTATATGGGCGTATGGATACGGATAGGCAAGTTTTCTTGGGTCAAAGTTGTAAAGTGACTATTGTTATTAATGGTAAAAGCTTATTCTACACTGTTAAAAAGGTTTTAGATATATCAAGTGATCATATTACCTTTGTTGACAAGTTCGATGAGAAGTATAGGTATGCGCTTGAGTATGTGAAGGAAATAAGGACTTTAAGCCCCAAACTAAAAAGAAAAGAAAAATAAAAGAAAAATCTAAAAGATTATATCTATATGTATAATTTGTCATACAGTTATTCTAGCTCACCCCTTTGTTTCCTGTGGAGAACTAAAACTTTTTATTAAGGGTTGCTTTACTGGGTTATTATTTGCCTAAAAGTTCCACAGGAAATGAAGGTTGGGCAAAGATGCGAAAAAGGTTGGGCAAGGAGGTTGCTTTTCCCATGATTTACCACAAAGATTTGTCTGAAAAACAAAAAGAAATACTACGCCTAATTCTTGAAGAATTTATGCCGCAAAGAAAAATAGCACAGCGTCTTAAAATAAGCCGCCAAGCAGTAGAAAAAACAGTACATACACTTAGGGAAAAAGGATACATAAAAAGATACTATCAAAGGGGTGTCAAGGGGGGGGTAAGGGGTTGGGCAAAGTACCCTATATAAAGGCAGACCTGTAAAAAGTGGCAAAATTGAACCTTCATTTCCTGTGGAAAAAGTGTTTCGGGGGCATAATTTTCAGTTTGATGTTGGGATTTTGCGGTCTAGTGTTTTTTATGAAAGTACAAGGTTGCGCTGCAATACCTTAATTAAGGGTTTGGAAACGGTGAAGTTGTATAAGCATAAGATTTGTATTTTTAGCAATCAGAGTTTTTTTGGAGAGTCGGGTTCTGTTTGTAGTATGGATGCAACTCAGGCTTTTCTTGTTCTTGTTCAGAATTTGGAGTTTGCTTTGAAGGTGGATTTGTTGAAGGATCGTAAGCAGAATATGAGGATGGTGAGGGGGCATATTGCTGAGGTTGGCTCTGAAGTGGCTAGTTTTTATAAAAAAGAGCGGAAAAAACTGAGAGTTAGGGGTAAGGATGGGGTTGTTTGGTGTTTGACTGATGCTTCTAAGGGTCTTTTAGAGTTAGAGACTGTTCATCCTGAGGATCACGTTTCGGATATGGATGACACTTTAACTCCTTTTTTGAATGATCTTAAGGATTTAGCGAGGAGTGGGAAGCTTCCTTTAATTTCTGAGCTGTTGCAAGTGCAGGGTGTTCAGGTTGCTCTTGGTTTGAAGTCGGCGAAAGATTTAAATAGGATTACTCAGTTCTTGGTTTCTAAGTTTGGGGATGAGCGACCATGACTAAAGCGAGCGATTTAACAACAAAGAGTATTCTTGTGCGTAAGTGTTCTAATTGTGGATACATTAATGTTTTTACGAATAAGAAGTGCTCGGGCTGTGGTTTGCTTTTTGTCGGTATAAAAACTTAATTGGAGGGATTTCTATGTTTAAAAAAAAAGTTGTTGTTAAGAAAGATGAAGTGCAGGAAAAGACTGGTGTGATTGAGGCTAATTTGCAGGGTCCTCCTGTTGTGAAGGAGTCTAAGTCTGAGGAAAAGGTTTCTACTGATCCTTTATTGGAGGGTGTTTTGTCTGCTTTTAATAGGTGGCGTGGTGGTGTTTCTGCTGATGCGATGATTTCTTTGCCTGCTTGGAATATTGAGGTGGAGAAGGCGGGTTTGCTTTTTAGTATTTTTAGTGAGTTGCACGTGTCGAATAAGTTAAATTCTGCTAATTTTGAGAAGTTGGTGGAGTTGCTTGAGAGGAATAATCAGCTTATGGATGAGCTGATTGTTTTGGCTAAGGCTGAGGTGTAGTTATGCTTAAAGATGGGTGTAGGTAGGAAGTTTTTTAGGAGTTGTAAATCCCCAACTGTTTGCAGGTCGTATTTTTCTTCCTATTTGCGCCTGTCTTTTCCTGTTTTTGCTCCTGAGGTACCCAAAAAAGTCTCTCGTGCATATAGGCTCAGGAGGGGTTTAGTATTTTTTCCCTATTTCTTCCTGTTGCACGGGAGCACCTTTTTCTTTTGAATGGAAACATTTAAATATTAAAGTATATTTCCCTAGTATATGATTACAGAATTGGCACAAAATCAAATATGGGGACTTTTGTTTTTTGGATTGACACTTGTAGTTGCCTATTTTATCGTCAGTGTAGTTTTATATTTTTTTTTGAAAAAGTCTAAAAAAAGGAGCGTGAATAAGCTTGATTAAGAAGTCTGATAAGGTTTGTTTGCGTTGTAGTCATGCGTGGCTTTCTCGATTACACAATCCTGTTGTTTGTCCGAATTGTCATAGCCCTTACTGGGATAAAGAAAAAGTTTTAGTTGGTGATGCAGAATGAAAAAGAAAAAGAATAATGATGATCTTTTAAGTGGTTCTTTGTTTGGGTTGGGTGCTTCTGTGGGTTGCCTTTTACTTAGGGCTTTATTGATTTTTATAAGAGATTTGGGGGTTTATTACTGATGGTGTCTGTTATGCGTAAGTTTTTGCTTTTGGAGTGTGAGAAGCTTAATATTCCTGTAAAGAAGGATTACTCCGATGAGAGATTGTTGGGCATGATTTTGTCAGATGTGCAGTATAGGATTACTGGAAAGTCTGTTAAGGATGTGAAGAAGAAAAAAGTTGTTGCGAGGCTAAAGAAATGAGTGTTTTTAATAATAGGAGATCGATGATTTTGTTTTGGTTTGGGTGTTCTTTTTTTTTTATGTTAATTAATTATGTGGCTTTTGGGATTAAGGAGGTTGTGATGGGTGGTTTTACTGTTTTGCTTATCTATCTTTATTTGTTTGGTCCTAGTGAGGAATTGCTTAAGAGGCATGAGAGGTTTAAGGAATGACTTTAGAGGATCAGCTTATTGATGTTGTTGTTGAGCATTCTGTGAAGAGGCAGTTTCAGCTTGCTTATATGGTTGTTTCTGCTATGGAGCAGGCTAAGTATAAGACTAAGGCTCCTATTGCTGTTATTGAGACTTACCGTGAGGAGTATAATATTCGGGATGGTGGCCGTATTGGTGTTTACAAGCGTGGGGGTCGTTAGGTGTGGTTGATCTTAAGGAGGTGAGGGGTGGGTTTGTTTACCGTAAGGGTAAGGAGAAGTTTTTTATTCCTCATAGGTTGGTGGATGTTGCTGAGTGTAGGCGGTTTGTGGATGGGAGGTTTAAGAGTCGGGATCCTGTTTTGTATGTTGGGGATGGTTGGATTGCTCGGGTGGATGTTGCGCCGGGTGGTGATTGTTATTTGAATGTGCGTTTTATTAATCCTTTTTTTCCTGTTTCTATGCGTAGGGATTTTAATTATCCTAGTCGGGATTTTGTGAAGTTGCTTTCTAAGTTTGTGAAGTTGCATGATTTTAAGAAGGGGCGTGTTTTATGAAGACCCCAAAAAAAGAATGGTTACTTTAAACTAGATTTAAACAAAAAGGTGATTAAACATGGAGAAAACTGAGATAAAAATTGATGGAATTGAGTATGTTGGAAAAGACAGCATAAAAAGCGAGACATTAAAGCCTGCCAAACTTCAGAAAGGTTTGGATTACTGTATTGTGCGTACTTATAGTGCTGGTGTTTTTGCTGGCTACTTTGATAGGAAAAATAAGGGACAAGAAGCCACAGTGTTTAATGCTCGTAGGTTGTGGTATTGGGATGGTGCAAATAGTTTAAGTCAGCTTGCTATTGATGGTGTTAGTAAGCCTCAGAATTGCAGGTTTGCAATAGAGCTAAAAGAGGTTGATTTAAAGAATATTATTGAGGTTATTCCTTGCACTGAGAAAGCTAGATTGAATATTGTTTCAGTTAAGGAGTGGAAACAATGAGCACAGATGGCTCTGGCTCTGGCTCTGGCTATGGTGATGGCTCTGGCTCTGGCTATGGCTATGGCGATGGCTCTGGATATGGCTTTGGCGTCGTTGGCTCTGGCTCTGGCTATGGCTTTGGCGTCGTTGGCTCTGGCTCTGGCTCTGGCTCTGGCGTTGGCTATGACGATGGCTATGGATATGGCGTTGGCTA
>Ga0247840_10010942_pt1 | contig 11180 bp, 14 predicted proteins | sample LaCruzMarch2015__FD_192404 | JGI IMG/M metagenome (GOLD analysis project Ga0247840, IMG submission 192404) | Freshwater microbial communities from meromictic Lake La Cruz, Castile-La Mancha, Spain - LaCruzMarch2015_17m | ecosystem: Environmental > Aquatic > Freshwater > Lake | place: Spain...
GTGTAAGCAACAGTAGTCAGGATGTCAGCAGGATTCGAGGCCGCCCAGTCACTAGCCTGGCCTGTAGCTACATACTGCAAGGATCCATATGCCCTTGAGCTGTCAGCGGTTGAGACAGGCGAATAAGTAAGCAAACCACGAGGCTTGTTAACTCCGTCTCCGCTAATGAAAGCAGCGCCTTCGCCAACTGCAAATGCTTGTGCTATTTCACCGGCGAGGAACTGCTCAACATTAAAGAACGCATCGTCAAGCATCTCTTGTGTAGCTCTAGGCTCAGCCTCAATGCTACCCATAGGAGGCGCAAAGCTCTTGAAAGAAGGAGATGCAGTTTCTGCTCTTGAGGTTTCCTCTCCATGCCATGCATAAGCAGTGCCTTTCCAGTTAACTAAGCGCTCATATTTGCTTGAACCAACGGTGCGAACAGAAGCGACGGCCCTAAAGTCAGAAAGCTCAAGCATCCTGGTTAAAACGTCTCTGTTGAGTTCGACTGGCACCAAAAAACCACCATCAGAAGGAGTTGATGCAACCATTGCCTTTTGGTGCAGGGCTTCAAGTGCTTCTGTGCGACCTTTACGCGCGAAAGAATCAAATGCGGCCTTGTGCTCTTTGGCTTCTGTGTCATCTGCACCGACGCTTCCAACACTCAAACGTCCAGTCTTCTTTGCAAGCTCTTCATGAGCCTTGCTGAGACTAGCGAGGTCTTCTGTTATTTTGTCGACTGTGTTTTTTTGCAGTGCGTCCATCTTCTTCTCAGTCTCTACTTTCAACGCTTCATAAGCCGACTGTATAGCCTCGCGTATTTGCACTTCTTCCATTTGATTTGTTCTCCTTTCGTTAACAATGATTATATTTTCTTCCTTTACGGACGAGATCCTTGCTTTGTCGTTTGCTGGAAAGGTCACTGCTGACACTTCCCAGAGGTCAACATCTAACAAGTCTCTCACTCCGGTTTTTTGGTCTGTGATCGCCTTGCGGATCATAAAGCCGATACTCAAACCTAGAAGCTTTTTGTTGAACTTGAGCGTTGAGAAGGCTTCACCGCCCGCCTTTGTCTCAAGATTGATTCTGCCCTTTACTCGCAGTCCGTAGTCATCCTCTGACATCTCGGTGTAATCGCCTATCACCTGAGATCCGAAGTGCTGCCAGAGCATTGGGATGCTATCTGCTCCACGCTCTTGCAGCGTCCGGACAAACGCGCCCTTGCGAACAACGTCCTTGTAACTATCCTCGACATCAAAGACCGAAGCATAGCCTTCAAACGTGCCGTCTTCGTTGATGTCGGATGACTTCATTTCAAAAAAAGAAAGAGCCTTAGTCTCTAAGTTCATACCGCTCCTTTATCTGGTTGCTGCTGTAATACTGTGCCCGCAGGCAGTAGGTTTGCAGGGTAATAGTAGGTGTCACCCTTCCCATCTGGCCTTGGCGGTAGGTTCTCCAGCGCTCGCACATCGTCAGCGCTCATCACTCCATTCATGATTGCTATCTGGTAACTCTCGTAACGGCTCTTTAGGTCTCCACGTAAAAGCCCATCAACCAGAAATTCGGCGAAGTAGGTCTCTTGTTCTTGTGGTGTAAGAAGATCTCTAAAGATGGTCTGTTCAATCTGAACCAACCAGGGCATGAGGGAGTGTTTTACAAATTCCAAGCCCATGTGCTCGACGTTCGAGAAAGTAGCGTCCGAGAGATCCGCGACCATGTGAGGGGGCACACGGAAGATTCCAGCAATCTCCGAACGCTGAAATTTACGGGTCTCCAAGAACTGTGAGTCCTCAGCGCTCATGCTCACCTGAGTCCAGCCCATACCCTCATCGAGAACAACCGTTCGGTGCCGGTTTTCTCCCGAGGTTGCATCCTCAAAGCGCTTGCGCAAATTGATCGCGCCCTCAACCGTCAACTTCCCTGGATGCGTAATCACACCACCAGGCTTTGCTCCGTTGCCAAATAGTTCCGCGCCAAAACGCTCGGCGGCCATAGCAAGACCGATGGCCTGTCTTTGTTGGGTAATCGGTGAAACTCCTGTCACTCCATCAGAGCTGATTGCACGTAAGTGAAAGACCTCGGATTGCTGAAATACTTTGGTGCTACCTTGAACTTTGCGCACGTATTCAAGCGAGAGGTCTGCGCGTTGCTTAACCTCTATAGTGTCAGGGTGCATTGGGATGAGTTCATATACTCGCTTGTTGCGATCTCTAAGGATTAAGCAGTAAGCGTTTCCTCTTAGGCATAGATGCGTGATGAGATTCCGCCAAAACTCAAATGCAGTCATCCAAGAGTTTGGACTGCGATGGAGGACTTTATACAGAGGGTGCTCGATAGCTCTATCTTTCCCGTTGCCTTTGCGCTCATAGAAAATCAGAGGCAGTTGAGCAACAGACTCAGAGAGGACTCGCACACACGCATAAACAGTGCTGCAATTCATTGCTAGGTTGGAGTTGACGGTAATCCCAGCCGAGGTAGAGCCACCCTGAACATAGGAGGCTAGCTGGTCGATAGTGATCGACTTCTCCTCTACTGCGTCAGGCACGGACGAACCCCATTTGAATAAGCTAAAAATACCCATAAAGTAATTTTAACTTACTTAAACAAAGTAGTGGCCGTTTTTTTATATCAAGAAAAGTTCCTCACCTTCGTTATTATATCTCGATGGTTCTTCTTTCTGCCCGCCAAGCAGTAAGCAAGAGAATCCCATGATGGCAGCAACCGGACCATCGATCTTGTAGCGTGTCTTTGTGTCTTTCTTAATGGGCTTTACGTTCTCCGCTGGATCCTCGGCAACATGCACATTGGAAATTTGCCAGTTGAAGCAGGGATTGTCCGCATGTCGTATCGTGCCATTGAGGATAGACGACTTAAAGGCTTTAGTCGGCTCGCTGAAGCTCTTGAATCCTTGCCCGAACTGCACGATCTGAACACCACATTCGCTAAGTTGCATCGCCATTTGGTCTGCATTCCAGCGATCAAAAGCAAGTTCTTGTATGTTAAAGTTCTCCGCATCCTCTCGTATTTGGTCAAATACAAGCTCTTGGTCGATAACTATTCCAGGGCACACCTTCAAAAAACCAGCATCTGCCCAGACTCTATAGCGAGGATCTCCCGCTCGCAGCTTCTTTTCTATCTGTGCTTCTGGCACCCATTGCCTGGTGAGCAGGTAGTATATGTTCTCGATGTTAAACCACCAGGCAAGTGCGGTGAGGTCTTCCTTAGATGACAAGTCCAGACCTCCCCAGCATTGCATCCCATAAAAATCAGACTCCTCAAGGGGTAGTCCAAGTTCTCCCCATTGCAAAGCAGGTAACCAGGGAGAAGATGCCGACCGCCATTTGTTCAAGCGATATCTTTCAAATGCTGCCAGGTCGGCAGGCCCAGCGTCCTTTGCTTCCTCCAACTCCCTCTTAAAGTCCGCCTCGCTTATCGTGTATCCAAGGCTCGGGTTTGCCTTGCGCCAAGTAGCAGGGTCGTTGATGTTGTCGTTTTCGTCTGGTGCAAAGATAAGTCCGAAGAACGAGGTGTTGATTATGTCTCCGCTTAAGACTCTCTGTGCATATCGGTCAAGTTCTCCACACATAGTCCCGTCGATGTCGTCACCGCGAGTAGTGATGACAAGCGTTAGAGGTTGCACCCTCGCAGCCATCGACCAGCGCAAGGAGTCATAGAAGGATTTGAGGTTTCCACTCCATGCATGGAACTCGTCGATAATCAGATACTGAGTCTTAAGCCCTTCGGAGGTAGCAGCATCGGCAGCAAGAGCGCGTATCCAGGCATTTGTGCCATACAGGATTGTCTTGGTGTGGTCGATTACCTTTAAGCGACTGCGTAAATCAGGCGACAAACGTATCATGTTCGACGCTTCTTTGTGAACAATGCCAGCCTGATCGCGCGAAGTAGCAGCGGTGTAAATCTCTGCTCCTTCCTCACCTTCCCCCATTAGGCCGTATATTTCGAGGGTAGATGCGATCGAACTCTTGCCATTCTTCTTCGCCACGGTCACATACGCACGTCGATATCGCCTTGTGCCGTCTGGACGTCGCCAACCGTAGAGAGGTTTTAAGAACCCGTCTCTCTGCCAGTCTAATAAGTGGATTTTCTCACCAGCCCATCGGCCTTGAGACAGTCGGCAGAATCTCTCAATGAATGTCACTACGTGATCTGCACACTCAGCATCGTAGTAGCACCCTTCCTCTAGTGCAGCGAGGTCGTTAGGTGTCCAGGGCTTGTCCCATCCGGCCTTGCGTGCTCGTCTTTGCAGAGTCTTGAGATTCGGCATGTCATTTCCTTACAGTCCGTTTAACAAACTGGTCGAAGTCGTCAGTAGCTTGGGCTTTCTCAACTGTGATCTTAGCGCGACTAGATGGTGTCATTCCAAACTCACCCATATATCTACGCATCTCAGAGAGGCACATCAAGATAACTCGCGCTAATGGATTCGGCCTCGACTCTCCCTTTTCGTTAACCACGGTAAGACCTTCCTGAGCTAAATTACTTTGTGCTTGCTGCCACATTTCATAAATCCGGCAGTAAGCCTCGAGTGCTTGACGGTCGATACACGAGAGTAGTCCGATTTTATGCAAGTGCTTTGCAGTTCTCTGCCATTCTGCTTTCGCGATCCCCGACAATGTCTCTGGTGCTGTCAGATCTGATACTGGATCGGGCTGTGGTTCGGCGCTTAAATCGAGTTTTCGCTTGCCTCTATTGCCCTCAACGATCTTTAATTTTGTTGGTTTTCTCTTTGGCATAACCGATTATCCTTAACGCACCAGGTTGCGGACACACAAAAAAGGTTTGAAGGGGCGTTGTAGGGAAGAAAAGGTGTAGGGATTCGGCCCCCTTACCCCGTCCGACAATTTTTCCCGCTCAACTTCTAAAAATAAAAACATACCACGCCACTCTGTTAATAAATATTTTTCTTATCCAACTACCCAAGGCCACCTACCCACCCCACCCAGTAGCCTAGCCATAAGTGCCGCCCCCTCAAGTCTGTAAGCTGATTGAGCAGGTCCTGTGTCTATTGCTATCACTGACCTACCTGCTTGATGTCACGCCGCTCGTAACTGCGTTTAGTTGCGTGACATGCCTTACACATAGACTGATGGTTGTCTGTGTTCCAGAACTCTCCACCTTGCTCTACTGCTGCGATGTGGTCGACCAACTCAGCGATCCCTCCACACACACTGTAGTTGATGCACAAAGGATGCTGAGTTCTGAACCACTTTGAGTAAGTCTTCCACCTTGCATCGTTGTAAAGTGGATCTGATTGCCGCTGTTGTCTGACTCGATAGGGCTTAGACCACAACCTTACGTGCTCACCACAGTAACCAGACTCGTGGGTAGTAAGGGAGGGGCAGCCCGAATATCGACAGCGGGTGCTAAATGCTTTCTTGTTGCGATAGACATACCCCCCCCGCATTTATGCACCCTCCCTAATTTCTTGTAGGCGCCCTCTTATTTCTTGTGGCTTAATACCAAGATGAGTGCATGCCCACACAAAGGATCCTATGTCGCTATTGTTTGACCACAGCCATTCTCGAGCACGAGCGTTGAGTTTCCTACGGTTGTCTTTGCTCACCTTAAAGCCAACACCTCGATAGTCTGTTGCCGCCTGCATAATAATCGCAGCCAGCAACCTCCTCTCTCCCGACAACCCATCTTCTACCTCTGCTTCAACTGCTCCTAATGAGTCCCCTTGCGCAGACTCTCTATCACTACTTGAGTGATCGTATTCGTCAGGTCTTGTGGTAACGATAGCTGGAGGGTGATGGGTCTTTGCGTAACTTGTTGCATGCGTAACATGGAGAGCTTGAGAAAGGCCCCAACTTGTCGGAGTATCACAGCCATATAATAAAGCGCGCCAACAATTGACACCAATGCTATCAATTGCAGTATCTCTATAATCATCACACCCCCTACTCATCTGAGCCTAGATAGCTAAGTATTTCCTCAATTGCTGTTTGGTGACCAACTGCAACAACTGCTCTGTTTCCGGATAGTGTTAGATCCCCTAGCCACTTCTTTTGCTCAGGGCTTGGCTTACCTGTCTTAGCTTTGAGTTCGAGGTATAGAGCGTTGTAACCAGCCCTAGCGACGGGCAAACAAATGTCAGGCACTCCAGCTTTGACTCCAGATGCTTTGAGTTCTTTTGCTACAGAGATGTGGCGATGACCGCCGTTTGGGATTGCGTATAGGAGGGAAAGTTCGGGCAGAAGGTGTGCGTGTGCAGCAGCCCACTGAAAGAGCTTTATTTGCTCAAAAAGTTCGAGTTTGCCGATGGGCATAGGGAATTAAGATAATTCCTCGCGACGAGAAGAACTTTAACAGAGTTAAAGTATTTTAGAAATCTTTTTTGAAAAATGCTCGAGCGCCTTTACCCTCGATGCATCGGCTATGCGTGCATAGACCTCAGTGACCTTTGGAGAGCTGTGATTTAGTATCGAACCGATGATGCGTAGCGACACACCGTCTGATGCTAAGTGACTGCCTAGAGTTCTTCTGAGATCGTGGAGTCTGACATCTTCTAGCTTTGCCTTCTTCTTAATTCGTCTCCACTGTCTTCGAAAGTCCCTTCTTGGCCCATCCGTTGACGGAAAGATCCACTCACCGCTTTTAGGGATAGAATCGAATATCTTTTGTGTGTAGTCACAAAGTGGCAAGGTGTGAGACTTTCCGTTCTTGGTGACCGGCAACTTCCATATTCCGTTCTTTATGTCCTCCCATTTGGCAGATAACAACTCGCTCTTTCTCACTCCGGTGACTAACCAAATCATAAACGCCGCTCTAGCGCTTGGGTTAGGCTCTGTCTTAATGGCTTTTAGTAATCTGATAAGCTCATCTGACTGCAACCACCTTTCGCGCGACGGCTCTCGATTCATCGTGACTGCTACTGTAGGACTGTCCCCGGCCACAAGGCCCCATTTTCGAGCCCTTGTGTAAATTGCGGCCAATAGCATTACTACTCGATTTGCTTCAAATGGCGCCGTCTGTGATAGCCGTGCGTGGAACTGGACGATTGCGAGCCTGGGTATTTGGTCGAGAGGATAGTGGCCGAAGATCGGAATAAGGTGCTTGTTTATCCTGTTTACATCACATCTATAGGATTTCTTGTGCACCTTTGAGTAGTGCTCGAGGTAAAAGAGGCAGATGTCTTTTGTCAGTGTAGTATTTAGCGTGTGCATATAACCTCACCTTTTTTGTAGTGAATTGGTTATTGCTGCACATATTTAAAACGTGCTTGGATTTATTTAAGGTGACTTTAGTAATCGACCGACTGCATTGAGGTTCTACTTAGATGACGGTTTTTTGAAATTCTCTACCTCAGCACACTTTTCTCTAGCCAGTCGCATATACTTATCGACGTTCTCGAAGGCATTCTCGAGAGACGGCTTGCCATAAATAAAAGGGTTAATTTTTGGATAGTTTCCAGGAGAGAAAAGGTCAGCCAAGGAGGCTACGCCGTCGAGGAAGTGGTTTCGGGATTTATTGGGCATCCTTAAATATCTCTAGTATCCGCTCTCGATTCTCGTTTTCCTGATCTGCCTTGAAGTATATCTCTATGAACTTGATCTGCTCTTCTTTCTCATAGTATGCATAAATTAAGCGAAACCCCGACTTAGAGCCTCTTCCTTTTAACGCCTTACAAGCGAATTTCCTAATCTTGATAATTACTGGATGCTCAAGGCCAATGCCAGGGATACGAACAGAGATCGGTGGCTGAGGGTGAGACGAGATTACGCTAAGTGTCCTTTTCAAGATAGCGATGTCATCTTCTAGCGTTGAATACTTCTTAAGGAGCCGCTTAAGATCTCGCTGAAATTCGGGAGTCTCCTCAAACTGCATCGCCAATAAGCCCTTCTTCGTTCCCGCCATAGTCTCTTACCGAATAAGACGGCATACGGTAGAACACCAGCTCGTAACTTATCTCTGCATTGTCCTCGGTGGCTTTCCAGGGCATATCGTCGTGTGAGTAGTCGCTAAGATAGTTCGCGCTTTTATCGGAGAGTCTATCAACAACGACATCAATTACACCTATCTCAGCCGGGGTTAGTTTTGTTAAGTCGGCATCAACTAGCGGGATGTATCGAGTCTGAGGGTATCCACCATAGTGACTGTCAAAGTATTGCACCTCTTCATCCTGGCTCATCTTTGCTACTAATGCACGAAACTCTTTAGGGACAGGCCCAAACTGAAGCTTTCGATAAGTTAGACCAGTCAACTGCTCCTCATAGAGTTCGTAATAATTGAAATCTATAAAATAAAGCAGTTTATATAGGGCTGTTTCGCCGACATTAGGCTTTGCTCCACATTTCCCAAGCAAATATAGAAGGACTTGCTTAAATTTCTCGGGTCTTAAACGAGGCGTGGAATCCCGCATTTCGCATGAAACTGAGGATCTATCGTCGTTGTTTAACTGATTGTCCATAGCACCTCCTACGCCATAACAAACCGCGAAGGACGCATTTTATCATTACCTAGGCCAATTATTCAACACAAACCTATTCCCCTTCCTGCTTTCCCTGCTTTTTCTTAAAAAAAACATCTATTTAATCAAAATAATAACCGTCTGACTCTTAATCAGCGGGTCGTTGGTTCGAGCCCAACATCGCCCACCATTTTTTCTTTATTACTCCAGTCGGTTAGACTCCTACGCGAGCCAGTTTAGAAATTCATTTTCTCGCTGTGCTACCCTTGAAACGGAGAAACAGCCCGTTTGTGTCTCATAAGAAAATGTGGATTCGTTAGCGGATCGTTGGAATCATTGAGAAGGATCTGTCGTCTGCTATTATCTCCCTGTTTTTCAGGCAAAGAGCAGGCAGACAATGAGAAGCAAAAACGGGCAATTTGAAAAAGGCATTTCAGGCAATCCGAAGGGCCTTCCAAAAGGTGACGCTTGGCTAGTGGCCGAATTCCAGAAGCACGGCACCAAAGCGGTCCGCACACTCATTGAGCTTCTACAGTCTGCGGATGAGGGTATTCAGTTAAAAGCCGCTACCGCGATTCTTGATCGTGGCTATGGCAAGCCGAGACAGATAACGGAAACGATAAACCAAGCCGTAGTTGCCGCCATTCCACGGGTTAAAGAAGAAACACCCGAAGAATGGCAGGCTAGGACTCGCAGGGAAATGACAGATATGGCCATACCTTAGGCTAAGCGTTAGTTGTAGCTATGAGCTATTTTGTTGTCGCATCTGGACGTTCAATCGACCATGCTACTTTTTGGCCATCATCGCTACAAGAAAGTGTGACTTTTGTTTGAGCTGGTAATTGCAAAGTAACTCCTTCAACTAAGCTCACCGCTACGGCTTTCGATGGTAGGAGACTAAATCCGGATCGCCGCGCAATCTCATCCTCAAACGGGTCGGTTTTTCGTTGATATGTATCCGGTGTACTTAGTGTTGTTGATTTTGCGCCGATAGTGACTTTTACTAGCTCTCTGTTTACAACCTCTCCATCTACCGTCTCTGGAGCCGTTGTTCGAGAAATATCGGCTATTGCATTCCTAGGTATACTCGCTGTGCAGTATGTAAAGAGATCATCCTTACTTGGACATGGCGTATTATCATCTTCCGCTTTGACACAAATCCCCATAAAACTCCTGATATTGTGATCGTTAATACAGCACTCCTTCTCGAGTCCGCTTCTTGATGCGGTTTGCTTCAAGCCGCATAGCAGAATTTGTTTTGCCTATTTCTAAGCATTAAGTGATTCAAAAAATAAATTTGCAGATTGATATGCGCCTAAACTAAGCGAATGCAACAATGTGGGCAGATGCCTTATCGATCCATCAAGGGACACTGAGAATATCAACAAACCACCTGCGTCCGAATGCTTCATAACCAACCACGCAGCCGCTTATCTCCCAATCGAGGATAGATCCGATTGCCGGTAAAAGTGCATTCTCGAAATGCGCCCGAACATCATTTGGTAGGTTGGCAATGTAATCCTTATGCCTCTTCGCTTTGTCATTGGCCGTTTGGTTGTTCGCTTCCGTGCTTTCAATAGGAAACTTTTGGTTGTCCTTTTCGTGTGTAAAGTTTCCTGCCATAGTTGAGCCAGTTGCTTGCAAGTTCCCTAGTGGGTTTCCCATTAAGTGCTTGATTGCTAGGGCTTTTACTTCCTCAAGTCGCATATTGGTTTCCTCTCCTGTTGCCATGTTGAAGGTATAAGTTTCCTGTTTCCTCTCTTAGTGAAAGAAACAGGAAACTTTCTTGTGCTCATCGTGCTTTTCTCTTTAATCTTCATCGAGTCGCCCTTCTTGCCTTGCTCTCTTAATTAGTTTGGAAACTTGGCCTTTGCTCAGGCTCAAGCAATCAGAGATCTCTTTCTGTTGAGTCATGCCTTCATTGTAGAGTTGAACGGCTCTGTCATAGTTTGAGACTTCTACGGATTTTACTGCCCAAGATAAGATCGAATCGGCATCAACTAGGCTAGCTTCGAGTGGGCTGACTATGTCGCCGTGTAGGTGTCTGCTTTTTTCAAAGTGCAATTCAAATCGGCAACCTTCTTTTGGCGAATAGTCTGATGGTTGCTTGAGTCCGATAACCAGATCGCAAATGTCTTCTTTCTTGCTCGTTCCGCGTTGCTGGCCGTTTTTTCCCTGGTGGTGAACTACGATAGTGGCTATTCCTTTTTGCCGTAGCCTCAAGCAGAACTCTTGCACAGGTGCCCAAGATTCGGCTTCGTTCTCGCTTCTGTTTGTTCGGTTGAGACAAGAGAGGTTGTCTAAAATCACCAATGCTGTGTCTGTCGAAAGCACATCTTCTATGGCTCTTTGGCCTTCAGGTGTCGCAAGGTTTGGGACTTCTCCTGGCTCCTGCTCATCGGCGGCTATAAGTAAAAAGTTGTTAGCGTCAAAACCAACTCCTCCTATGCCTGCAACTAGCCTTGTCACTCGCTCTTGGAGTGCAACAAGCGGCATCTCTCCATCTACGTAAACAACCTTTCTAGGTGAATTGGCCTTCCACTCGAACCACGCTTGACCGGATGCAATCGCTAGACCAAGGCTTATTGCAAAGTAGGTTTTGCCCTTACCTCTTTGCCCATGCAATATACCGATCGCAATTCGAAATTTCGTCTTTCTGAAAACATCTTGGGGCCATATTTGAAAGTTACTCAATCGCCAATCCTCGCAATACTTCAGTATTGCTGTGGGTTGGCTCAATCGCAACTTCCAAATATGACCCCAATCTGCT
>Ga0247840_10010943_pt1 | contig 11179 bp, 7 predicted proteins | sample LaCruzMarch2015__FD_192404 | JGI IMG/M metagenome (GOLD analysis project Ga0247840, IMG submission 192404) | Freshwater microbial communities from meromictic Lake La Cruz, Castile-La Mancha, Spain - LaCruzMarch2015_17m | ecosystem: Environmental > Aquatic > Freshwater > Lake | place: Spain...
GCATGGTTACGCTTCTCCTGAAGGACGTCGAACCGCGCAAGATCGTCGCGCTCACGTTCACCAAGAAGGCAGCCGGGGAATTTCTGGATGCGGTCTTCCAGAGGCTCTCAGCCGCTGCTACGGACGACAAAAAGCTGCAAAAGCTTCGAGAGGACACCGGGATTGCGGACATCACTGCCGGAAAGTGCCGCGACGTTCTGCGGCGGCTTGTTTCCCAGATGGGAGTCCTTTGCATGGGAACGATTGACGGCCTCTTCGCCCGCATCGCCCGCGCTTTCCCTCTGGAATCCGGCCTCACGGGCGACTTCGCCATGCTCGGCACCTCCGAGCTTCAGTCCGCCCGCGACGATGCCCTGGCCGCACTGTTCCGGGATTGTTCATCCAACCCCGGGATCTTCGACGAGTTCCTTGACCTCGTGCGCCAGCAAAGCCGCAACCAAAGTGAACGCGGCATTTTTTCGGCGCTCCTCAAGTCGGTGGAAAGTTTTCACGGCAAGTTTATGGAGACCCCGGCGGATGTCGTGTGGGGCGACCGGAAGGCGATCTGGCCTTCGGGGTCGCTGATCCTCGCCGCTGGAGATTGCGCCACGTCCGCTGCCGCGCTTTGGAAAGCCATCGAGGACACTCACCCCCAACTCGACGAGGCGGCGGTCGAAGCCTGGCGGGACAACCTGGATCTTGCTGCCCATGCCTGCCCGGATACGGCATGGCCAAAGGAGTTGGAGGAGTTTGTCAAAGGCAGGCTTTGCAAATGCTCAATCGACAACAAGACCGGCGATGAATACATCCCGACTGGCAGGACCAATGCTGCGCGGGTTTACCTGAATGAGGAGGTCGCCGCAGCCAGAACCGCTCTCCTGCGTTCGCTGATCAAGCCGGAATACGAAAAACTCCTGCGGCGGAGCGCGGCTCTTCATTCGATGATGCGCCGGTTTGAGTCCGCCTACGACGCGCTCACCCGCAGCCATGGCCGCCTGACATTCTCCGACATCACGGATCTTCTCGCCGCCCGTGTGAATGACCCGGCCTGGAGCTCGGCCGTCGGATACCGGCTCGACGCCCGATACGACCACTGGATGCTCGACGAATTTCAGGATACCAGCCGCCCGCAATGGAAAGTGCTCTCCGCGTTTATTGATGAGGTCGTCCAGGATTCCGGAGGCACCCGCTCGTTTTTCTACGTCGGGGATGCCAAGCAGGCGATTTACTCGTGGCGCGGCGGCGACCCGAAACTGTTTTTTGAAATCTGTGATCTCTATAATTCCCCGGGCGAAGAGAGGATCACGACGGCCACTCTCAGCGAATCCCGCCGTTCGAGGCAGGAAATCATGGATGCCGTCAACACCGTCTTCGGAAATATCCCGGCGGTTCAAGAGGATCTCGAACTCCCCGACCGGACGGTTGCTGATTGGACTCAAGCCTGGCAGCCCCACGTTGTTGCGCCGGAGATGGTGGGGGAAGCCGGTTTCGTTCGCTGGGTGCAGGTGGATGCCGGAAAGGGCGACGACGGCGATGAGGATGATCCGCGGGATCTTGAGATTCTTAAAATCCTGAAGGAAACCGAACCGTGGCTTCGCAGATTGAGCTGCGCGGTTTTGTATCGAAAGAACGACAAAGCCGCCGCCCTTGCGGCGCTGTTGCGATCCCATGGGATTCCTGTCGCGCTCGAAGGCAATACAAACCCCTGCACGAACAACCCGCTCGGCGCCGCCATACTCGCAGCGTTCCGTTTCGCCGCATCTCCTGACGACACTCTGTCCGGCTGCCTCCTCGCCGGATCCCCGCTGTCCATCCTGAAGGACGGGGAATTCGCATTCCGGGAAAACGGGCTGGAGATGATCGCGAGTCACGGCTTTGAGGAAACCGTCCGCCAATGGGTCGCCTCCTGCGACCTCACCCGCGAACCGTTCCTGTCATCCTGCGCGGCAGATTTTCTCACCGCTGCGGACGAGTTCGATTCGGCGGGATCCGGAGGGATTCTCGAGTTTCTGTCATTTATCGAGAGCTACCAGGTTCAGGAACCCGAGAGCGCGGGTGTCGTCCGCGTGATGACCGTCCACCAGGCGAAGGGACTGACCTTTGATATGGCGGTTGTATCCGGCCTCGATGAGCGGACGGTTCAGACAAGCAACGAGCTCGTGCTCGGACGCCCGCCAACGTGGGGGATGTTGCTTCCGAAGAAGGATTTTGCGGATCAGGATCCCACACTTGCCGCTGCCGGGGAATCCCTGCGGGCGGAGAAGGAATACGGGGACCTCTGCACCGCCTATGTCGCGATGACACGCCCTCGCTTCGGGCTCTACCTGATCACGAAACAACTTGCGAAAACGAGTAAGGCCAGGAATTTCGCGCGCCTCCTCGCCCTGACTCTCGGAGAATCATTCGAGTTCGGAAACCCGGATTGGTTTGAAAAAAACGCCCTCATCGGAATCTCCGAAAATCCTTCCGACACAGTCTCCCCTTCGCTCCCCACTCCGATCTCCTGCACCCCGAAGCCGGTTTCCCCGTCAGCCGCCATATCACCCCAGCCAGAAACGACGGAGCATAACACTGCCGCCCATTCGCGGGATGCCTCCGATCTTGGCTCTGAGATCCATGCGGCCTTGGCCGCAATCTCCTGGCTGGACGCAACCCCTCCGGCGTTCCCAGAGTGCTCAGCCCAGGCCAGGCAACTACTGGAGGCCTTTTTCACCACGAGAACGGCTCAAAAGCTCTTCAGCCGCCCAGAGGAACCCTGCGAACTTTGGCTCGAGAAATCCTTCGATGTTCTCCTCGGAGAGCAATGGGTGAGCGGGGTCTTCGACCGCGTCCATATCCGCGTTCATCCCGACGGCCAACCCGCCTCCGCCACCATCTACGATTTCAAAACAGACAAGGCCTCACCCAAGGAAATTCAGTCCCGTTACGCACCTCAGATGGCCGCCTACCGCGAAGCAGCCGCCATCCTCCTGGGACTAACAGATGTGACTGTCGAAACCGTCCCAATCCGCATCAAGACCTGAAACTCCCCCCCTCCCATCTGGAAAACAGTGCGGATTCAGGCCCGTCACGACGGCTCCAGCGGGTCCGGGTCTTCCTCTTCGATTTCGCGGCGGATCGCCTTGGAGATGAACGGCCGGACGAATCCGTAAAGCAGGAATGAAACAAAGAGGACAGCCGGCATCCATCGGTAGTTCATCGCGGTGATCGCGAGCAGCAGGATGAGGAAGAGGAAAGCCGGAATCGACCGCTGCGTCCTCCAGTTGAGCCCCTTGAAGCTCGGATAGCGGACGCGGCTGAACATCATGAACGAAAGAAAAAGGAGGAGGAACGGAAGAACAAATTTCCAGGGACCGACCTCGCGGTCGTCGGCCTGAAGCCAGAGCATGAGAAGCGTGAGCGAGGCGATGAGGCCGGCAGCAGCCGGGATCGGAAACCCCTGAAAATCCCGGTCCGGCTTGTCCCCGGGAGTTGCAGTCATGCAGTTGAACCGGGCCAGCCGCAGGGCTCCGCACAACAGAAACAAGAAGGCGATGATCCAGCCGGTTTTTTGAAAATCCCGGAGAACGATCTGATAGACGAGCAGGGCGGGCGCCACGCCGAACGAGACGATGTCGGCCAGCGAGTCGAACTCCCTCCCGAAGATGCTCTCATGCCCGCCGAGACGCGCAAGCCGTCCGTCGAGCAAGTCGAACACACACGCCCCCAGGATAAACGCGATCGCCTCGTGATAGAGAGTCCCCGCGGAGTGGCCGGTCGCCACGAGTAGCGAGGCTTCGATGATCCGCAGCACGGCCGCGAACCCGCAGAACAGGTTGCCGGCCGTCATCAGATTCGGCAGCAGGTAAATTTTCGGCTCGTTCGCTTCGCTCATGAGGAGATTCCGGTTGGGGATGCAAGGCGTGCGACGGGAGTCTCCCCACCCTTCACGCGGTCGCCAAGTTTGACGAGGATCTCGGCATCCATGGGCACAAAAAGCTCGGTGCGGGAGCCGAAGCGGATCATCCCGAACCGCTCCCCGCGGGCCAGCACATCTCCCACGACCGCCCATGGGCAGATCCTGCGTGCAATCGCCCCGGTGATCTGGCGCACCAGCACGGTTCCCACCGCCCCGGAAAAAACCCACGTCCGGCTCACGTTCAGCGACGACGACCTCAGGTCCCGGGCATCCAGAAATATTCCAGACTTCGGCTCCGAGTGCGTCACCTCGCCGGCAATCGGCGCGCGGTTCACATGGACGTCGAGGACGGACAGAAAGATCCCGATCCTCCGGACCTTTGCATTCAGGAATTCGGCCTCCTCGACTTCGTCCACCGTCGTAACCAGCCCGTCGGCGGGAGCGACGGCGATGGTTTCACCCGGCGGAGGGATCCGCTCCGGATCGCGGAAAAAGTAAAAGGTGAAAAGGATGGCGAGGGCGAGGATCACGGAAACGGCAGGAAAAAGCAGCAGCGCAAACATCCACGCGATGCCAAGGACCGCCAGGATCCCTCTCGCTTCAGCCATTGCCCAGTTTCGCATCCGGCCACGATAGTGGACTCCACTGCCCGCGGCAAGCGTTGGCGAACACCGCCGCGAAGCTGCCGTGGAATTCATGCGCCATCACACGATCGGACCCGTCCGCAAGCTCTTCCAATTCCTCGAAGACTACGACGCCCGCTGGTATGCCATCGGAATCAACCATCTACATAATGTCAACGGTCACGAACTGCCCCCTTTTTCTTTTTTGCGGGATATCGGGCGATTTCGCAAGAAGCGAGCGGACAAATCCCAAAAAGATGCAGGCCGCCGAAACGAATGCTACGACGGCCTGCCGTTCCCCCCAGAACGAGAGACAATGCAGCAGGGTTTGCGCCAAGTTCCCGCAGTTTTAGAAAATATTTGGAGAATCTTTTTCAACGGCGAAACGTGCTGAAATTCACCCCACGCTTACCGCAGCATTGCAGCCAGTTGAGACCGGCTCCGCACGCCGAGTTTTTTGAACGCTCCGTTCAATCGAAATTTCATAGCGGCCACGCTGATGCCAAGCTGCTTGGCGGCTTCTTCGTTGGAAAGTCCGTCGCCAGCCAGCAAGGCGGCCTCGCGCTCGGACGGGGTGAGGACGTTCAGTTGCGGGAGATTTGCGAATGCGGGGGAGCCGGATTCCACCAACTCGACGAGAAACGTCGGATGGGCGAGAAGCGAATCTTGTTTGAGAACGAGGGTGATCTCCGCCTGAAATCCCTGCTGCATCGGATGGGGAAGCGTCCTTTTTTTGAAGAGAGGAGAAGTCCCGTTCGAACCCACCTGCCATTCGCTCTTCAAGCTCTCGCAGGCCCGGATCACCTCGCCAGGCAGCTCCATCCCGCGGTCCAGAGACTCGTTCGACCGGCCTTCCCACTGTGCGGAGAGCAGGCGCGCACTCCGGCTCTGGTGGGTGATCCGCAGGTCCCATTCGAGCAATGTGGCGTTGCCCGGAAGCGAATCCAATAGCGCGGAAATCCGGTCACCGGCCGTCCGGGATTTGATCTCTTTTTTCAATCGCTTGAGCGCCGTGGCAATGTGCGGATGCACCAGCCGCAAACGCTTCAAATCGTCAGAGTCAAAGTCGGCTTGGTCCTCGCTCCGGAAGACGCAAAAGGCGTTTTGCGGCACAGGAGGGAAGAAACCCCAGAACAGCAGCGCCACCGAATGCCGCCAGTTCTCGGGCTCCATGAACTCGGTGTAAAACGGAAGCGATCTCAGCTTTTCCTCCGGTGGCAAATGATCGCGCGTGTGGAGAAGCCGCAATCCCGGCCTCCGCATCACATATCCGACGCTCGGATTTGCTTTGAAAAACCGCTCCATATACTCCGGTCCAAACTCCCGACCGAGCGAATCCCTCGCCAGAAGCGGCACGCTGTCCACATTTCTCAGGTTCGCCAGCACAAAATCGCAAACGACCGTGCCCTCAAGAAGTGAAAACACCGCCTTGAGAAATTCCTCGGTTTCCGTGGTCCCGTGCATGGCCAGCAACCGCCGCTCCCACTCCGCCGGAGAAACAGGCGCTCCCATGGATTTGCCCGGCGTGGATTTCACGCCGACGACTGTGCCACGCAAACGGGTGCCTTGTCGACCTTGGCGATGGGGTTGCGGAAAACTAACCGAAAGTTAGGTTTACGCTCTTGACGCAGGTCAAGTATTCTCCGCCCACTCAGGGACACAGACGTTGTGTTGTCCGCAGCCATCAACCTGTTGGAAATCTTATGAAAAACCTTCATCTCTCAAGTTCGCTTCCCGGCCTTCTGGCCGCGTTTGGTGTATTCCTACTCGGCAACCAGAAGCTGGTCGCGGATATCACCATCAGGTCTGATTACACCGTCTCGGTCAACGGGACGCTCACGGACACCGAGACGAGGAATTTCTTCACCCGCGAAAACGACGAAGAGTTCTCTCAGATCAATGCGGCCTACAGTCTTTATGCCGATCAATCGCAGTCGATCACAAACGGGACTCAGAATTTTGGGGGATCAAATTTTTACTCCGCGCTGACCGCCTCGGCATCCTATGCCATCACTGGCGGGACTCAGAACTTTGAATACGGAAGCATACTCGAAGCCAATGCCGCCAACGCAATCGACGGAGGCACGCAAAACTTCGCCAACGGATCGGGGCTGAGAGCCAATGCAAGCGACGCCATCAGCAATGGCACTCAGAATTTCGTGAATGGTAGCAATCTGGCCATTACCACAGATCGTGCCATCACGGGAGGCACACAGAATTTCTCGAATGGCAATGGCGCCCAGATTTCCTTTCAGTGGGGCGAATATTACGATGGAGCGATCACCGGGGGCACTCAGAACTTTCAGGGAGGCGGGGGCCCATTCGATGTTGTTGATATTTCCAGCATACGCGCCATTACCGGGGGCACACAGAACTTTTACTCTGCAGTTGATGTCTCTCGCGAAAACGCTATCATCGGAGGGGTTCAAAATGTGATCGGCGGCACGATGCGCGTCACCGCGACCGATGCCATTGTCGGCACATACGTGCCTTATGGGGGCGACCCCTCTCTCACCCCGACGGTCCTGTCGATTCTCTCATCCGGGACTCTGGAGGTTTCCGCGCAACGCGCGATCACCGGAACAAAGATTCTCCTCGGAGATGGCCACAGCTACTCCAGCAGCGTCGTCGATATCCAGGCCGACAATGCCCTTGACCGGACGGTTGACTTGCAATTTGACTTCAACGGCGTCCAATCGTTCAATGATCCACAACCCACGGGCGGAACGGTCTTTCTCAACGGCCACACTCTCACCGTAGGCTCGCTGTATGGCGGCGGCAGGGGAGACGTTCAGAACGGCCCGCAGGGAGTCGTTCAGTATGGATTCATCACGAACGATGGCTCTGCCACCCAGGCGACCCTCGTCATTGACACCACCGCCGCTTATGGCGTCGGCTCCGGTGTGCGCATTGAGGATGGCACCGGTGCGGCTGTCAACTTGGTCGTGCGGGGCACGGGGAGGCAGATCCTATCGTCCGGTCAAGGCTACACAGGAACGACCACAGTCGAAAACGCCGCCCTGTCGGTGAATTTTGGCCCGAATACCCAGCAACAAAATACAATCTCAACAGCCGGTCTCACGCTTTCGGCAGGGGCACTCCAAATCGATGGAGTGGTATCTGAGGTATACGCCGGGAATAACACCAACTACAGCCAGAATTTCAGCGGGCTTACTGTGGGAGCTGGGGCCTCCGTTCTGGATGTAAGACCGAACCAGTCCACAAGTCTCGAAGTGAATCTCGGCAACATTGCGAATCTCACCCGCGCGGCTGGCGGCACGATGGATTTCCGGGTCCAGCCCGGCTTTGACGGGTGGACCGGTACCTCCTACCCGGCGGCCGGGTCAGTGAAATTCTCCAACGTGGGATCCGATACGATTTTGCCTTGGGCCACGCTATCATACGGCGAGGCCTTTGCGAAGGTAGATGCGGGCGGGACCTCCCAAGTCACGGCACTGACCGCCTTCGACACAACCCGCAACGATGTGAACTTCAACTCTACTGCCGGCTTGCTGCAGTTCCCCGACGCAGCGGCGCACACGGTCGCCAATGACAACGGCGAAAAGTTCAACGCTGTGCTTGTCGGGCAGGCTGTGGGCAACCATACGGCCCGCGTCGATTACACGCGCTCGACCGCGCTGGACGCGAACGAGGAACTGATCTTCCACCAATACAATTTTAACAAAGCGGCGGAGTTTTCCTACGATGTCACACTGGATGGCAATGCGGCCTCGTTTCTTCTGACGAAAACCGGCGGGGGCACGCTGATCGTGGGAGGTGTCTCCAGCCGCATCGTGAACGGTGTCACCAGTGCCGCGAACATCTCTTTGCAGATCAATGAGGGAGACGTGATCACCGACCTGGCCATCGCCGGGGACGTGGTCTTGAAGAATGGCGGAAGCCTCGGCGGAAACGCCGTCGTGAACGGTCTTGTCAAGGTCGGCGGCGGCGGGCGTCTGCTCCCCGGTCGCAGCCCCGGCACCCTCACCGCAGCCACCGCCGAATGGGATGGCGGCGGCACCTACGTTTGGGAAATCAACAGCGCCACGGGCACGGCGGGACTGGTCTCCGGGGGTTGGGATTTGTTAGACGTAACAGGTGTCTTGGACATCACGGCCACGTTTGCGAATCCCTTCGTCATCGACATCAACACCCTCACGCTCGGCAACGTGGCGGGCAATATGGCGAACTTTAACCAGTATCAGGACTACTCATGGACGATCGCCACGGCAGCGGGAGGAATCACCGGCTTCAATACCAACGCGTTCACGCTGGACAAAACCGATTTTACGAACGATTACGACAATATCTACGGAGTTTTTTCGCTCGCCCTCAGTATGGACAGCAAGGATTTGAACCTCGTTTACACCTACAGTGGACCCGTGTCGGTTCCCGAGCCCTCGACCTGGCTGATTATGCTCGTTGGAGTCGGGACCGCCATGGCTCTGGTCCGCCGAAGGAGCAAGGGCCCGACCCGGTTGGGACAACCAAGCTGTTGAAGCATATCTCGCGCTTTGGGGAGTCGGGAAGAATTTGAATCTCTATTACATCTACAGCGGTCCCCCCATCCTGTAACCCTCGACCTGGGACGCTTGGACTCGACGACTGTGGATCTCTCGCTCACACTCTTTCCGTGGGCAGACTTCCGAAAGACCAAGGCCGGAATCAAGATGCACACGCAGATCGACCTTCGTGGCCCGATTTCGCTCCCACTTCCGGGCTCCGCTCCACCTGCCACAGATGCTCGCTTTCCTCAATCCGAAGCCGAACCACTCCTGCATTCCGGTCAAACTCGCATTCCTTGACTTCCCAGTTCATTCCCAATCCCAGCAGTTCGTGAAACAGCTTCTCCGGTGTCATCCCTGCTCTCTACGAAACCCATTCCACCGAAAACAGCGAAGAACCTTTTAATCAGAAGGGGCATCTTACCAGTCGGCATTCATCGATCCCGGAAAGTTCGGTGTCAGAGCCCGGCGGCATCCATGCGGCGCAAAGGGCGAAAACGAGATGTGATTTTCGATACCTCCGAATGGTGTGCGTATACGCAAACCGGAATGCCCTACTTGGAGCCAGCGACTCCGGCCGGGGCGAGGATGGCATCGCGCATGCCGTGAAGCAGCTTTTTGTCATCGGGGATTCGGGGTCAAAGATTTCTGAAGGATTTTCCCCCTGTTTTTTTCTGCCAGTTGAAGCCCCGGTGCCGGTCAACGTCCCGGGCGAGCGTCGGGCGGGACATGCCGCTTAAAGTCCATTGCGCCGTGCAAAACCCGCACGATCTGAAGGGTGTTTTTATGCATCCGGAAAAGGATCACATGTTTGCCTTCTGCCGCGATTTGGCAGCCGGGAAAAAGATCCCGGCGAAATCGGAATTTCGAGGGATCCGTGATGATGGTCCCGAATTTTTTCCAGATTTGATCCAGATACATCTGTTCTTGGACCGGTCCCCACCGCTCCAGGGTGTAGGCGCGGATCGAGCGGAGGTCGTCCAATGACGCCTGGGTGAGTTCGAGTTTCACGAATCCCTGCGCACCGTGGCCAGGAATTCTTTTTTTGAGTTCACCTGGATGACCTGTCCGACTTCAAGTTGAGCAAAACCGATCGCAGCCTCGCGCTGGAGCCATTGGTTTTCACTCTCGCGCCGGAGAGATTCCCGCAACGCCTCGCGGATGATTTCGCTGGCGTTGTTGTAGAGACCGGAAGCGACCTTCGCCTTGACGATGCTTTCCAACTCGGGAGTCAACGAGATGTTCACAGCCGGATCGTGCAAGGATTGCCAAAGATTGTCAAACTGGAAGCCGGCTCGATGGCGGACTCTGCCCGGCGGCGGCGACTCCCGCCGGGGCAAGGATGGCATCGCGCATGCCGTGCAGCAGCTTTTTGTCGTCGGGGCAAATCGTGGCGAGCGCTCCGCCGCAGGTGACGGATTTTTCGCCGACGAAGTAATACGGGCAGAGCCGGACCCTCCCCCGCATCTGGCGTAAACCGTCCATTCCTGGCAGCCAGAACTGCTCCTCCACAAGTCGTCCCGGGTGGAATTCCTGGAGGATATGCGGACGGTGGGGGAAGTCCGCAAGTGCGCTCTCAAGCTCGGCCCGCCATTCGATCTGCGGAAGATCGGAGGCCACAACCACCCCGCGCGATCCCCAGGCGTGCTCGGAAAACCCGCTGATCTTCAGGATGAATTTCCGCTTTTTCTGGCTGAACCCGGCGACCTCCGCCCACGATTGGGCATCGAGTCGGGGAAGCACGGCGTGTCGCGGGAGAGGTTCCGGATCCAGAAGCCATGTGTAGGGGATGACCCGCTGCAGCGCGAGATGCGCGCGCTTGCCGAGTTCCCTGCGCCAGAATTCCTCAAGCGGCTTGAGCCAGAAGAGTGCGAACCAGAGTTTCTCCTCCAAGGCGGGTTTGACCGGCGGAGTGATGGAGACCCTTCCCGCGACTGCCGCCTCCATGAGAGGGCCGGAAGCAGGAACGTTCGGCAGATCGAAAAGCTCGAAAAACCGGTAGATCCGCGGCTGCCAGTCGTCGCGAGGTTCGGCACTGAGGACCCTCCATGCAGGCCCGGCGCTGGAAGAATTCAATTCCTTGGCGAGCCATTCCATTTCCGGACGGTAGGTGGAAGCTTCCTCAGAAATAATAATATCTCCGCCGGGAAGAATTTGACGAAACCCCTGAAGCA
>Ga0247840_10010947_pt1 | contig 11178 bp, 9 predicted proteins | sample LaCruzMarch2015__FD_192404 | JGI IMG/M metagenome (GOLD analysis project Ga0247840, IMG submission 192404) | Freshwater microbial communities from meromictic Lake La Cruz, Castile-La Mancha, Spain - LaCruzMarch2015_17m | ecosystem: Environmental > Aquatic > Freshwater > Lake | place: Spain...
GATTATCAGGCTCCAGCGGGTAGTTTTGCACGTAACACCAACATGAAATTCAAAGATTTGGTTTTCCGGATCCTCGCTCCGATGAAGCGCGGGGCGCTTGATCTGGTGCTTCCCGATGGCACAGGGAAGCGGTTCGGGGGGCTTGCGAAGCACTCGGTGGCAAGGATTGAGGTTCGGGATGAAAATTTTTTCCGCAGGTGTGTGCTGGCGGGTCCGATCGGGTTTGCGGAGAGCCATATTGCGGGGGAGTGGGATTCCGTTGATCTGCCGGCGGTTGTGTCATTTTTTATTTTGAACTCCGATGAATCGGCTGCGCTCGATACGCCGGGCCGGAAGCGCTCGCCATTCATCGACCTCCTGGCCGCATACAACCGGCTTCTCCACAGGAGACGTCCCAACAGCCTGCGGACGAGCCGGCGGAACATCAGCGAACATTACGATCTCAGCAATGAGTTCTTCGCGCTCTGGCTTGATCCATCGATGACGTATTCGAGTGCGTATTTCGATCCTCCGGAGATCTCACTCGAAGAGGCTCAGCAGAAGAAATATGCGGCCTTGTGCGACAAGCTCCGCCTCGGGTCCAACGACCACGTTCTGGAAATCGGGACCGGCTGGGGCGGGTTTTGCATCCACGCCGCGACCCGGCACGGCTGCCGGGTCACAACGACCACGATATCGGAGGAACAATTCAAAGAAGCGTCGGCGCGGGTGATGGCCGCGGGCCTGGGCGACCGGGTCAGGGTGATCCGTGAGGACTACCGGTCGCTGAGTGGCACGTACGACAAAATCGCGTCGATCGAGATGCTTGAGGCGGTCGGGGACCGCTACGTGAACGGATTTTTTGAAAAGTGTTCACGCCTGCTCGCTCCCTGCGGATTGCTTGGACTGCAGGCCATCCTGTGCCCCGACCAGCAATACGAGATTCTTCGCAGCGGGGTGGATTTTATTCAGAAGCATATTTTTCCCGGATCCTTGTTGATGTCGCTCCGCCGGATCCTGGATGCCACCTCCCGTACTGCCGGGCTCAACCTCCTGGCCTACGAGGATATGGCTCCGCACTACGCCAAGACCCTGCGGTTGTGGCGCGAAACCTTCGACGCACAGGAGGAAGCGGTCCTTGCCCTCGGCTTCGACGAACCCTTCCTCCGCAAATGGCGGTACTACCTTGCCTACTGCGAGGCCGCGTTCGCGACACGACACATCACGGTCGCTCAGTTTGTCTTCAGCAATCCTCAAAACCTGCGGCTCAACGCCGGGTCGCCGGTTGCAGACCTGGCGTTCGCACGGAGTTCGCGATGAACGCCCTGCACCTCGCGCTCCCCTGCTCCATTGCGGCGGGCAGCCTCATGGCCGTGACATGGCTGATTTCATGCCGCAAAGACAATGCGGGCTGGGTGGATGTTGCCTGGTCATATTCCTTCTCGCTCATGGCGGGTCTCGCTGCCGCACTGGGCGCTGCTCCCCTACCGCGGAAGTTCCTGCTTCTTGCAATGATCCTCGCATGGAGCCTCCGTCTGGGAACGTATCTCGCTTTGAGGGTGGGCCGTCATGCCGGTGAAGATCCCCGCTACGCGGCGCTGCGGACTCAGTTTCCGAACCGCCCGTGGACGATGTTTTTCTTCTTTTTCCAGGCCCAGGCGTTCCTGGCAACGTTGCTCGCGGCACCCTTCTTCGTCGCTTTTGCAAACCCGGCTCCGGCCCTCAGCCCCTTGGAAATTGCGGGTGCGCTTTTGTGGATCACCGCGTTTTGTGGCGAGAGCCTTTCCGATGCACAGTTGGCGGCCTTCCGGGCCGATCCGGAAAACCGGGGAAAGGTTTGCGACCGTGGGTTGTGGAAATATTCCCGGCACCCGAACTACTTCTTCGAGTGGACAATCTGGTGTTCCTTCGGAGTGTTCGCACTGGGCTCACCCCACGGGTGGGTCGGGATCTTCCCGCCGATCTCTATGTATTTTCTGCTCACCAAAGTGACAGGAATTCCTCCGGCAGAGGCCCAATCCCTCAAGTCACGCGGGGATGCCTACCGGGAATATCAAAAACGGACCAGCCCGTTCTTCCCGCTGCCGCCACGCGGAGCATCAACTTAAACTCCGCAAAGGGATTCACCATGAAAGAATAAGCCAGTGAGCCGAGATCACCCAACGGGTGAGTGTGACGACAGAATTTTCTGAAGGAATTTAACCACGGATGGGCACGGATGGGCACGGATAATTGAAAATGGGAGGTTCCATAGAAATGCCGACCGCTGTAATGGTATGCCATGCTCACCAATGATGAACAGCTTACAGAAATCATCATTGGTGCGGCCATGAATGTGCTCAACAACCTGAAGCCCGGTCTGGATGAAAAGCTCTACGAGCGAGCCCTCGTCATCGAACTCGCAAAGCAAGACCTTGTTTGCGATCAGCAAAAGCAACACCCCGTCCTTTACGACGAAGAGCTCATTGGCACGCTCATACCCGATCTCATTGTCAACGATACCGTCATCGTCGATCCAAAGGTGGTCAATTCCTTCAACGAAACCCACATCGCCCAGATGCTTGGCTACCTCAACATTACCGGCCTGAAAACTGCTCTCCTCCTCAATTTCAAATAGGCCAGGCTTCAAATCAAACGCCTCTCCAACTGATCCCTCTTATCCTCTTCATCCGTGCCTCTCCGTGTCCTTTGACGGCGGTGTTGGAACAAAGAGTGGCCGTCCACCTTCGGCTTCGCCTACGGTTGTGGTTGAAAAATGGTATGAGGCCTCGCCTCGCTGGTTTCTCCCACTGCGGGATTCAGGATCAACGGTCGCCGATTGCCACCGAGGCGGTCTGACCGATGCGGAGCGGAACCGGGGCCTTTCCGGTGACCTTGACCCTTACGGGAAAGCGATTGGGCAGGCGCACCCAGTCGATCGTCTGGCTCACGTCGGGCAGCAGGTCCACTGTCGAGCCGTCGCTGACAAAAATGCCCCACGCCACACTCACAACTTCCCCTTCGAACGGATCGCTTTCGTGACCCATGAGCCTCACACGGGCTTTGGCTCCCTCGGCAATGTGGCGCAGTTGGGTTTCCTTGAAATAGGCAGCCACCCAGAATGAGGAGGAGTCCACGAGCGCAAGGAGTTGTTCGCCGGCGTTCACGTAAGTTCCGGCGCTGGTATTGACATTGGTCAGGTATCCATCGACCGGCGCAAAAACCTTCGTGTACGAAAGATTGAGTTTGGCGGTTTCGACCTCCGCCTCGGCGGCGGCCTGATTGGCAACGGCGGCTACAAAAGCGTCCTGAGCGTTCTGCAGGTCGCGGAGGTCGGTCACCTTTTTGGAATAGAGGTCATTCTGACGATCGACTTCCTGCTTCGCCTGGGTGGCGGATGCCTGGGCCTGCTGGAGTTTGCCGGTGGCGTTGTTGAGGGTGGCCTGAAAGGTTGCGGGATCGATCTCGAAGAGAAGGTCTCCGGTTTTGACGGCCTGATTGTCACGGATCGGAATCTGAATGATCGGGCCTGCCACCCGGGGTGCGATCCCGACGACGTTGGCGCGCACCTGCGCGTCGCGGGTCCATGGTTTCGTCGAGTAGCGCCAATACATGGCAAATGCGGCAACGAGAGAAAGAACCACCACCGCCCCGGTCACTGCGGCCCGCTGGGAAAAGGCTTTCATGGGGCGAAGGTCAACCCGAACACACAACCAAAAAGAACCGCCAGAGCGATGAAGAAGAGCGGAAGGTTCGCAACCCGCCCGCCCCACCCGCGGACCTCCATGATCGCAACCGCCCCCCACGCAACGAGGAAGCCCAGAGCGCCGATCACCATGCCCCACGGCATCAGAAAATCACCGAAGCGGAACTCCGGAGTCGTCAGCCAATGGAAAACCTGTGACATCAATCGGGTTTTCCCACGGAATCCGGTTTCTGCCAAGACGCGACTTGAAAACCCGGCAACGAGCAGGACACGAGCTCGGCAAAAACCGAGCCGACAAAAATTTCAACCTCGGCACGCAGGGGAAGCCGGTTGGCATCGTCGGAAATCCAAACGGTGCCACGTCGGAATTTTCCATGTTCCTCGAGGCGTGGAGGACGGCCCTTTTCGAGGCGGAGTCGTTGGAGTCGCATTTCCAATTTGATCGCAGGGTGGAGAGCCTCCCCGACCCGCACCTTGTCGCGGCCGAGGACTTTTGCTTCCACAAGGAATGGAGCATCTCCCGGGAAGGCGATGAGGCCCACGGTCTGTCCGTTCGTCAGGGATTGGCTGCGCACAAAAAACATGGCCGAAACAATATCGCGTATTGGTTCGATGCGGATCGGCTTCCATTTCGCCAGGGACGCGGAGGGTTCGTGTTCGCGGATCCGCCAGAGGCCATCGGACCGGAATTCGGCACGGGTGAGCACGCGCCGGTTTCCATAGGATTCTTTCTGCTCAAATCCCAACGGGTTCAGATCCTTGGTAAGAAAGCGCGCGTTGTGGACGACATCGATCTTCCAAAGGGCCCGGGCTGCACCCACCGTTCCTCCGCGGACCGTGACGCTGGTGACCGGACCCGAGGTCGTTACGGTCGCATTGGCCTGCGCGGCCTCAATCCGCCCCCAGCCGAATCGAAACGTCGCCGTGAACGGTGCAATCATCGGGAAGGTCCCTGCCGTCCGGGGTGTCAGACTGGACTGCCACGCCTGCGGAGGGATTTGCGCTTCTGCCGCGGAGCAGTGGCTTGCAAAAACGAGCCCCGCGAGAAGAACGCATACCATGCGGGAAGCAGCAGGAGTTTTCACCATGAAGGACATGAAGGGCAATGCAGTAGGCAGAACCTTAAATCCCGTTCATCCGATGGGTGAATGAGAAGCCGGTCCACCAAAGACGCCTCTGAAGGTCTTGCCTTCGTGTCCTTCATGCCCTTCATGGTAAATTCCAGTATTTTCTGCTCTTCCAACTGCGGAATTCAGGTAAGCGTCATGCATCCGGGAGCACGCGTTCGACGCGTGCCGCCGGCAGCCATCCGGACTTGCCGTCAGGGGTGGCGCAGTAGGCCCAATCCCCGCTTTCGCGTTTCCAGGTGACTGTGCTGCCGGGAGGCAGCTTGGCAAGAACGTCGGAGCGGTCGGCTGGCGCGGAGAGCAGCGAGGCCCCTTCCGGCGAAATGACGATCGCGGCATTTCTCCACGCAAACCTCGGGTCGGCGAGATAGACCGCGGAAAATCCGGCCGCACCAACCACCGCCAGCAGGCATGCGGATATCATCGCAAAGGGCCCGCTACGCAGCCAGAGCCCCGCAAGCAGCCAGAAGGCCCCCAACCAGAAAATTCCAAAACCCACAACGAGCAACGGAAAAAGTGCGACGCGTTCGGCGAGAAAGTCGCGCCAGTCAGTGGCTGCGAGTGGAATCCCCTTCGAACGCTCGGTGTCGGAGAGCGCCATCCGGGCATCAGCCAAGCGGGGGTTCAGCATCAGCGCCCGCCGGAAATTCAGGGCTGCGGCACCGGCATCGCCCTCCTTCTTCAGCGACTGACCGAGGTCAAAATACAGGCCGGCGCTTTTCGGGCCCGAGGCGAGCGCCGTCTCGAAGGACCTTGCGGCACGGGCGAAATCGCCTTTCTCGTAGGCGGCGAGGCCTTCCTCGATCGGCGAAGCCGGGGCAGTGGCAGCTCCCAATAACAAAATGGCAAGCACCACCCTCCCGCAAGCAAAGGCATGGTCAAACACTGCCGCGCCCGGTTGTTTTCCTCCCCTATTTCCTGCCCCCGGTTGCAGTCTTTTCGCTGCGAAAAGACCTTCGGATTCCTTGAGGGAGAAAACGACGGAACACCAACGATTCAGAACTTGATTCAAATGCATAAAACTCGGGAACTCAAGGAATCCGGCGGGGCAGGCTTTCATCGAAGGAATGGAGGGTTTTCAAAATTCCGGCGCGCACTTCGGCGGAAAGTCCGGCCACCCCCCGGGTGGAAAATTTCACTTCGGCCTGCCGGCTGAGGATTTCATGAACGACATCCCGGAGTTCAGGAGCCGGGATGGCATCTTCCAGTGATGTTCCATCGAGCCGGGCTTCGATGAAGCGCGAGGCTCCGTCAAGAAAGTCGGTGTCGGAGAGCGACGGATTGCGGAGGGACTTCAACCCGCCGCGCAGGCGCTTCAACTCTGCGGCACGCGCGGCTGCCGGGGAATCCGAGTAGCGCTTGAAAAGCAGCGCCAAAAGCCCCAGAGCCCAGATCCCGGCAAACGCACCGCCGACGGCGATCAGAGCAGGAATCCACCCAAGCGGAACGAAATTCGCCGGAGAAAAATCACGCGACAGTTCACTTCCGGCGGGGACCGGAACCGGTGGCGGGGGAACGCCAGGGGAGTTCGAGGCAACCGCCGCCATCTGGCCTTGGGAAGGAGCACTGCCCGCAGCCTCCACCGCAACCGGCGGAGCCGTGAGCGTGACGTATTTTTCCTGCGAGGGATCAAAGAAATTGAACTGGACGGGGGGTGTTGCCCGCTGTTCCTGCCGCGCAACGATCGTAAATTCGTAGATTTTCTCCCCGCTGAAACCGATCGGATCGCTGGGGCTCGGCTCGAACTTCTCCGAGGGGTCATAGACCCGCCATCCGTCGGCATCGATCAGAACCGGTGGTCCCATCGCTTCGAAATTTCCGCGCCCGGAGACCACAGCCCTCAACACAATCGGCTCGCCTTCGGCGGCTTTGAGTGGAGAGGCGGTCGCCTCGATTTTGAATTCGCCGACCGCTCCCCCAAAATCCGGTGTCCGCCCCTGCGCAGGAAGCGGCTTGACCTCGATCCCGACACTGTCGGTTGCAATCTGGACCTCCCGGATGTCGGTCATTCCAAAATTGCGCAGCATGCCGCCGAAGAAATCATCGACACCGGGGGGAGCTGAAACCGGAACCTGCACTCTCGCATCGAGGGTTGCGGCGGGGATTTCGAGCGGACCCGCTTTGGCTGCCGTGATGGCGGTGCGATATACGAAACAACCGTAGGAGATGCCATCCATTTCGCGGGTGGCCTCGGTTGGGCGCGCAGTGCGCTGGACCGTGAACCCCTCCCCTCCGAACGACGGGCGTTCACTCACCTGCGCCGGCAGCCTCGAGTCCACATAGAACCTCAGATCAACCGGCACGATTTCTCCGACATAGGCGCTGCGTTTTGGGATGACCATTTCGCCGAACGTGCCGCGTGAGGACGGGGCTGGCTCGGCCGGGGCCGGGCTGCCCGGAGCGGGAATTTGCTGTGTCGGTGCCGACTGCGGATTCCGGGGGACAGGAATCGCCGGCAGGACACGCACGCCGCCCATGTTCGGCACAACCGAAAGCTCCGAAGGTTTGGTTTTAAAGACTTTGCCATCGAGCCGGACGCGCAGCGAAGGGATCGAGAACTTCCCTTCCCGCGTAGCGGAGAGGGTGAGAACCATGCGGGTTGTCACCTGCATCCCGCCGGGGAAGGACATTTGCATCTGGTATTGATCCGAGGTGCCGACGACTTCGAGTCCATCAACCTCCAAGGGCTCCAGCAATTTCCCCTGCGATTTTCCTGTGGCCGTGATTACAAACTGAACCGGCTCGCCAACTTGAACCTCTGCCGCGAGCAATTCGGCATCGACGGATTGGGACATTGCGGAAGTCCCACTCAAAAAGAATGCAATTCCGGGCAGCATTAGGCAACGGACTGCAAGGGATATCAATTGAGAAGGAGTGTCGGTTTTCACCAGTCTTTGAGAGTTTGTTCCTGTGAGGAGGGCATCATTAATCGCACGCGCTCCTCCTCGTTGCGAAGAGAATTCAGCAGAGCCCGTGCCTGGGCGGGACTCATTTCTCCGTCTTTTTCCTCAGGGATCATTTCCTGTGGCTCGGCGGCCTGCTCCTCCTGTGGCGTCGCGGGCTTGATATCGCCCTCGGGTCGCTCGCCCGGAGTGGGAGTCGGCGCGGGTTGATCGGGACGTTTGCTTTGATCATCGTTGCTGCCCGGTTTTTGCTGGTCGTCCTTCTTCTGTTGATCGTCCTTCTGTTGATCGTCCTGCTTCTGTTGATCGTCCTGCTTCTGTTGATCGTCCTGCTTCTGTTGATCGTCCTGCTTCTGTTGATCGTCCTGCTTCTGTTGATCGTCCTTCTTCTGTTGATCGTCCTTCTTCTGTTGATCGTCCTTCTTCTGTTGATCGTCCTTCTTCTGTTGATCGTCCTTCTTCTGTTGATCGTCCTTCTTCTGTTGATCGTCCTTCTTCTGTTGGTCGTCCTGCTTCTGCTGGTCGTCCTTCTTCTGATCGTCCTTCTTTTGATCGTCCTTCTTTTGCTCTTCCTCCTGCTTTTCGAGTTCCTCGAGCATCTTCCTTACGATCTCACGATTTTCGCTGGCGGTTTTGTCGTTCGGGTCAATTTTGAGGACCGTGTCGTAGTGGCCGATAGCATTTTTCCAATCGGCCATTTTTTCCTCCTTTTCTTTGGCGGCTTCTCCACGGCGCACGAGGGCATTGGCAAGATTGTAAGCGGCATCCCGCCGGAGATTTTTCACCGAATCGGGAATTTCCGTGGCGAGGGTCTTCGAAAAGAGTTCAACCGCTTTGGGAAAGTCGCCGGTTTTGTAGGCGGCGGCACCCGCATTGTATTGGAGCTGGGGGGATTCGGGTGCGCGTTCGAGGCGCTTGCTGAAATCTTCGAGAGCCTTCGGATAATCGCCGGCCTCGTAGGATTCCAACCCGGTGGATCCGGAGGCGGAAGAAAGAACCGCCAGCATCGCAAGCGCGGCCGCTGCCACCCGGTTCCGGAAAACCCTCCGCTCGCCGACAACCATCCAGAGAGCCAGAAAAACACTCGCAGCACCCAGAGGCCACGGGTAGCGTTCGATGGGCTGCCGCGATGCCATCGTTCCCCGTTCGGCGGTTTCCATGGGCACGATTCCCCTCTCAAAAATCGCCCTCGCGGCGTCCGGCCCGAGGGGTTCAAAGAAACCGCCACTGGCTTCCGCAATTTCGCGGAGCCGGGTCGCGTCGAGACGGCTCTGAACCGGCTTGCCGGCTTGATCCCTCACGAAATCCTGGCGTCCCGTCTCATCTTTCAAGGGAATCAGCGACCCCTCCTCCGATCCGACGCCCACGGTAAAAATCCGGATGCCCTGTTCACCCGCAGCACGGGCGGCGGCGATGCCATCGGCGGCCAGCTCTTCGCCATCGGTCACGATCACGAGCGCCCGGGTCTGCCCTTCCCCTTTGCCGAAGGCCTGCTCGGCCACGCGGATCGCCTGCGCGATATTGGTGCCTCCCTTGGGAATGATGCTTGTGTCCAATTCATCCACGGCGGCCAAAACCGCCCCGCGGTCGAGAGTAAGAGGTGCCTGAAGAAATGCGGAACCTGCAAACGCGATGACGCCCACGCGGTCTCCATGGGCCAGACGCAGCAGGTCCTGGGCAAAGAGCTTGGCTCTTGCCAGACGGGTTGGCTGAACATCGGTCGCCAGCATGGAACGCGAGGTATCCACCGCGAGCAAAACATCGCGTCCGCGCTGAACGATCTCCCGTTCGACGTAGCCCATCTGCGGACGGGCAAGAGAAACGACGGCCAGCGCAAAAGCACTGAGAACCAAGCACGCACGGAAAACTCTCAGACCGGTACTGGCACCACCCGCAAGATAGGGAAGAAGGCGGTTTGCCACGAGGCGCGCCACCAACTTGCGCCCGCGCAGGTGGGACCAGACAAGGAGGCCGGCCAGCACGGGAACGACGGCCAGTGCGGCAAACCATCCGGGCTGGGCAAAGGTCAGGGCAGTCGTCTCCATAATGTGTGGGAAAGTCCGAGTTCACCGCAAAGAAGCACAAGCCCAACGCCGACAAACCACGGGAAGAGGTCCCGGTATTGGGAAAATTTTTCGACCTCCACCTTCGTCTTCTCGAGCTTGTCGATCGCGGAAAAAACCTTCTCGAGCGACTTGGTGTCGGTTGCGCGGAAGTATTCGCCCTTCGTGACCGAAGCGAGCTGGCGGAGCTTGTCCTCCTCGAATTTCATTTCGACCTGACGGTAAACCGGGCGTCCCAGCATGTCCTGCCCGACAGGAAACGGGACGGGCCCATCGGTGCCGGCTCCAATGGCATAGATCCTGATTCCGAGAGAGGCCGCGGCTTCGGCGGCAGTGAGCGGAGTAACGCGTCCGGCGTTGTTGTCACCGTCCGTCAGCAAAACGATGATCTTTGTTTTCGCCTCTTTGTCCTTGAGGCGGTTGGCGGCCGAGGCAAGGGCCGAGCCGATGGCCGTTCCGTCCTCCACCATCCCGATCTGAAGCCGGTCGAGGTTTGCGATGAGCCAGTCGTGATCGAGTGTGAGCGGGCTCACAAGGTATGGACGCCCCGCGAATGCCACGATTCCAATCCGGTCGTTGGCCCGCGAGCGGATGAATTTTTCTGTCACGACTTTCACCGTGTCGATGCGGTTGGCGCGGCGGTTGCCGATGGTGAAATCCTCCGCCAACATCGACTTTGAGACGTCGAGCACAAGCATGATGTCCACCCCGCTGGCCTGGATCCGTGTGAGAGTACTGCCAAGCTGCGGACGGGCAAGAGCCACAATAAACCCGGCCAGGGCAAGGTGGGAGAGCAGGGCAAGCAGGGCACCCGCACGCGAGCGGCGCCGGCGACCGAGACCGGCAAGCACCGAAGCGGAAGAGAATGTGACAGCGGGTGTCCCCCCAAATCGGCCTTTCAGGATGGCCAGCACTGGTAGAGCGAGCAGGAACCAGAGCACCCACGGGTGCGCGAAGCTGAATTGTTCGGGGCCCGCCTGGATCATTTTGCAACGGCCGCCTCCCCGGTTGCCGACACCAGCCGCGTAGCCGTGTCAAAGAGTTGTGTAATCTCGTCCCGCGCGGCCTCCGCCCGCGCGAATTTGAGAAGGTCGGATGCCTCAAGGAACGCGGCGAGGGAGGCCCGTTCATTCTCATCGAAGACGGGATTGTCGCGAAGGGCGTGGAGAAACTCGATCGATGTGCGGGTCGTGGCATCCACCCCATATTGGTCTCGAATGTAGCTGCGCAGGATGTCCGACGCCCGCACTCCGAATTCGTACGAACCGGCACCGCTCGAGCGGAGAGCATCCAACGCCTGCTGAGCCCGCTCCCTGGGTGTGAGTTGCTTCGCGAGAATCCGACCGCGGACCAACCAGACTCCCAACAACGCAAGGGCAAGCAATGCGGTGGCTCCCGCAATCGCATAAGCAAGCGGGATG
>Ga0247840_10010949_pt1 | contig 11176 bp, 10 predicted proteins | sample LaCruzMarch2015__FD_192404 | JGI IMG/M metagenome (GOLD analysis project Ga0247840, IMG submission 192404) | Freshwater microbial communities from meromictic Lake La Cruz, Castile-La Mancha, Spain - LaCruzMarch2015_17m | ecosystem: Environmental > Aquatic > Freshwater > Lake | place: Spain...
CCCTAGGTGTTGCTCACTCAACCACCTCAAATCATCTCTTGCCCACGTTGACCTCAGAACAGCAGTTAGGAACAGCAAGGAATGGAGGTATATAAATTCTCTATCAGTCTGAGACACTTCTCCATACCCCCTTAATAAATGTTCAAATACCTCTCTATCCGAAATGTTTTGCTTCATTATGAGCCAATACATAGCTTGCCCCAGATCAGCCATATCATGCCCCTTCATAGCATTATCAAAATCAAAAACTCCACTCACTTCCCCACTATCGTCTACATTAATATTTGAAAGATGATAATCCCAATGAAGAGGAACAAAACGAAAATCAGGGTAAGTGTTATAAAGCTCTTGTAATCTTTGAAACTTTTGTGTTAGAAAATCGAGTGTCTCTTCGTTAACAGTTTCTTTGGCAGCTATTAGATATTTTTTAATTCGTATGTCTGTCCATTCAATCCATTCCTTTTCTGAAGTTATCTCATGCTTTTCATGAGTCCAGAATTTAGGAATTTCTAAATCGTGAATTTGCTTTAATACCGATCCTATGCTGCTTAAAATCGTTGATTGTTTTTTCTCGGGTGCTGTCTCCCATACTTCTGAGGCGGTGTTACCAGGCAAGCAATCCATTATTGTATAGCCACCCTCTGTTTCATTTTCTAATATATAAGTATGTGGAGATGGGATAATGTGGTCACGTACGTAATTTGATATTTTTGCACTTTTTTCAACTTTTAGCTTAACCTTTTCTGGAAAGAATTTTACAGCTAGGATTTTATCAGGGTTATTTATCTCAACTTTATAGACGTGACTTTGCAAGCCGGTTGAAAACTTTGTCGCTGATTTAATTACAGCTGAGGGGAAACATTTTTGGATTACGGTGGTGATTTTTTCTTGATGGGGCATGGGTTAAATATAGCATATTTGTCTCAACATAAATTCGATTTTGTATACAACCTAACTAGGCAGCAGTATCTATATTTTCTTCAGGGTGAACATGTCTGTACTCCGGTAAGTCAATAATATGCAATAAATCTGGAGAGATGACCTTATCAGTTTTTAAATCATTACCAAAATTAATGTTATATAGGAATGTTGATACAAGTTTCTGAAAAGAATGGTTAAACGGCTTATCCTTATTGTATCTGTTGTGAAACTGAAGTTGTTTTTCTTTTTGTCTTGCAAATGTATAATCATCTCTTAACTCCTCCAAGGCAAACTTCTTGATAATAGCAACTTTTGGATTTGAGTTTGGTCCACAGAAAGTCTTCCAATATTTATCAAAAAACGTCAAAATCTTTTCTTCCTCTTCTGCAGTTATATTCGGATATGCTCGACCCGATTCAACATCTTCAGCCTTGCTCGACTTCATTTTTCGACATGCATCGACCACATTACTTTTTGCAGCCTCATAATCCCTTCTATAGAATGCAGATTTCCTATTTCCATTTGCATCTATATGAAAACCTTCCGCAGTAAATTGAGCGAACCATTCTGGAGAGGTTACACTATATCGATATAAATTGTATGGATGCTCATCAAAAAAAACTTTACCTTTACTATTCAGATCATGCCAACCGAGCAACATCGGAATTCCGTGTCTTTTGCCTATTTCAGTAATTTCCTCGAGCTCGTATATATCCCAAGGTACAACTGTGTGGTCCAAGCCGTTCGCTCTGATTGAAGATTCAAAACATCCGTTGAATGCATGGTATACATAGCCGTTTGTATACATTTTATCCACGAGGTAGTCAAATATTGCCTTTTCACCATCTTCAGAAAACGGTTTTGATATATTCATTTTCTTAGCAACTGAATCAATAAATATCTGCGATGTTATCTCTTCTTTTGCACCCCTTCCCTCAAAATTATTAACCTCTTTAACTTCACGCAATAGAGTCTCCATGAACTCATCAAAGTCAAATCCATCGGGGTGTAAAATATTATATTCAAGAGCTAAACCAATAACGTCATTTCTTTTCTTAATCGGAAATTGAACCATGTATTCTCTAAAACTTTCTGAATTAAGTCGTTCAGAAATGTTCTCTGCGAAATCTTTTTTATCCGTTTCCACTAACGGTCCTTTAGGGTTTTCTAATTTATCATTAAAAGCTTCCATATCAATGTTTTTTATATTATTCAAAATTTTTGCTCGGCCGCAACTGCATTGCGGCACCTCGCAGATACTGGTGAGTACTGGCAAAAAATAGTGATTGCTCTAGCGGGGCCGCAACCAGGCTGTCGGCACCTCGCAGATACTGGTGAGTACTGCAGAAACATAGGCGCTCACTATGTTCGCTTCTTGTTTCTGCGGGCCCACGAGGACTCGAACCTCGAACTGCGGTTTTGGAGACCGTCGTTTTACCATTGAAACTATAGGCCCGTAATGTTCTTTTTTCAAAACCTTAGGTTAAGCAAGGATGCCTTGGTTTTGTTCCTCTATCTTAATCTATTTTAGGCAAAAAGCCAATCTTTTTGGCATTTCTAAATTAGGCTTTATTTTTATAAATAAAGCTATTGAGTCCCTTCACGTCTCCCCCACCTTCCCCTACTCGCTCTTCAACACTTTAGAGGTCTTGCTATTTAGATCATACTCCACGGTCTGAACGCTCTCATTATCTGGATTATTCCAAGCTGTCTGATATGTTACCTTATCATTCCCTTCAAACTTTGATCCTCCTGCAATTGTGTAGCCCTCCTTCTCCCAGCTTGGTAAATCAAATGTCTTATTTTCCTTGATATAATAAACAGCAACGACTACTCTATATGAATCACCTTTTGATACAGCGGTTTTTTCTCTTGTGAAAGCAACGATATTTCCATCATCGGAGATATCTTCAATCTGTTGTATCTTTAATTTTAGAGAATTATTGACGATGATTTCACTCACCTTACTTGTCTTAAAATTATAAACGAAAAACTTTCTTGCAAATATCTGATCTAATACATAATATCCACCCATCCCATCTGGTGTAGCATAAAAATACAATCTATTTTTATCAGAACTTAATTTATGAACCACAAGATACGATCCCAAATCTTTGTATTCATAAATCTTCTTTGCAGCACCCTTTGAATCAACAATTGACAGACTTGAGGTAAACGATACTGCACCCGTATCATTTGTTGTAGTTGCGGTGTCTAGCTTTGCAATCGCACTTCTGCCGTCTCCCAACTCAATTGAGCTCTTAGTCAGATCAACCGACTCACTTGTTGTTGCAGATTGAATTGCGGGAGGAAGAGGGAGATTTGAAACTTCACTTGAGTTTTCATCGTACAAATTAGCACGAATCCATCCGTCTCTCTCTTGCTCTCTTTGCTTCAAAAACTCATAGAGCACGAAGGTGAACACGCATAAAACAGTTATCGCTATCAAGAGTGCTAACAAAGTTTGCTTGTTGTTTTTCATAAAGCTAATAATATAATAATCTTACGATTTTATCAATAAAATAAAGGCTCAAATTTGACCTCATAATCAGACATAAATAGAATACTTCAAAGATTGTTAATAAAGGTGACTCTGCTATAATTAAGGCATTATAAGTTAATCACAAAACAAATGGCCGAAAAACAAACAAAACCCGAAACATTTGATGTGAGTGAATTGTATGGAAGACTGGATCAGGCACTATACGATCACAGAGAGGAGGAAGCAAAGTATGAGCGGACAATAACGGATGAAATGGTAAAAAAATATGAATCCGCAATTAACACCGCAATAACAATTGGAAGAATGCACCCTCACCCTATTCCAAAAGAAGAACTCCACAAAGTTTTGGACAAGATGAAAAAAGATGGCGATATTGAAGAAGCCGTCCACAGAATAATAATGGAACACGTTTACTAATAAAATAATTTATGCACGAAGGAGCACCACATATGCCGTATGACGAAGAGCCTTTTAAGGTTTCTTCTCAAGCAGAAAAGTCACCAATGGAACAAGAATTCAGCTTTAGTGTTGATGTTGTTTGTAGTGACCTAGAAAATATAATTCCTTTATTTAATCAACACCTTGAATCAGTAGGAGATGAGATTACAGATGAAATGATTGCTTGGCAAGAACAAGCTGTTGTAACCATGGAAAATATTAAAACTAGCAATCCGAGACCAGCTTCAATATCGGAGCTCATTGCTGAATTAAAAAGGAGAGAGAGACTTGGCGAATTAACATCCCAAGCAAGAGAGTTGATTGTAGGCCTATTATAGAAATTAAAATTGGGTAAAAGAATTGCGCCGCGGACCCCCGAGGGGCCCGCGGCGCTTTTGGCAAGATCGTGACACAAACTCAAAATCAATCAGGACGGCTGAAGCTCTGAACCATAGGCTCAAGTAAAACCCGGAATATCGCAATGAGCGCAGAAATCAAGATCGTGGAATAGACCCACCAAAATGTTTTCCACTCATAAGCAAGAACCATAGCTACCTGAAGAGCGGTGGCCACCAGAACTGCACCAAACCAGTTCACCACACTTTTAGTGATCTTCTTCTTGTACGATTTTTTCATTTTAACAGTTGGTGTTACCCTCACAGCCAACATGCAAAGGAAGGCCTTGGTTAACTCCGTGACGGACCAAACCTGGAGCACCGTGGTGAAAACTACCAAAATCACGCATACTGTCCAATAGATTATTGTCATTAACATAAACGTAGGGGTTAGGAAACATCAAAGGCCCCACAATCTAAATCTGACACACGTCAGCAAGATCAAAGAGCCCTCTGTCAATAAATATACATCCTCTGAAGATTTTGTAAACTAAGCTACTAGAAAGAATGAGAGATTCAATTACAGATAATCCCCCGCCTTCCTTCTTTTCTTCTCCTCAAAAGTTTCAAATGTTGCAAATTTATGCTCCTCTGCATATTCCTTTTCTAATCGCTGAAATTCATCAATTTCGGCACGTCTTTTAGCCTTGAAAATTCTGAAAAAATCTCCAACCGTTTGCATTTCATCTTTACTATGCTTATCAAAATATCCTATTCCATAATTATTGTATGAACGTAAGAAATTACTTAACTCAACGGGGTAGACTAAATCTATGATATCAAGTGGAACTTTTTTTACATCTCCCTTAATCTTTGCTTGCAGGGCTGATAATTCATCGCCCATTCCATCAATTACTTTATGTTGAACTGCAATTTGTTTTTCCATTTCAGCTATATCATCCTTTCTGTTTGCATAATCTATTTGAAGTGGAAAATTAAAAAATGACGCTGGTTTATTTGTCATATCACGCTGCAACTCATTTCTTTTATCGTCCAAATCCCGCTGAAGAGACGTGAGTTCAACTTTTTTCTTCTCTATGTCAGCTTCCGCCTTTTTGTACTCACCTCTTTCATCGTACACAAGAGCATAGGCAACAGCTTGACCATCCGATGTCCTAACTTCTATACTTATTGGAAGTCCTTCTAATGCCACCCCATATTGAGCTGTCATAGAATCTCCAACCTCATGCTCTTTTGCAGTTAATGCGGAAAGTGAATCCTCTGCCTTTTTCTCACCCTCGACGTACTCTTTAAATGTAAAATCCTCCCTGCGCCCTCTTTTGTTATTTCTAAAATTTTCACGAGGGACTTTGATAACATCAGCCATGTTCTTTAGTGCAATATCACTGGCCTCAATTCCAAACTCCACGGCGTTTTCAGCTAACGCAATTTCAATAAGAGGAATAGACGCTTCAGACCAACCATCAATACCTTTAAATTCTCCCGCATCATATCTTACTCGTAGGCCATCATGAATCTCCCTTATCCTTTTTCTTAAAGAACCCTCAGCTCTCTTCACAAGTTCAGCCAAAACAGCCTGTTTTTCACTCAAAACAGCCTCTCGACTTCCATTAATTTCACGCTGTTTTGCATTAACCGCCTCTATAGATACCTCTCTTTGTTCCGCTCTAAATGATAATTTATTTACCGATTCAAACCCACTTTGCCTAATACCTTTTTTAGCTCTAGCAATACTTTTGACATTATTAATTAAAATTTCACGATTTCTCAAGTATTCCTCAACTTCCTCTGTGTTTCTAAGTCTTGGTGATTTCACTGCTTTTGAAATGCTATCAACACCTATCTCGGCGGCAGCTTCTGAATGATCTCCTAAGGAACTCCTCAACTCAGCTTTAGCTTTTTTGAAACCATCCAAGTGTTCCCCGCTCGGGTATTTTTTTAACGCCAAATCATATCCAGCATTAAGTCGATTAACATTTTGAGATAGAATATCAACCTCTCTCTTCCACTTAAGATCTTGATCTTCCGCTGCCTCCACAGCCTCAACCAACTCTGGAGTAGATGCAGAAGCTGGATCAAGGACAACCTTTTCAAGCGCTGGAACAACTTCCTCTTCTTCTATTGAAAGTCTCGGCGTTTTAAACACATCTTCAAATTTCATAATATTCTAATTATAATATGCTGAGATATTAAATACAATCGTTACATTCTTTTAATCAACCCAACACAAAAACCACCCCGCAAGGAATGGCTTTTGTTTACATAGTACCCTAATAGCAAAAAAAATTATTTCTTGATCTCAGTATATTCTATATGCTTCTTCATCTTTGGGCTATATTTCATAAGCTTAAGCTTACGCTCAACCTTCTTCTTGTTCTTACTTGTGTGATATACTTCACCTGTTTTCTTATTTGCTATCTTGACTAATCTAGTTTGTGACATGTTTTTAATATATATATTGGCCCGACTTAATAATGTTGGGACGAAGCCCTTGTCTTGACCTGGTGCGCAGGGTAGGATTTGAACCTACGTAGCCCGGAGGCGTCTGATTTACAGTCAGATGCAATTGACCACTCTGCCACCTGCGCGTAAAGATATCATAGCAGATATCTCTATTTTTTCCAAATTTATGCCAAACGCAAAACCAGCTCTTCTATTTTATTTAGGCGTTCAGATATATCCATTACGTATTTGATGATGATATTCATACCGGTTTTGAGTTCTTCCACATCTGACTTGAGCGTTGCTACGTCTGACTCAAGATTACCAATCCTCCTATCTAAACCGTCAAATCTGATTTCGAATTCATTCTTAACTTCAATAAGTTCTCTATGAGATTCCTCTCTGGAGTGTCTGATTTCATCCCTTACACTTGAAAATTCTTTTGTGAATTTCTCATCAAGCTTACTGATGTTTATTTTTACATCTACAAATTCAAGACTAAATTTGTTATCCATTTCTTGTAAATCACCCCTTATTCCATTATAAACAAGTCCCAATTCTTGGTGGGTAACAAAGCCTGCGTCATTTTTCAACAAAATGCTTTTATTTGCTCTATTTGGAATTAGGTTTGAAAATTCTTTTGCCATCGTATTCATATTTAATTTTTAATATTTTACTGCTAATAAAAATATTGTACAGAAGACACGTGAAGTTTCTATAAAGAAATTATAAAGAAAAACCAAATTTTAGGGAGAGTTTAAAAATTCTTTTTACCTAAAATATCTTATTCTAAAAATACCCAAAAAAATAAAGCGGAAACTAAATTTAATTAAAGTGGTCACAAAAACTAAGACACAAAAATTAATATTTGTATCAAGTTTACAACACGTTTCGGGTTATAAATGAAGTTCTACCCCTTTCTTTACTTCATTTATTCACCTCCTCACTCCTCTACTTTGCCAAAATCGCCGCGTCACTCATTACAAGTCCACTCTTCTTTTTAGACGCAACCTTCTTCACATCGAATGTAAATTCCGCATTCTTATCCGTGCTCTTTAGATCAACTCCAACATTAATCGTTCCACCCTTCAGAACCCCTTGATCAATAATCAATCCCGCCACGTTAGTTAGAATCTTTGATTGAATCAAACGCTTTAATGGTCTTGCGCCGTATTGAGGATTATATCCTTCCTTAGCAAGATATTCATAAACACTTTCAGAGATAACAAGCTTGATTTCCTTTTCAAGAAGTCTATCTACAACCTTTTGAACCTCAATCTTAACAATATTCTTAATTGCTTCAGGAGAAAGAATATCAAAGATAACAATCTCATCAACTCTATTTAGAAATTCTGGTCTAAAATTATCCTTAAGTGCACTCATCACGCGAACCTTCGCATCTTCGTAATTTGATTTATCAGATTGCTCCACAGCAAAACCAATTCTTTGCATATTATCAATATACTGAGCACCAATGTTTGATGTCATTATAATAATTGTGTTTTTGAAGTTTACAGTTCTTCCCTTTGAATCAGTTAGACGTCCATTATCAAGAACTTGAAGCAAGATATTAAATATCTCAGGATGAGCTTTTTCAATTTCATCAAACAGTATTACAGAATATGGACGATGTCTCACTGTGTCCGTAAGAGTTGCACTCTCATCATGTCCAACATATCCAGGAGGCGCACCAATAATTTTAGAAACTGAATGCTTCTCCATGTATTCAGACATATCAACTCGGATGAGTGATTTATCATCGTCAAACATAAACTTGGCAAGCGCCTTTGTTAATTCTGTCTTTCCTACACCAGTTGGACCAAGGAAGATAAAAGAACCAATTGGCTTTTGTGGATCATTAATACCAGCACGAGAGCGCTTTATGGTGTCAGAAACTTTTTTAACTGCATTGTCTTGTCCAACAACTTGTTTCTTCAATTCATCTTCAATTCTTGCAACTTTTCTTGCCTCTTCTTCAAGCATTCTTGAAACTGGAATTCCAGTCCAACGAGAAACAACTCCGGCAATATCATTTTCTGTAATTTCTTCTTTTAGAATTCTTCTAAATACCTGCAATTTCTTTAAGCGCTTCAGCTTAGTCTCCAAATCTTTTTCAAGCGCTGGGATTTTGACATATCTAATGTCAGCCGCTTTTGATAAGTCAGCATAAGCCTCAGCTCTCTCTGCGTCTTGTCTTAAGGATTCTAGTTGTTTCTTAATTGCCTTAATATCAGCAAGAGTTTCTTTTTCATTAATCCATTTTGCCTCAGTTTCTTTTGTTCCCTCTTTTTGATTTGCAATATCAGCTTCAATTTCTTTTACACGAGCCTTTGCGGTCTTGTTAGTTTGTGCTTCCTTAAGAAGAGCTTGACGTTCAATTTCCAAACGCATGATTTTTCTGTGTGCAACTTCAAGTTCCACCGGCTTATTTTCCAATGCAATCTTGAGCGCCGATGCTGCCTCGTCAATTAGGTCAATCGCCTTATCTGGCAAAAATCTATCTGAAATATATCTTGACGAAAGTTTAACCGCGGAAAGTATTGAATCATCTGTAATACGAACTCCGTGATATAGCTCATACTTTTCTTTAAGACCTCTGAGAATTGCGATGGCATCCTCCTCAGTTGGTTCATTTATATAAATTGGTTGAAAACGTCTCTGTAGCGCTGGATCTTTTTCAATATGCTTTTGATATTCTTTAAGTGTTGTTGCACCGATTGTGTGAAGCTCGCCCCTAGACAGTGCAGGCTTCAACATATTTGACGCATCAAGAGAACCATCTGCCCCTCCTGCTCCAACAATTGTGTGAATTTCATCAATGAAAAGAATTATCTTTCCATCTGATTTTTCTATTTCTTTCAAAATGTTTTTAAGACGCTCTTCAAATTCTCCACGATATTTTGTGCCAGCAACTAGAAGACCCATATCAAGGGAAACAAGCTCTTTGTCTCTCAAAGATTCTGGGACATCCCCCATTGCAATCCTATTTGCCAACCCCTCTGCAACTGCCGTCTTTCCAACTCCAGCTTCTCCAATTAGCATCGGATTATTTTTTGTTCTACGTGATAGGATTTGAATTACTCGTGCAATTTCTGCATCTCTTCCTATAACTGGATCTAATTTATTTTCTCGGGCCAAAGTTGTAAGATTACGAGTGAACTTAATTATTGCCTTCATCTTCTTTGGACCCAAGTCAGCTGCCACTCCCTTTGTTGCCTTTAGTGATTCAAGCGCTTCAAGAACAATTGATTTTTCTAATTTAAATTTGAACAATAATTCACGAGCGGATGATGCTACGTCAAATAGCGCAAGAAGTAGGTGCTCAACTGAAACAAACTCATCCTTTAGAGACGCAGACACTCTACCTGATGCCTCAATTACCTGAGCAAGCTCTGGTGTTAGGTATAATTGATACGATGTAGACATCGTATTAGCCGGTGCACCGTCCACCTCAATTTCTTCCAGTAGGTTGTCTGCAAGGAGAATTGTATCAATTTCCAACTTATCCAAGATTGCCAAAACAATGCCGTCTTCTTGGACAACAAGGGCTGTTAGGAGGTGAAGCGGATTTACATGGTTCTGGCCGCGTTCTATGGCTAACTCATGAGCTTTTTTGATCACCTCCTTGGCTTTGGTTGTAAAATGATGTAATGGTGGCATATGGCGAGCATTATAGCATGAAATGGCCGACATGTCCCATATTTTATAAAACAGAAAGCCCACCTCGGGAGGCAGACTCCTGGGGTGGGATTATTTGGATGCGACATGAGATGGTTTGAGGAAGGGATCGAAAAAACGCCCACCCACTTCAGTGACGACGGCATGCACTTTGAAAGAATGTTTGCCGTCCAAAGTAGTGACAGTTCCGATCCAGAAACCCTCTGAAGGATCAAAGTTCAAACAGTAAGCAACCTTCATGTGGCCATAAAAACCGGATCCTTGAGGATCGGTGTACAGAAGTTCGAATGTAATCTTCTCTTCATGCGCTTCAAATTTATCGAATACTGCCCAGCCAAAATCATCACAATAAGTACCCATCGATGTTCCAATGGCCTCAGATGAGCGAATTGTGATAAAAAACTCGCGCTGACTACATCCATAAAAACAAATACCCTGAATAAGGCCTGAAAATGGACTTTTCATTTCTAACTTTCTAACCGCGTAGGCGGAATGAGATTTTGTGCGATATCAGTGACAATGCTGGATGCAAATGCCACCTATCCAAAGTAAATGATATAGAGGGGTGAAAACAATGTCAAATGGCTAATATATCCTCAAATTGCACATTTAAGGACGCGTTGTATAATATATGTATTATGAAAAAATTAAACAAAAGCCTTTATTTATTAGCTTTATTAATATTAACATTACCAGTTTTAACATTTGCTTCAGAATTTAAAGTTGGTGAACAACCGTCTTTTACTGCTGGTGAAAAGTCGACGGAGAATCTATACATGGCAGGCAGTTCTGTTGTGAGCGCAGGAAGTGCTGACAAAGACCTTTTGATTGCTGGCGG
>Ga0247840_10010952_pt1 | contig 11172 bp, 10 predicted proteins | sample LaCruzMarch2015__FD_192404 | JGI IMG/M metagenome (GOLD analysis project Ga0247840, IMG submission 192404) | Freshwater microbial communities from meromictic Lake La Cruz, Castile-La Mancha, Spain - LaCruzMarch2015_17m | ecosystem: Environmental > Aquatic > Freshwater > Lake | place: Spain...
CGTCGTTCGACGATCGGGCCGGATGATCCGCGCCCGCCGGTGCTCCCGATCGTGCTCTGCAACGGCGCCGAGCCCTGGACCGCCAAGACCGACCGGGCCGACCTGATCGACCCGCGCCTGCCGCCGCAACTTCGCCACTGGCAGCCCCAGATGCGATCGGGTACGCGGGGATCTCACGTAGAGCTATTGTTTGTGGTACGTCCCCTATTTTTCTCGTCCCCTATTTTTCTGCTCTGCTACCGTGGCAGGAAATTCGAGTGGGAACCGTGGTCTGTCCCCGGTATCGCCCCCGGTATCGCCTCCCGGTATCGCCTGTCCCCGGTATCGCCGCAGCGGAAACGAGAAGCCGTGGTCGATGCCGACCAGGGTGGGCGCATCCTCGGCGAGACGCTGCGCCAACCATTCCGCAATACCGCGCCGCGTCCAGTATTTGCGCGGGCTGGGCGGCGGCAAGACCTCCGCGGGCGGCGTCGCCCGCTCCGCCTGGTAGACGCGCAGCCCCTTGAGGCTCGACCTCGGCGTCGCGGCGCCCGAGTAGTCGATGCCGATGTAACGCGCGAACGCCGGCTTATCGTTGCTATACATGTCGGGGGGATGATCTCACGCCAAGGCGCCAAGCTCGCCAAGATGAAGAAAGAAGGCATGGGTGCGGGCCTCACGCCAGCGCGTCGTGCAACACGGCTTCGAGCAGGCGGCGGCTGTCGGATTGGGCGGCGGTGAGGTTGGCACGCTCCTAAACTCTGCTTGGGAACCCGGGGAAGGCAAAACCAGTGGAACAGACCTCATGATAACTTCCGAATATAGGGGCGGAACCGGGGGTGGTTGATCAGTCGGGTATAGTCGAGCAACGCGACTGAAGAAACGTCGGCTAGTGCAATACGCCCGCGCAGGCGCTGGTTGAGCATGTCTCGCAGGGGCCCCAGGTGTATTGTCAGGGCAGCGGGCAACTCGATAGCGACGACCAGCCGCAGCGGCAACCTGGCACGGGCCGGCGTCGGCAATTGCGCCCTCAGCGCTTGTCCCCTACCGGTGCCGGCCCAAGCGGCGAGCAGCATCAATAGAGAATCGGTGAGCTTGTCGATCAGCGTCTGAAAGCGCCACGGGATGGGCAGTCTCTGCCCGGGCACGAAGTCGGCACCACTCAGCGTTGCGCACGAGCCGCCATAGTCGCGCACCTCAAGCAGGAGCAGTTCACCATTGTCGATCCAGGCGAAGTCCATTTCTTTCAGGTGCTGCCCGCAGAGGGCCTGATAACCCGGCAAGTCGGCGAAACGGAAATGGGCGCCGACAGGTAAGCTGACACTCAGTCCGGATTCCTCGTAGACGACCATACTCACTCCCCAAGGTCCAGCCGGACGTCTTCGTCGAATAGCATGAGGGATTGCTGGATGATGGGGTTGTCCGGCAGCCCCTCGGCCAGGTGCGTAGCGATACCGACCACGCCTGCGCCCGCCTGCCGGCGCAGATCGAGCAGGGTATAGTCCGCCGCGTGCCGACGCGCGAGTTGTTCCAGGCGCTTCAGCAGGAAATAGCTGTGGGTCGTGAGATAAACCTGAATCCCAGACTGGGCGAACTGATGTAGCATTTCGGCAAACAGGATGACCGCACGTGGATGCAGATTGACCTCCGGTTCATCGACGAACAGCAGGCAACCGGTCATGGGCGAGATACGGCGATTACGCATCAGGCGCGAGAGGATGCCGATCTTCTTGATGCCCTCCGCCGTCTGGTGCATGTTGAATCGTTCCTTGCCGCGCTGAAACCAGATGCCCTCGCTATCGAGATCGATTTCGCCACCGCCAGTGACGTCCTCGAGATGGTTGATCGCGGTATTGATGTTCTGTTGCAGTTTGCCGCGCACCAGGGGCTGGCGGAAATCCTGCAGCAGGTCATAATAGGTATCGTCGAAGGCCGCAATCTCAGTACCCTCGCGGGTGGCAACGATCGCATCGTAGATAGACAGGATCTCCTTGGGGGGAAGGAAAGTGCACTTTTTTTCATTCATCTGCGCAACGTTGTTGCTTTCGCACTCGAGGATCTTGCTGACGGTGTCCTTGCCAAAGCCAAAGCGCAGGTTTCCATCACTGTTCCAGCCAAGTGTCACGCTCAGGCGATTGCCAGAGCCGCGAGAAACTAGCCTGCCCAGTTCGAGCTTCTGTGGCAGGAAGGTCCAGCGCAGCTTATTGGCCAGCAGTTCCGGGAGGTCTTTTGGTTCGGGGCCGGCACGCTTCTTCGCGTAGTCCTCCATCGCCCGTGCCATGGCATAGAGCAACTTCAGCAGGTGCGTCTTGCCGGTGTCGTTTTCGCCAATGATGACGTTCAGCGAGCCATGGTCTTGCCAGTCCAGTTGCTGCTGAAAGGCGACAAAGTTCTCGGCCTTTACTGATGTGAATATTTGCATGGAGTTCTCGAATCACCGGGCCGATATGGGTTTACTGAATGCGGCAAGCGGCCGCCTCCAGCGCCGGGGCCAGCGCATCGCGCAGCACGGCCTCGAGGAGGCGGCGGCTGTCGGTTTGGGTGGTGGTGAGGTTCGCTTCCAGTTGGTCGCAGACGGCCATCAGTTCATCGACCTTGGCGACGATGCGGTGTTGTTCGGCGAGGGGCGGGAGTGGAAAGGGAACCTCCTTCAAATTAGACGCGCTGATACCCCAATTGCCAACAGTCGTAGCGCAAGAGTCCTCCAAGGCATGCCGAACGAGATCACTATCACCGGCGAGACGCACGTAACCGGGCAGCGCGAGTGCCGGATCGACACGGACGCGGATCAATTTGTCCGGATAGATCGGATTAATCCCGAGGTAGTTGCTGAACAGTTTCAGGCGCCCCACGAACGATTTGTTGCCGTTGAAACGACAGGCAAGCAGATCACCGGAAATCAACCCATATTGAACACGGGTCGCGCTGTCTATGCCGCTGATCAACTTGTGCTCTTCCTCGGCGACGATACCGTCCTGTCTAACAGTCCCGGCGCTGATGCGCAGGATCGGCACGCCGTCCGAAGCGTCATCCGGCTTTCTGGAGTATCCATTCCGCGTGCCTTCTGCGAGGAGATGCTCAAGGCGCGAATAGCGCCATGAACTCGGCAGGCTGTCTGGTGCCAGTTCAAGAGCCTTCGCACTCAATGGCGCCGGTAGGTCCGCGGGGTTCTGCTCCACGAGCTTCCCGCGGACGGCGAGGTTGAGGATGGTCTGGCGCAGGGCCATGATGTGCTCAGGCCGGGTGGTGAGGCGCGGCATATCTTGAAGAAACACAGGCTCACGCCAAGACGCCAAGACGCCAAGGGTCTTTTCATCAACTTCTTTTTCTTCCTTGGCGTCTTGGCGTCTTGGCGTGAGACCTTCTTCATTCTGCAGTTGATGTAAGCTCGCGCTCACCAGCCGGTCGCGCCGCTGCTCGCGCTTGTTCTGCGCCGCCGCCAGCCGATCACACAGCGCCATCAGCTCGTCGACCTTGGCGACGATGCGGTGTTGTTCAATCAGCGGAGGTAACGGAAGAGGAAGAGATTCAAGGGTTCCCTTGGTTACATGCTGCAGGCCCACCCCACCCTGGGCCTGCGCAATAAGTACATCCAATTGGCTATTGATCGCCAACCGTAGGAACTCCGCCCGAAACGCACCACCGATTTGGATGCAACGGAAGATATGCTGATTAAGCACAGCAAGACCGCGTCTCCATATAAACGCACCGAAGGAAGTCCCGGGAGTGCCTGACCAACTAATTAAAAATTCATCATCGCGAATCAGGTGCCGCTCTTGAACGGCATCTGGATCACAAAAATTGAACGGAGCCTCATCACTATTTAAGTTTTGAATTCGGACGATAGGCAGCCCACTGGCAAGCCATTCAGTTGGCTTGAACGCACGCCCGTTGATCATGTCCAGAACATCCCCGAGTCGCACGAACTGCCATGGCATGGGAGCGATAAACGGCTGCTCATCGAATCTGATCGCTTTCATGAGTCGATCTTTAGTGCGAGAGCCGCATTTCAGCAGTCGCGCCTTCTCTGCCGCAATCCGCTTAAGTAACTCCGAAGTCGGCTCGTCATTAACGTCTTGCTCCACCAGCTTCCCGCGCACGGCCAGATCGAGAATGAACCGCCGCAACCGCGGCACGGCGTCCGGCGCCTCGGCGATGCGGTCGAAGTGCTTGAGGAGTTGTTCCTGGTTCATCGCAGTAGTGCCTCCGCCAGGATGCCTTTCAACTGATCGCGCAGGTCAGCGGCCCGTTGTTCATCCTGCTCCAGCTTGGCCAGCAGCTCCTCCGGGTCGCCGTGGTCATCGGCCACGGTGTGCGGGTTCTTGAAGTCCAGGTTGTAGCCGCGCGCCTTGATCGTGTCGATATCGACCCGCCACGCCTGCTCGGTCTCCTGCCGGCCAGCCCGCTCGGGGCCACCCCACCAGTCCACACAGCCCTGGAAGTGCTCCACCCGGATCGGGCGGGTCATGGAGTACGCCTTCTGGCCCGCGGGGATCGGGTGCTCGTAGAACCAGACGTCCCGCGTCGGCTCGCCCTTCTCGAAAAATAGCAGGTTGGTGCCGATGCTGGCGTAAGGTTTGAAGACGCTGTTGGGCAGGCGCACGATGGTGTGCAGGTTGCACTCTTCCAACAGGTGTTCCTTGAGCCGGGTCTTCACCCCCTCTCCGAACAGGCTGCCGTCGGGCAGCACGATGCCGGCGCGGCCATTGGGCTTCAGCAGCCGGATGAAGAGCGCCAGGAACAGGTCCGCGGTCTCCCGGGTGCGGAACTGGGCCGGGAAGTTGGATTCGATGCCGTCCTCCTCTTTGCCGCCGAAGGGGGAGTTGGAGACGATGATGTCGACCCGGTCGTCCTTGCCATAGCTGATATAGGGCCGGGCCAGGGTGTTGTCGTGGCGCACGAAGCTCGGGTCCTCGATGCCGTGCAGCAGCAGGTTGGTGACGCAGAGCATGTGCGGCAGTTGCTTCTTCTCCATGGCGCGCAACCCGGCCTGCAACGCCTGCTCGTCCTCGGGCCGCTTCACGTAACGCTCGCGCATATGGCGAATGGCGCAGGTGAGGAAACCGCCGGTGCCGCAGGCGGGATCATAGAGAATTTCGCCCGGCCTGGGGTCGATACGACCGACGACGAAGCCGGTGACTGCACGCGGGGTGTAATACTCACCGGCGTTGCCGGCGCTTTGCAGGTCGTTGAGCAGTTGCTCGTAGATGTCACCGAAATGCTTGCGCTCGAACAGGTCGTTGAAGTCCACGCCACTGATCTTGTTGATGACCTGGCGCAGGAGCTGGCCGGACTTCATGTAGTTGTAGGCGTCCTCGAAGACGGCCCGCACCACCCGGGCGCGATTGGCGTAGGCGCCCAGCGCGGGGAGCCCCTTGAGGGCGGGAAAGAGGTCGTCGTTGATGAAGCCGAGCAGCGCATCGCCGGTCCGGCCTTCCGGGTCGGCCGCCCAGGCGCGCCATTGCAGGCGCTCGGGGATGGGCGAGCGGTAGTCGTCGCGCGTGACCTCCAATTCCTGGTCCTGGTCGTCGATGATCTTTAGGAAGAACATCCAGCAGAGCTGGGAGAGGCGCTGGGCGTCGCCGTCGACGCCGACATCCTGGCGCATGATGTCCTGGATGGACTTGACGGTGGTTCTGGCGGACATAGCGTTTCCGGATGCGTCAAAGCGGTAGTAATTAAGAGTCTCACGCCAAGGCGCCAAGACGCCAAGGAGGAGAAGAGGTGGTCATGCCTCCAATATCGATCTATGTGTGTGCGCTTTCTCCGCTGATGATTATGGCGACCCGATCCGGGAACAGGGCGCGATCACTCACCCATTTCTTCTCTTCCTTGGCGTCTTGGCGCCTTGGCGTGAGCCCCTCTTTCTCCTCTTCCTTGGCGTCTTGGCGCCTTGGCGTGAGACATTCTTTTCTTCATTCATGCTCATTACCCGACATCCTGATACAGCGCGGCTTGCAACTCGTGCACGGCCTGCTCGAAGCCGGCCTTGGTGCCGAATGGTTTGATGAGTTGAAACGGTGTGCCCATGGCACTGAAGGGCGGAATCTCCAGCACCCGGACGTTGTCGAGCCCACTGACGATGCCTTCGTCCTGGTACTTGTCGAGCAGCGCCTCCAACACGGCGCGGGCCTGGGGGCCGTACTGGGTGAACACGTCGCCCTTGCTGACCTTACCGGCGCGCTCGCGGCGGGTCAGCGGCGGTTGATCGAAGGCGATGTGACAGATCAGGTCGAAGGGGTCGAGGTCCTTGCCCACTTCTTCGAGCAGCGGGTCGAGCAGCAGTCCTTCGTCGGCCAGCTCCGCGATGATGACATCCTTGCGCTCGGCGCCGCGCCAGCGCCGCAGGAAGTGGTCGAGGCTCGCGTACCGGCTGCGGATGGCGCGGCGGGAGTAGTCGCGCAGGCTCTCGGTGACGAGCTTGCCGTCTTCGTCGAGGTACTCGACCCGCTCGGCGAGAACCGTGACCGGCCGGCCCTTGATGTAGTACTTGGCCGGTGGTTCGGCGACCCCGGGCGGCAGGCTGATGTCCGGCGGCTGCGGGGCATCGACGACCGTCTCGTCCGGGCCTGGCTCCGCCGGGATGGGGTCCTCGCCCTCGTCGACCGGTGGCACGTCGTCCGGCGGGATCGGGGGATCGTCCTCACCGGGTTCATAGATCTGCACCGGCTCGCCGTCGAAGTCCGGGTCGGCGAAATGGTTGGTGGCCTTGCGGAAGTCGACCAGGGTGAAGTAGTACTTCTTGCTGTCCTCGTGCACCCGCGTGCCGCGCCCGATGATCTGCTTGAACTCGGTCATGGAGCCGGCCTCGCGATCCAGCACGATCAGGCGGCAGGTCTGGGCATCCACGCCGGTGGAGAGCAGGCGCGAGGTGGTGACGAGCACCGGGTAGATGGACTCGGGGTCGATGAAGTTGCCGAGCTGGGCCTGGCCGTCGGGGTCGTTGCCGGTGATGCGCATGACATACCGGCTGTTCTGCTGGGCGAGGTCGGCGTTCTCGTTGATCAGGGCCTGACGCATCCGGGCGGCGTGCTCGGTGTCGACGCAGAAGACGATGGTCTTCTGGAAGCGGTCGCCGCTCTGCTTCAAGTAGTCCGAGACCCACTTGGCGACGCGCCGGGTGCGCTCGTCGATGACCAGCACCCGGTCGAAGTCCTTCTGGTTGTAGTGGCGGTCTTCGATCAGGTGGCCGTTGAGGTCGCTCTCGCCGGGCCTTGGGCGGTAACCCTCCACATCGACATCCAGGTGCACCTTGATGACCTTGTAAGGGGCAAGGAAGCCGTCGCGGATGCCCTGCTTGAGGGAGTAGCTGTAGACGGGCTCGCCGAAGTAGTGGATGTTGGAGACGTACTCGGTCTCCTTGGGGGTGGCGGTAAGACCGATCTGGGTGGCCGCGGAGAAGTAGTCGAGGATCTCGCGCCAGGCGGAATCCTCCGCGGCGCTGCCCCGGTGGCACTCGTCGATGACGATGAGATCGAAGAAGCCGGGCGAGAACTCGCGGAAGAGCTTCTGACGCTCCTCCGGGCCGGTGATCGCCTGGTAGAGGCCCAGATAAATCTCGTAGGCGGTGTCGATGCGCCGGGGCTGGTGGCTGCCGCGGGGACGGTCGAGGGCAGTGGTCAGGTCGGTGGCCGTGCCATCGGCGCGCTCAATCGTCTTGGCGTCGGTGCTCAGCTTCGCCATGGCCGCCCCGAAGGGCCGGAAGTCGTTGACCATGGTCTGGTCGATCAGCACGTTGCGGTCGGCGAGGAACAGGATGCGCCGCTTGCGCCCGGCCTTCCACAGCCGCCAGATGATCTGGAAGGCGGTATAGGTCTTGCCGGTGCCGGTGGCCATCACCAGAAGGATGCGGTCCTGGCCCTTGGCGATGGCCTCGACCGTCGCGTTGATGGCGGCGCGCTGGTAGTAGCGCGGCTCCTTGCCGCTGCCGTCGTCATAGTAGGGTTGCAGGACGATGGCTTGCTGGGCGGGGGCCAGGCCCTTCCAGGTGCAGTACTGCGCCCACAGGGCGGCGGGGGTGGGGAAGGCGTCCAGGGCGAGCCTGGTCTCGAGCTGGGCGCTCTGGCCGGTACGGTCGTGGAAGACGAAGGCATCGCCGTTGGTGGCGAAGACGAAGGGCACGTCGAGCGTCAGCGCATAGTCGAGCGCCTGTTGCATCCCGGCGCTGACCGGGTAGTTGTTGTCCTTGACCTCGATCACCGCGATCGGGATGCCGCAGTAGTAGAGGATGTAGTCGGCGCGCTTGCCCTTGCCGCGCGTGACCAGCTTGCCGCGCACGATGATGCGGCCCTTGGTGAAGTAGATCTGGCGGCGAATCTGGTTGATCTCATCCCAACCGGCCAGAAGCAGGGCCGGATTGATGAATTTGACGCTGATGTCGTCTTCGCTCAGGGTCTTCTTGCTGATGGTCATACGACTCCGACACCCTTGTGGATTTCAGTCGACAGGCTGCGAAGCGCGATTCTCCCACAAGCGTGGGGCAGGTCCTATCAGCGTTGACCGCGGCCGTTCGGACAACGGCTGGTCCGGGGCGGGGGCACTGACGGCTCAAGAGGGGACCGGACGGCCAGGGCCGACGGGCTACCTTCACCACCGGCCCGGCCCCGCCGGATTCCCCGGCCTTGGCCCCCGGATGGTCACGTTCCTGTCTACCCCGCGCGGTCTCCCGGGCGGTGCCCGGTCTGGAACGTCCCGCGCTGGCCGATCGTCTGGAACGGATATCATGTATTCGATCCCGCCGGGCGGTCCAAGTCGGCGGGAGCGGTATCCGCGCCGATCGCTGCCGGGCGGGGCGCGGCGATCCTCCGGGATCGCAGGAGCGCATCGCACCCGCCGATGCGGCTGGAACCGGACATGACCGGCACGGTCGGGACGTGGCTCGGCCCGGTATTCGCCCGGAGCGCAAACGAAAAAGGGCCTAGCCTCACGGCTAAGCCATTGTCTTTATTGGCTGGGGGACTAGGATTCGAACCTAGGTTGACGGAGTCAGAGTCCGTAGGTTAAAGGGGTCAGGCTCAAATATTTTCCCCCTGAAGCCGACTTCACCGTTCTGTTTTCGCCGTCAAGTGTGCACGAATCGCCGAGCGGTCGCCAGCGGCAGAAACAACGTCAACGGCGAATCCGGCAAGGCGATAAAGGCATGATGCCGGTAGAAGGCTGCTGCCCCCTCATCCTTCGCCTCGACGACCAAAGCATAGGCCGCAATTTCCGAGCGGCCAGCACGCTCCAGTGCATCCCCGAGCAGCGCGCCGCCAAGACCTTGCCCCTTGAAACCCTGATCCACCGCCAAACGGCCCATGCGCGCGGCCGGCACGCTGGGTATCGCGGCAGCTTCTTTGCGGTGGCGGGCGGAAGGTCGGCCAACAGCAGGCTCGCGGATCTCAGGGTGTAGTAAGCCGCGATGCGTTAGTTCCTGGGGGGCCAGCACCTGCCCCGGCGGGCCGCTCGGCCAGTGCCGAAAGCGGCCTTCGGACAGGCGCTTCTGACACAGCCAAAAGCCCTGGCCGTCGTAGACCAGGAGCTTGATCGCGGTACCGCGGCGGTTGCGGAAGACGAAGAGCGCTCCGCTCATGGGCTCATCGGCGAGCACCTGACGCACCCGCCGGGCAAGACCATCAATGCCTTGGCGAAAGTCCGCCGGCTCCGTCGCGACCAAGACCCGCAGCTGCGGGGTCAGGGCGAGCACGGCGCCGCCTCCCACAGGCTGCGCGCCACCGTCGCGACCTCGCCGGTCGCCGCCCCGGTCCACTCGATGCGCAACGAACGACCACCGGCGTCGGACAGGGTCAGCACGCAGCCCGGTCCCGACGGTGGTAAGCCCAGCATCATTTCCACAAAGGCCGGCGCCGCCGTGGTGGGCACCGGTGGGGGCGCTGTCCGCGCCGTCAGCCGCCGCTTCAAACCGGCGTAGTCCAGCCGCAGCGTCGCGGCGACCTTGCTCACCCCATGGCGGGCGGCCAGTTCAACCGCCCGCGACCAGAGTTCCGCGGGAATGCGCGCGCCTTGGGATGTGGTGCTGCGCCAGTGGGCGAAGGCCGCGGCCGTCTGCGCCAGATCGGCAGTGGCGGGGAGTGACAGTGACATCGTGGAGCCTCCGAATCGTCAAAAACGGGGCTCCCAGGCTACCGGGCCGGGGACGGGATTTCATGCAGCCTTGCCGGAAGGACACAGTTTCCGCGCTGACTAACCGGTCGATGCGGCAGGCACGGCTGGGCTCAAGCCGCATCGGCAGTGTGAACCTCGATGTCCACCTTGAGTCGATCGCGCAACGCCGCGAAGATCGCCGCCAGGTTGTCCATGCTGGGGTTGCCATTGGATGACAGCATCCGGTGCAAGCTCTTACTCGGCCTGTCGGTCAGCCGGGCCAGTGTCTCGAAGCCGACCGTGGCATTCACCAGGTCGCGCAAGATGAGACGGGCCGCGTCCGGCTCACCATTGAGAAACAGGGTTGCGGCCTCATCGAGCAACGCCTTGGCAAAGGCGGGGTCGCGTTCGACCCGCTCGACAACGGTCTGCCTGAAATCGTGAGAGAGGGCCATGGACGGTTACCGTGTCGTTCGATCTGTCTGGACCTGCGCGAGCAGTGCTTTCCTCGCCTTGTACTCCGCATGAAGCACCTGCGCGCGCTCGATGTCGGCCTGTTGATGTCTCTTGGTACCTCCCCCAAGGAGAAGGATCAAGTGCTCGCCATCGGAGGCCAAATAGACTCTGTAGCCGGGTCCCCAGTCGATACGGTACTCGCCGATACCGCCGAACCACTTGACACGAGAGGTGTTACCGACAGACAGGCGCATCACTGCTGTTGCAATCTTGGCCGCCGCGTGGGCATCGAGAGCGTCGAACCAAGCCCTGAACGGGCTGGATCCGTCCTCCCGTAAGTACTCTTGCACGCGGATGTTCATCTCAGCGGAACAGTAACACAGATGTTACCTCTCGTCCAAAGTTCCCCCTGTAGGAACTCCGGCAAGAAGGCGGCTACGGAGCGATATAGGGGACGTACCACGATTCTTCGCGTAGCCGCAGCCCGCGCACGGTGGACCGGGCGATTGCGCGGCCCAACCTCCCCGCTGTCGCATGGCGCCCCCTGCCGGCATCCTGAGCGGCGGGGTCAAGATCGATGCAGCAAGGAGACGAATCCCATCTGCTCGAAATGCGCATCGAAGCCGGCGAAGCGGCTGATAGCGGCATCACGCA
>Ga0247840_10010955_pt1 | contig 11169 bp, 15 predicted proteins | sample LaCruzMarch2015__FD_192404 | JGI IMG/M metagenome (GOLD analysis project Ga0247840, IMG submission 192404) | Freshwater microbial communities from meromictic Lake La Cruz, Castile-La Mancha, Spain - LaCruzMarch2015_17m | ecosystem: Environmental > Aquatic > Freshwater > Lake | place: Spain...
CATTCCGTGTCACCGCACCGGAGAGCATTTCGGAAGAGGTGATTCAGGAGGTGAGCAATGCTGTCACCTTCCGTTTCCGCGGCGATCTCAGCGAAGTGCGGCTGGAAATCCTGCTCACTCCGCCATGGGGCTGGGAAGAATGCTTCCTCCCTTGCGAGCAGGAAGATCCACCTGCTGTGTTGCTCTGCCGACTGATCAGCCGTTCCACCGGAAGACGCATCGTGATTCCGCTGGAGCCTGATGGTCTGGGGCTCTGGTTTGCCGAAACCTCCTACACAGCGATGCTCGACGGCGAGGAGATCCGTACCGAAGCCCTGCTGGTACGAACCCGCGAGCCCGATGCGCGGATGGACGGATTTGGCTGCAGACGAGGACAGATCCTTGGCCGGAGCAAGATCCACACTATTCGATTCACTGGACGCAGCCGCTCTTCTGAGCCCCTGTTTCACCTCCGCTGGGAAACGTTCCCATCGGGGAGCAGCCATCAGCTGTTCCGGATCCTTCCGGGGGATCCGCCCACGATCGAACTGAATTCCGCTGTGAGTTCCCCTCTGCGGCGGCTGCTGATGAGCCGTTCACGGAGGCGCAATGGCGGGGCTCTTCTGCGGGATGCACTGTTCACCAACATCTGTGCAACCGTATGGCCTGTGCTTGTATCCACAGTTCTGCATCAGCTCGAGGAGATCATCTCGGGCGATCCCGTTGCTGCTCCCGAGGAGGCCATCGAGGAGCTGGGGACCTGGCAGAAGCGTCTGCTGGCACCTTTTGCGGCAGGTCTGGCTGGAGTGGATCTTGAACCTCATGCAGCGCTGCCTCAACTCGCCATCGAACTGAAGCGCCCGGGAGGTTTCACGGCTCTTATGTTTCGTTTACCATCTCTGATCCAACAGGAAACGAGGCTGGTCAGGCTTGCTGAGGCCATGGCGGAAGGTGCCCATCTGCCCCTAGATTCTGAACCTGCGGACTCACCAAGTGGCATCACTCCTGAAACCAGGATTGAAGTGGCATGAGCAGCTGTCTTCAAAGTTTGGAGAGCCCGATCAGGGAACAGAATCTGGTTGAGGCACTGCGGAAGGGGAGGGATCTGCCCGTGCGTGATCTGCCGAGGAATGTGGATCTGGGGTTGCTGGATCAGGCGATCCAGGACGCGATAGAAGCTGGCGTGAGAGAGTCTGCCCTGGATACCGTGCTGATTGAACCCCTGCACCGCGCTCTTCGCGGGATGGATGAGGTGCTGAAGACGGATATGCGGATCTGGCACTGGCTCACCGTAGTTCGTTATCCGGATGTGGTCTGGTACCGCTGGCGGGGTTCAGTGCCTGCAGACGCCGAGGAGGGCTTTGTTCGAGGAAATGGTCGGCGCCCGGTGCCAGCCGTGCGTTTTCTGGGCACCCCATCAATCAATGGTCATGGCCGTAACACCTTTGCAAGGCTCTTCTTCGCAGCAGAGCGCTTGGTCGGCGCGGGAGACAGCGATTATGCCCTTGTGCGCCGGCTCTTCAACAGCCAGGAGCTTCATCTGGGCATCAGTGACCGTGAATATGGTCTGCTCCCGCAGGTGAGCCGTGTGCTCACCCGGCAGCTCGCTGATCTTCCGGATCAGCAGGTGAGAGCAGGTGTGAGAAATCTGAATGCACTGGGTGGCTCAATCTGTCTTGATCTGCTGGATGAAGCTGAAATCGAGAACCTGGTAAGCGCCGATCCCGTGCAAGCCAGCAGGAGAGTGTGATGGCGAAATCCACTGGAATCCATGCTGATCCTCACCGGCTGAAGGCGCTTAAGGGCCCTGAGCAGCGGCTTGATCCGCATCCTGAAGCCTGCGATCTCGAGGGCCTGCCGGATCATGTGCGCAGCCTTCAGGGCAGTAAACCACTGGCCGTTGATCTGTTCTGCGGAGCGGGTGGGCTGAGTCTTGGTCTGCATCGAGCCGGCTTTGAGGTGATCCTCGGGGCTGACATCCGCCCCGACTCGATCGCCACCCACCGCAATCACTTCGGAGGATGTTCCCACAGAGGTGATCTCAGCGATCCCGAGGAGCTGCAGAAGATCATCCTGCAGCTTAATCGTTGCGGTGATATCGCACTGGTGGCAGGAGGGCCGCCATGCCAGCCCTTCTCACGCAATATCCGGTGGCGCAAGCACGACGAGGATGTTGCCAGTCAGCACTGGCAGCTCAACAGCAGCCGAAGGGAGCTCTGGGAATCCTTCATGGCGGTGGTGGAGGATGTGCGGCCTCGGGCTTTCCTGATGGAGAATGTGCCCGACATCGCCCTAACCGGTGATCAGGAGATTTTCCGGAACGTGGTGAGCCGCGCTGAAGCAGCCGGTTACCGTGTACATGCACGTATTATCTATGCTTGGCAGTATGGAGTTCCGCAGCTTCGGCCTAGACTGTTCATCGCGGGAACACGGATCGGCTACAGCTCCCCTCTTGTGTGGCCAGAACCACAGTTCGCTGATCAGGAGGCCGCTCCCAGTCTTCTGGATGCCATCAGTGATCTGCCATCCCTTGAGGGTTACTGGTGGGAGGAGTGGCAGAAGCGTGATCAGTATGAAGGGCCATCCACCAGCTACCAAAGGCTGATGCGCGACTGGTTACCGGTTGGCAGTCAGGAGCTGCATGATCACATCACCCGAAAGGTGCGGGAAGACGACAAGGCGACCTTTCAGCTGATGCGGGCCACCGGTAAGAAGTATCACGAACTTGAGGACGAGCATCGGCGTTATCAGGTCACCAGCCGGGCTCAGCGGGAGGGTCGGATTCAGAAGGAGAGTGGCAAGGAGCACAGCTTCGGGAACAAGTACAACATTCTTGAGCCGGATCAGCCTTGCCTCACGATAACGGCCCACATGTCGAAAGATGGATACTGGTATATCCATCCGTCTCAGAACCGCACTCTCTCCATCCGGGAGGCTGCACGAGTTCAGTCTTTCCCGGATGGTTTCCGATTTCATGGCACCCCTTCCAACCGGTTCCATCAAGTGGGTGAGGCAGTTGCCCCACTGGTGGGCCTTGCTCTCGGGAATACCCTGCTTCGTGCTGTTCAGAAGGAGGAATCCGGCAGTGATTGGCTTCAGCCAGAAGATATTCGCAGTGCCCTTCTGACTTGGTATAGCACTGAAGGAGGAGGATCTCAGCTCCCATGGGCTAAACAGAGGGAGAACGGTGAAGAGATCCCAGAGTCCCTGCGCGCTTGGCGGGTATTTCTCGGTGAACTGATCGTGGCCACCATGAAGCCTGACCAGCAGATGCCATTCTGGATGAGACTTCTCAGCCGCTGGCCAAGCCATGAGGCGTTTCTTGCTGATCCTGAACCCAGCCGGCGACGCACATTCCGCAGCCTTCAGCTTGAGAAGATTGAGGGCCTCCTTCATCAGGTGGCAGTTGAGTTGAGTGAGCAGCTGCCATGGAGCGAATGGGTAAGACGGGATCTAGCGGGACTGGGGCGTGACAGGATACGGCAGTGCCTCGCCATGGTTGGTATCACAGCAGATCGATCGTGCAGTGTCGGCCTTGGTCGAATGGTTGGAAGGGTGATTGGGGATGAACAACTAGCAAATAGCGGATCTAGACAGCTTAGGGAGCTTCATCTCGGTTTGATGTTGGGTGGTGATCCCGATGGCCGTGTCTACCGAGCAGCTGTGGCTCTATCCGAGCGCTGGTGTGCTCCTGAACCGGACTGCGAAGGGAAGAAGGGTGGAGATTATGAGCCGTGCCCTCTCTCTGTTAGCGGTTTATGTGCCAGTTCGAAATAGTGGATGTCAGATATAGCTATTTTTCTGAATCGGTGTTGCCTAACAGAAGGAGGTATCGCGAGAGAGTGTTGGAGATTGTTTCAGGCCGCCCCAATTGTTGAGCACTGCATCTAATTCACATGGCTAACTTGCGGAAGCTATGAGTTGCTTTTTGTTGCCGCTCGGAATGAGATGCTTTGTCGTTGAGGTTTATAGCTTACGATTCTTGTATCTCCACATCCAAATGCTGTGCCTCCCTAGTGTGTCTGGCATGCAGCTAGACGAGTAGCCGATGAGACGTCTGACAGCCGAAGTCGGAGCTTTCCTCGCTACGAACAGACCGCTATTAGCATTTTCCAGTGTGGGTCTGGGCACGTGCTGAACATTGATCCATGAACTGGTCCACTTCGTTGTCTTTCAGAACTTCAAACAATATGCCTCCTCCATCACGGTTGAGTGTTTTCATGAATTCACGGAATGCTATTGAACTAGATGTGATCCATGGGTCTCTCTTCATGGCTCTAATTACAGCTTTCGCGAGCGGAACGCGAGCGGCAGTCCAAGGCCTTTCCACAAGCTGCATGCGGATATCAGAAGTCTTTAGAATTAGGCGAAGGGCGCCCTCGGGATCATCTGGATCAGCGATGGCAGCTATACGATAGTTCCACCAAAGCCGAGAAACTGCATTATCATCTCGAATTGCAGTACGATTAGGTGCAAACATATGACGTTGAACTTGTCCATCAAGCTTCTCGCCTATGAATGAAGACAGCCATCTCTTTCTCGAATATTCAAGGCACTCAACATGGGTAAGACGGGTCCAAATGCGCTCTTCCCGTGCCATTGCAGGAGTCATAGTAGAAAGGGCTTTGTGGACTATCAACGAGTTCTCAATGTCGGCCGCTGCTGTACTATGAGTTCCATCAAGAGCATTTAGGAGATCATAGTCTACAGAAACCCCAGCGGCCTCGATGGACCATCCGTTTTCGCATTCAAGGTCAAAAAAGTTTCCAGACTGATACCTTTCACGATTTCTACTTACATCCTGACTTAGCTTGGATAGCATAGTTTCTGACAAGTACTTGAGTGGTGATGCTGGCATTACACAACCTCATTAACTAGGCGAGAAAGCGAGCCGATGGGTGCGTCAAGTAGCTTTTCAGCATTCTCAAGAATTGAATCACTGGAGTCTGGATCAACTCCCTTTGAATCGCATCGTGCCATAAATGGAGAATACCAGCGCTGTGTTTCATACTGCGAGAGATTGCCGCGGAGGGCATCAAGAACCTCCATGATCACTGGGAGATAAATCCCGTTCAAAACAACTGGTTTACCCTCTGTCCGCTCTCGGAGCAAAAGAATAGTCTTATGTGTTTCCTCGGAGGCTAGAATCGTAATTTTGTCGCGCATTAAGTCAACTTGTAACTTGCCAATCTCAACTTCAGGTGAGCAAACTAATTCAAAGATGCTTTCAATTGCCAATAGCTTCGCTTGGCCAACCGATATTATATCTTCATCGCCTATTGCAATTATGTCACCACAGTTGATCTCGACTGGCGGCGAGAACTCTGGATGAATTGTCCCCGGATTCCAGCTGGCCACAGACTTTACCATCCATATAACAGGCCTAATCGATACACGACTAAGCAACTTTCCAGGAGCGAAGTCTAAGCAGCCTTTTGGCCACGGCATCATGCGGAGATCGGTGTAGAATGTGTCAAGACAGCTGATAAAACAGCCAACGCAAGCGGAACCACTTTTGACAAGTTCGATAATCCCGGCTTCGGTTAATGTAATCTCATGCTCTAGCCTAAGGCCACCTGTAGTAGCATCTTCTATTACCTGAAAGTTTACCTCGAAGCCACCTGTCGTAAAGTCTCCTGAGCCGAGGCCCAAAACTGGATGTGGATATCTGGTTTCTTCTGAAAATCTCATGGCTTTACCTCTGATGGCTCAGCATCAGAAACCGCAACTAGCTCAATAGGGCCATTGTAGGGTTCGTCCAACTCAACGGTTGCTTTGCAACGCTCATTCGCTCTAGCCTCGATGATGAGCTTTCCTGAGGATGTCCTACCTTTGTCCGTCTTTACTACATAAAGACTATCCGGTGCATTAACCCCGGTCGCTTGTAGAATAATCTGAATGAGTCCGGCTTCTTCTGGGCTGAAGAGCAGCTCTCTTGATTTACCTGTTGTCGAAGCACTAGGAGGGATTCGGTTACGTACATCCCGCAGAACTACCAGTCTCTCCTCTCCGCTAGTACCCTTACCCCTTGCCCCAGTGCCTGCTCCAGGCCTACTTCCACCACCGCCATTTCGATTTGTACTTGTACTAGTTGCATTGCTTCCACCCTGCTCACCTCCTGTTGGAGTTGGAACGACATGAGGCTTCGCTTTTGACCTCTGTGGCTTGTAAGTATATCTTTCTGGGTCGTCTTCGGCACTAGGCGTTGATGGGTTTTCAATCTTCCCAGATTCAGCAAAGTATTTGCCAAGCTCATCTAGGACAACCGAATCCGCATGCGTAACTCCGGTAGTACTTCTAATAATCTCTCGGAGCTCCGAGGCTAACCGTCTCATTGCAATAGTCGCGATTCTTCGCTTGTGGAGATCCGCAATCCGCTCAGCAGAAAAACCATCGTGGGTTGGATTCTCAAGTTTCTTGAGCAAGACTCCGGCATCAGTGTCGATTGGCTCTACTATTACAACAAAATCTCGAGACCCTGGGAAGCGAGCTAAGGCGTGCCCAAAGTTTCTTAAATTGTCGGTGATCAGCATTCCATTGCGAATGAACCCTACTCGACAGGGAAGGCCATCACCAACAAGAATGCGAACGCGAACCTTGCCTAGATCGGGAATACTAAGGGTTTTCTCATCAGCTCTATCTGATACTAAGCATTGATACATCTGCTCAGCAAAGGTAAGATCAGCTTGATGGCCCATCCGTTCGGAGGCTTCCACAATATCGGGCCTAGTCAATAGGCTAGGCAGGGTGGTCCGGTTTATAAACATCTTTCCCTTGTCAATCTCAAATTCCATCTCTTCTCGATTAATGGCGCAGAAGAAGTTAGAGATAAGTGAATATGTTATCCTCTCCGCCCACCCCTCTGCAGCTCGGAAGCCCATGCAAAAGATGGATGTGCCAATCTCACGACGAATCATCCATTCTGGCACTTTAGACTGATCGGTCACTGCGGTAAATCCTTCGGGGTTACCCCAATACCCTGTGGCACGCATCCTATTGCCACTCTTGTCTGTGTGGGATACCAGCTTTACCTTACCTTGAGCGGCAAACTCCTTTTGTTTTGTATCAGTATCCGCATAAAGTGTCGAATAAAACACAGTCTGTAAGTCAGAAACTGCGAATGATGCATTCTTGCCAATACCAAACGAGCCTCCAGAGTCAATTGCTGTTTTGGCTGTCACGCCGGATGCCTTAACCAGTGAGTGAAAAGGAGTGCCCTCTCGATCGGGAGGTCCAAGTAATCCTAAGGTGTTGAAATCAGAAATCTCAAGCACTGATATCTCTTCTCTATCAAGTAAGCTGGCTGCATTCGTGAAGAAATCTCTCTCGCGTTCTTGCTCAGCTTTCTCCTTGCATGCATCGACTGCATCTCTTAGCAAATCGCTAGATGGCAGGCTTTGCCGATGGATCAAAAACTGATTAAACGACATCTTCACGGGCACTCCTTCCTGCCCATTTGCTGCATCACGGCTATTTTGACCAGCCTCCCTCGCGCAGCTCGCATATGGTTCATCTCGGAATGATTCGATGCCAGCGTCAGCTAGTCCTTCCTTTTCCCCGGCTTCATTTGCTAGAAATCTCAAAACTGGGTCAGGAACTAATTCTTCCAAGGATGTCATGATGTGTTGTCGCGTGAAATAAGGTGATACTCCACCACTAAAGCCTCCACTCGTCTTGCTGCTTGACTCTTGTGGCAAACATACTCTCTAATTCTTTGATCTTGTCCTTGAAGGCTTTTAAGATCTTGGCGACCTCGTCGTCCGTATAGCTATAATTGCTTCGATTAGAAAGATTTCCAACTAGGTCTAATGCTTTTAAAGCTTTGGGCACGCGCTTATTTGCGAGGATTCGGAACTTATCAGAGTTCGACTCTTTCTGCAGTTCTCTAGATTGTGTCATTGCTTGCAAGCCAAATTAATCAGTCCAGTGAGAACTCTTGATGCTTGGAATCACCTAAGGGTTTAAAGCTAGTCATGACCTCGTCGAGCTTTGAGCGCAGTCGTCTCTCAATCTTGGAAATGTCTTCTTGGCTGTACGCAGAGCGTCGCATCCCGAGCTTGCCCAGCGAGTCAAGGCTATCCAGCAGCTTGTTGACCCTGCCGTTGGCGAGCCTTACGAAAGCCTCCCTAGGGGATTCTTGGTTGGTCTTGGCCATGAGCGACCTCATCGTACTCCCAGATCTTGGCACAGGTGGGGCAGATATGCAAGCTACACCGTCCATATGGCTCTAGCTACTGGGCCAGACCCCCTTTCCTAGGGGCCTGAAGAGGGTCTTTGCGGTCCCACCGATTCATGGTACGCGTGCCTGGCTCGCCATGGTCCGGCAAACCGTCAGCTCCTCCAATGAGCACTCCCTTGCTGAGCTCTCCTTCAGGGCGCTGAGCTGCTCCCGCCGCAGCTTCAGCAGCTCCACCACCGCGTTCCATTCCGGCTGGTGCAACGCCAACCCATCGGCAACATGCCGCCGCGGGATCACCAGGCTGTGCCCACGCGTCACCGGATCGGCATCGGCGATGCACAGCGCCAGTTCGTTTTCCAGCAGCACCCGGCCGCTGGCCTCCAGCGCGCAGAACACACAACCGTCCTGGCGATGGGCGTAGCTGGCCTGCAATCCGCGGAAGTCGGTGGTGCCCTCTTGCGTAGGCAAACTGCATCGCGCTTGCCGGCATTGCAGCGGAAGCAGAGGGCCTGCAGGTTGCTGAGTTCGTCCGATCCGCCCTGGTTCCTGGGCACGATGTGGTCCACCTCCAGGGCCCTTTGGTGCTGGGTTTGCTGAGCAACAGCCGGCGCCGCAGCATTCGCAGTGGCCCTTGGCACGGGTAAGCACCCGGACTTTGATCGAGCCGCTGATCGGGGTGCGGTGGCGGCTCCTGTGGGCGAATACCTCCTCGCCGCGCTGCATTCGGAAGGCATCGAGGCGCTGGCGGCAGAGCTGCAGCAGCTCGTCGCGCTCGGCGTCGCTCAGTTCCTCGCCGCCCACCAGGTCGTAGGTGCCCCGCTCGTAGCGGGTGATGCCGTTGAAGGTGAACCTTGCCCACCATCCGCTTGACGCGCTCTGTGTAGTAATCGATCTGGGTCACGTCCTCCCCCAGGATCCGCCGGGCAACGTCCTGCGCGGGGGCCGGGCTGGCTGTTGCCTGGCAAATCCATGTCCCAGGAGCTCCATGAGCATCAGGGGTTGGTCAACGTGGCTCATGCGCATGCGTTTCGCGATGTAGTCGCGTAGGCGCTCGTAGGTGGGGGAGGGGGTTGGGGGCATGGGGGGATCCTGGCGCTGTGGGGGCCAGTGCTGGGGCTGGGGGTGACAGGGGGTGGCACTGATCGGATGTAACTGCCCCGTCTGCGTTGCTCATGGTCGATCTCTTGACTGGATCAGCCCTAAGGTTGATTCGGTGTCTGCTTTGAGCATCGGGCTGATGGCGATGAACCTTCCACTGAGCCGGATGAGCCTGCAAGAGAAGCTCGTGGCCATGGAGCTCCTCTGGGCAGACCTCTCGGCCACCCCCGATCAAGTTGTGTCACCGGCCTGGCACGGCGAAGAGTTGCAGCGCCGGAGAGAGCAAGTACAGCAGGGCAGTACCAAGTTTCTGAACTGGGACGACGCCATCGCTGAACTAAAAACAGAACGACGTGAACATCAGACTCCTTGAGTCCGCCAAGGATGATCTGCGTAGCGGATGGTCGTTCTACGAGCGACAAAGTCAGGGCCTTGGCAATACCTTTCTTGCCGCCATTGATTCTGATGTGCAGACATTAGCCCTCCACGCAGGCACCCATCGAAAGCTCGATGGATTTTATCGGATGTTGATCAAGCGGTTCCCATTCGCGCTCTACTACTTGATCAACGAATCATCGATCGATATCTACGCCATCCTTGACTGCCGCCGAGATCCCATCTGGATTCGCGATCGTCTGGCAACCTCCCCGCCGCCGCCTTGAAAAGCGTGTCGCCATGAGCGCTAGGCCGAGCGCTTCACCGGCCACAATCCTGATGACGTCAAGCCCATTGGGGCCGGCGTAGAAATCGAACTGGGTCACGTCCTCCCCCAGGATCCGGCGGGCTACGTCCTGCGCCGGGGGCCGGGCTGGCTGTTGCCTGGCCAATCCGTGTCCCAGGAGCTCCATGAGCATCAGGGGCTGGTAGGCGTTGCTCATGCGCATGCGTTTCGCGATGTAGTCGCGTAGGCACTTGTAGGTGGGGGAGGGGGTTGGGGGCATGGGGGGGAGCATTGTCTGGTGACAGTGCTGCCAGAATGGCGTTGTGAGGTTGACCTGCCGATGCCCAGTCCCGACCCTGAGCTCCAACGGTTGCGGCAGAACGCGAGTGCGCTGCCGCTTGGCGCACGCATCATCCGTGCCGTGGCCAGTTCCACAGCGATCGAAACGGGACAGCCAGTGGCTGAGATTGAGCGGGCACTCATTAATCGACAGCCGCCCCAGGCAACACCTGCCTGAATTGCTCCACCATCGGGGTGATATTCAGCACAGCCCCCGCACGGATCGCCGCAAAATATAAATCTCGCTGTTGATCCCAGGCTGAATAGTCGAGTGGACCGATTCCAGCCTGGCACGCCATCACATCACAGAGCAGACGCGCGATTCGCCCATTGCCTTCTCGGAATGGATGGATCAGCACCAATTCAACATGAACCTGAGCCAACCCGCTGATCAGCTCATCCACCGATTCGGGATTGAATGGTGTCAGCCTGGCCAGCTGCTCTGATTCAAAAGCCGCGAGCAGATCTGTCAGAAGATGAGCACTGGCAAATGCAAATCCTTGCTTACTCAGATTGAACGACCGCACTTTTCCTGACCACGCATAGACCGAAGCAGCAGATCACGCTCCAGTACAGCCATCACGGCCGGATCTTTGATGCCAAGGCGGTTGCGCAAGACCAGACCATTCGAGCCTGGCTCACACTCCGCAGCTGAACCAACAACGCTGTAACGGCTCATCCCTTCAGCTCTTTGGCCTGTTGATGTTCATCGGCTCTGCAGGTCGCGCTGCCAAGCTTTCCATTTTCGCAGGGCTGCTGATGTTGCGGTAGCAGCTGCAGGTTTTCAGCAACTCCATGAGCATCAGGGGTTGGTAGACGTGGCTCATGCGCATGCGTTCGGCGATGTAGTGCCGCAGGCGCTCGCAGGTGGGGGAGGGGGCTGGGGGCATGGGGGGATCCTGGCGCTGCGGGG
>Ga0247840_10010959_pt1 | contig 11163 bp, 11 predicted proteins | sample LaCruzMarch2015__FD_192404 | JGI IMG/M metagenome (GOLD analysis project Ga0247840, IMG submission 192404) | Freshwater microbial communities from meromictic Lake La Cruz, Castile-La Mancha, Spain - LaCruzMarch2015_17m | ecosystem: Environmental > Aquatic > Freshwater > Lake | place: Spain...
GTTAATAACGCTATCAACAAGGCTTTTGCTGGTCCCGGTGTTCAGATTGCTTCGGCTATGGCTTATGATGCCAATGAAATCAGAAAAATCATCCTTGAAGAAAGTCGTTTGCCATTCTTGACCGGTGCCGTCAATCGTGAAAAAATGCTCACACAGATCAAAGCAAACGTAAATCCGGCTTATCCGCGTCTTGAAATAAATATCGTTCAATATGTTCTCTCTATCATTCAGCTTAATAAAACGTACAGCGATGAAAAAGCGGATAACGATGAAAAAGTGAAAAGTGATGAAAAAGTGAAAAGTGATGAAAAAGCGAAAAGTGTAGATGAAATTGCATATATCAGATCTCTTTGGTCTCTCGGCAACCAGATTACCTGGGATCAGCTCAGTGGCACAAACACTGTTTCTACCCTCGGCGGCCGCGGCACTCCAAAGTTATAAACTCATTTTCTTCCCCTTCATTCGATAGTTTAAATTTAGTCCAATGACCCAAAAGGGTTCCTGCAACAATGATCATTTTGATCTTTTGCTAGGAACCTTTTTTTTGTCTAAAATTTACAATTTTGGCAAAAAAATATTGTTTATAAATAATTTTGTTGCTAGCTGGCGATATCCCGAATCCCAAAAATAACTTTGTCCATCAATTGATTTTTCTTTTTTATAGGAATTTTTATTTTCTGGAAAATGTTTTTCGTAACCCTTATGCATTAACCGATATTGCAGCAAATCTTTCTGCATATTTTCTAAATTTAGTTCCCGTAAGTTAATGCCATTTTTAATCTCATCAGTTTCGTAAAAAAATGATGGTAATAAACTTTTTTTCAATTCATCAACAATCTGCCTGTCTCCAATCCAAAAAGAATTAAATAAAGTATAAGCCCAATCATTTTCACCAATCCAATGGTCTTTTTTTATAGAGTTGTTTACTTTCAATAAATCTCCATCTTTTTCTAACCAAAACTCAATTGGTTTTTCATTAAAATCATTATTTAAAAATATTTTTTCTAATTTTTCTCGGATTCCCTTTTTTTCCGATTCTAAAACACCAGGCCTAATAAAAATACTAACATCAGTATCCGAATCAAGTTCTCCATAACCTTTAACTTTAGATCCGCCCATCAAAATGACTGGAAATATTAACTTAATTAAAACAGAATCTGATTTAATATCTTTTACAATTCCTTTAATTTTTTCTGTTTCAATTTTTAAAAATGGTAAATTTTCGGAAAATTTACCCGATAAATTTGGTATTGGCACACCAAGTTGGTCTATTTGATTTTTATCAATAAAACCAAGATAATAGAAATGTCTAAAAGTTTTTGACAATCGTTGTCGAAGCTCACCTTGGCTATTTTTCCAAAGATAAAAAAGCGGTTCTTTGTCTTTTTCAAAACCTAATCTAATTCTTTCAATTAAAACTTCATCTTCATTAGAGTTACCTTCTTTGGCTTTTTTCAAAACACCTTCTTCTGTTTGTTTTTTTGTCAGCCATTTTTTTCTTTCATCAGTCATGATTTCATAATGTTGATTATTTCCGTCATCAGCTACAAAAAAATTATTAAATTCATCATTGGTTATTTGACCCAAATGTAACATTACTGGAAGCACATCGTTGATACTTTTTTTTAAAACATCATCGTTTAAATCATCTAATAAACCGAAAATATTTTCTTTTTTAATTAACCCCTTATTAATTAATTCAGGTATAAAATGAGCCGCTTTTACCACTCTTGGAAGATCAGATTTCCTAAGTTCAGATTCGATTATATCTCCATCAAAAAAATTAGCTCTAACGTCTTGAATTGAAAAAAGACCCGCCCAAGCGTCTAAATAATTTTTTCTAAATTCATCAATTGATTCGTTTAATTTTTCGTTTTCTGAAGTCCAATCTACTGACGGAACTAATTCAAAAGGCAAATATAAAACCAATCTTTTGTTGTCATTATTTTTAATAATTTCACTCAAGTCGTCAAAAAAAACAACAGCTTCTGTGTCGTTAATTATTTTATTATCAATTGCTTCTGTAATTTCTTTTCCCGGTATAAGTTTGTCAAAAATATCATTAATTTGGGCGGACAATTCCTGATGATTTTTTATCTGACACAAAATATTTGAATTTTTACATAATTCAGGCCAATTTTTTAAAGCCTCATTCTCGGTCCAAAGTGATTCAGATGGAGGAATAAAGACCTCGATTTGATTTACAGATGGTTCTTGTTCATGATTGATAATTTTCCCTTCCACAGCCCTAATTATACTAGATTGATTATAATTTGTGTTACAACCACCTAAACGGTGGTGATTTGGAGAGCGTTAGTAAGCCCCTCTTCTTGCCAATGAGAACCATGAACGATAATGACACGATCACCTTTAGCGATGAGATTATTGTCAACTAATTCGTTTAGAATTTTTTCAGGAGTAGTAAACAAACCTTTGGGAAAATCAGTGATAAAGGGAATTACTCCAAAAGATATGGCCATAGATTCGGCTACTTTTCTGTCGCCAGTAACAGCAATAATGGGAACATTTTGACGATATCGCGAAATCAATTGAGCAGAATTACCAGTACTAGTAAAAACAATAATGGAATCAATTTTAGGATTTAAACCTGATTTAGTGATACTGATGGCTGATTTGGCAATATTGGAAGTAGCATCATCGCCGTTAAACTCAGGAGTTAAACCAACTGGTCGATGAGTTTCGTTCCAATTGGCAATTCGAGACATGGTTTCGACAGTTCTGACAGGATATTTTCCACTGGCAGTTTCAGATGACAGCATAATGGCATCAGTTCCATCATAAACAGCATTGGCGACATCGGTTGCCTCGGCTCTAGTTGGACGAGGATTATTAATCATAGATTCAAGCATCTGAGTAGCAGTAATTACTGGCTTGTTAGCAAGGCGACATTTTCGAATAATTGTTTCCTGCCAAAAAGCAAGTTGTTCAATGGGTACTTCAATACCCAAATCACCACGAGCAACCATGACAACATCAGTTTCTTTTATAATTTCATCGATATTATCTAAGGCGGCTTGGTTTTCAATTTTAGCGACGATTTTGGCGTTCATTCCCCTTTCTTGCATTTCAGAACGAAGCAATTTAATATCAGCAGCCCTGCGGACAAAAGATAGACCAACAAAATCAACCTTATTACGGGAATTTTTTTCAATTTGAAGAATATCGTTCTCTATCAGAGAAGGAAAATCAATATCGGCACCTGGTAAATTAACACCTTTTCGATGTTTAATAACAGCACTATTTTTAATTTGAACATTGATTGAATATTCTTGGACAGAAATTACTTCAGTTTCGATAAAACCATCATCAATAAACAAATCATCGCCTGGTTTTAATAATTTAAAAACAGCAGAGTGAGGAATAATAACATCAATACCATCGACAAAAGATGATCCAATAGTAATTTCTTGACCACTTTCGACTGGGACGTCAACTTTGTCACGAGTTTCAAGACGAATTTCTGGACCTTGAAGGTCAAGAAGAATACCGATAATAACTTTTTTTGAGTCGGCGATTTGCTGAACTAGTTTAATATGTTCATCGTGCCATTCTGGAGTGGAATGTTTAGTATTAAAACGAAAAATATTTACGCCAGCATCAATTAGTGAACTAATTTGCTCGGCTGTTTCTGAGGCAGGACCAACGGTCGCCACAATTTTGGTTAATTTTAATTTATTCATAAAAATAATAGGCAATTATACCCCTTTATTAAATCTAATGGTAGAGGAGAAAATAATACGATTGCCTATTTTAGTGGTAGAATTAGATACAAATAATTATGATGGAAATATTTATAGATGCTTTAATTGATAGTTTAAAAACAGTTCCCTTGTTGTTGATTTTGTATATTGGAATTGAAATATTAGAATATAAATTTGGTGATAAAATCAGAAGAAAGGTTGAAAAAGCAGGAAAAGCTGGTCCTTTAATTGGAGCTTTTGCCGGAATCTTTCCTCAATGTGGTTTTTCAGTAGTAGCGACGGCTTTATTTACTCAAAGACTGTTAACTATTGGCACTTTACTGGCAGTTTATTTAGCAACTTCTGACGAGGCGATACCAATAATTTTGTCACAACCAGATAAAGCTTATTTAGTATTACCTTTAATTGGAATAAAAATTGGAATAGCTTTTATAGTTGGTTATGTAGTTGATTTCTTTTTTAAAAAAGAAGATAAAAAAATTGAAGAACATATTAAATTAGTAGAAGATGGTCGTGATAATAAAAATCACCATCACGAAAGCATCTTAAACGAAACAGCTTGTTGTGGACATTCAACTTCGAATGTATCGAAAAATTTTAATGTTAAAGAAATATTTTGGCATCCAATAGTTCATACTTTTAATATTTTTGTTTTTATATTTTTAATAACATTGATAATTAATTTTGTGGTTTTTCAATTAGGAGAAACTTTTTTGAGTGATTTTTTTGCTAAAAATATGTTTTGGCAACCATTTTTGACAGCCCTAATTGGGTTAATTCCTAATTGTGCTTCTTCGGTGGCAATAACTGAATTATTTCTAAAAAATATAATTGGATTAGGCCCAACAATGGCTGGTTTATTGGCCAGCGGTGGATTGGGATTGTTGGTTCTTTATCGAGAGGAAAAAAATAAAAAGATTTTTATTAAAGTGTTGTTAATATTGTACGGAATTAGTGTTTTGTCGGGTTTAATAATCCAACTTTTTTAATTTAGCCACAGCGATGCGACCATCGGAAGTATATTTGCCCACAGTAAAAGTACCTGGTCTATAGTAAGTTACATTACCAATACACTTATTTTTTTTAAGGGCAGCTAAAATATATTTTCTTTCTTGGTCAACATTGGGATTAACTTTGTGAGAAAGTTGATAAGTAAATCTAGTAAGGGTAAGACCTAAATCTTCACTCCCCGATCCAACCCAAACAGTGATTTTAGAAAGATCTATTTTTTGTTTTTTAGTCCAAAATTTAATATCTAAAGGATCATCAATTTTATTGACATTGGTTCCCCAAAACCTAATGTGATGTCGCTTCCTTGGGCTATTGCCAATTGGTTCTTGAAAACCGATATCTTGTCTACGACCAAAAAGATATAAATTACTAAATGGAGCCCTGGGATAAGATTTATTTTTAATAGAAGCATTAATCATTTTAAGACAACTTTTGATATTTATTTTATCGGCCTGAGACCAGCCAATTTGATTAAAAACATTTTTTAATTGATCTTTGGTACCGATTAAAATAATATTGATAGGATCAATATGAAAACCATCACTAGCCCGATTAAAACGAGGAATTCGGCCTTTTTTGGAGATAAGTAAAACAATCCGAACTACCCGAGGTAAAAAAATATAAGCCGAAACAAAATAAGTAATCATTAAAGCGACAAACATAGGTAATACTTGATCTAAACGATGAAAAATTTGGGTGGCAATAAACCACAAAGACAAAGCACCAATAATAAAAATTATAATTCTTTCGAATAATCTGATTAAAAACTTCATATTTGAGTATTTTTATCTTCTTTAGAAAAGATGCTTAATTATAATTGAAAGTTACGCAAATAAGAAATTTAAGATTATAATCAAATGATATGTCGGATTCTTTAATTTCTAAATTTAATGCTTTGCCTGATTTACACCAAAATCCCCGATTTGCTAAAGCGATGGAAGATATTGGGTGGACGACTTTTGGAAAAGCTGGCAGTTATTTTTTTTATAGAGGTGTTGGACCACTGGGAGTGGCAAAAATTCAACATTCAAATTCAATTGATTTGGTTTGGTTAAAAAAAATTCGCCAAAAATACCACATTTTAATGACTTATGTTGAACCAGGATTACTTCATCCAAAAATGAAGAGAGTAGGTTTTTCTTCTGAACCATTTGCTAATAGCGCTACCTCTTTGGTGGATATAAGTTTGTCAGAGACAGACTTAATTAATTCTTTTAAATCAAAAACTCGTTACAACATTGGTTATGCTGAAAGAAAAAACCAAATAAAAATTGTGACTAAAGATTTTGGTGATTTGACAACAGATGATAAAAGCATTTTTAAAAATTCACGCGAGACTTGGTCAAAAAGAAAAAGAGTTGTCTGTTATGAAGAAAAATTTTTTAACTCTTTGATTAAACATTTTAAAAACTCTGGTTGGATACATTTTGCCTATTGTCAGGATAAATGTGTTGGGACATTAATGATAATAAAAAATGAAAAGGCGGCATTTTATTATGCTGCTTTTGCCGATTTACAAGGTTATTCTTTGTTTGCTCCAACTCTGTTAACTTGGACGGCAATGATGACGGCTAAAAAAGCTGGTTGTGAAATTTTTGATTTTGGAGGAATCTACGATCCGAGATATAGGATGTATCGAAAATGGAAAGGATTTACTAAATTTAAGGAAGGTTTTTCGCCGACAGTAATTTACTATCCACCAACTCGGGTGTTACTTGGTTGGTGAAATAAAATTAATTTTTTTTTAAAAGCGGATAAATTTCGCTAAGAAGATAGAGACTGCCGGTGATGATTACAGGATGATTTATATTTAAAACAGTGTCTAAAGCTAGAGATTTATCAGGAATATATTTAAAATCAGAAAAATTCAGTTTTTTAAAAATTTTAACTAGACTAGATTGAGATTGGGATAATTGGATCATATAATCGGAAGCAACTTTGAATTTAGTGAGAATTATTTGATTAGCAATTGGAACAATCATTTTGAGCATTTTAGAAAAATCTTTACGTTGCTTGAAGGCGATTAAAAAAGTGAATTTTTGATGGGGAAAAGAATTTTTAATACTTTTGACTAAAGCCATCATTTTTTGAGGATTGTGGGCTCCGTCAAGAATAATCTGTTGATTATTTAAATGGATTATTTCCATTCTGCCAGAAAAAGATGAGGATAAAAAAGTGCGTCTTATTTTTAATTCATCCAGTAAAAAACTATCTCTTTTGGATAAAAAACTAACTACCGATAAAGCAAGAGCGCTATTCTCTACTTGATAAAGAGCTAAAGATTTTAGTTTTAGATCGTTTAGTTTTAAATCATTAAAGGAAAAGTTATATTTCAAATAATCACTATTAGTTTTTATATTTTTAAAATTTTTTTGAGGAAGAATATAGTTAATGTTAGTTTGATTTTTTTGAGCTTGCTTTAAAAAAACATTTTGGGCTACTTTTATTTGGTTGATAGAAAATACAGGATTTTTAGGATGAATAATACCGGCCTTTTGAAAGGCAATAGAACTAATATTTTTACCCAAAACACTGGTGTGATCTAAACCAAGTTTAGTAAAAACACAAACTTGATCAGATGAAGTGATGGCATTGGTACCATCAAATAATCCTCCTAAACCAGTTTCGGCAACTACATAATCAACTTTTCGTTGATAAAAAATATAAAAAGCAAGCGCATTGACTATTTCAAAATAAGTAGCTTTACCGAATTTTTGATAATCAAGAGTATTAATAATAGAAATTATTTGATTTAGATAATTAACAAAATCTTTTTTAGAGATTAACGAATTATTGATTTGAAATCTTTCACGAATATCAATCAGATGAGGCGATAAAGTTAACCCAACTTTAAATCCGTGATTAATTAAAAGTGAATTAATATAAAAACAAGTTGATCCTTTGCCCGATGTTCCGGCAACATGAATAACTTTAATCTTATTTTGAGGATTGTCTAAAAGGCGAAAAATTTCTATTTGACGTAACAGACCTAAATTACCTGGATACTTATTTTTATTACTGGGAATGGTTTGATGGAGATAAGAGATTGCTTGGTTATAGTTTTTGATCATCTTTTTTGAGCCATTTGATACCCATGTAGACAAAAGGAGTGGAAATAGCTGACATGGAAACTTTAAGTAACCAATATGGAATAATTATTCCAATAAGAAAATGAAAATTATTAGAAAAATCATGAGTCGGGTTATAAAAAGCCAAAGTCATAAAAAATACCGTATCTAATAAAGTAGCTAAAATATTGGAAAGATTATTGCGGAACCAAAGACCTTTTTTTGATAATTTTTGTTTAAGTTTCCAAAATATTTGAATGTCGGCAAAATTGGAAATAGCCATAGCGATAAGACTGGCAATGGAGATACGAATTGATTGAGAAAAAATAATTTTATAGGCGTCGTTGGTGACGGCATAACGAGAGGTTGGAGGAAGAATAACGGCAAATGAAGCTAATAAAATTAGGAGAAAAATAGTTAAAATGGATATTTTAGCCAGATTTCTGACCCGTTTTAAACCAAAAACCTCAGCAAAAATATCATTAATGGAAAAAATCCAGGGAATAAGAAGCATTCCGACTGATCCACTCAAATTAAAATTAAAAATTTTAAAAAGAGGAAAAGATTTTGAACCCATAAGTTCGGCCGTAACAATACAAAAAATATAGAGAGCGACTAAAAAATCGGCTTTGTAGCTAGGGGAGATTAATGTTTTTTTCATATTTATTTTATGTGGATGATAAGGTGATTATACTATAATTAACTATGTTTTTGAAACGATGAATGAGTTGTAGTGATAGAATAGATTAATATGAATAAAACACAAGAAAACCTCCTAAAAGCGTTTGCCGGCGAGAGCCAAGCCAGAAATAAATATTATATGTTTGCTAAAATGGCGAGAAAGGAAAACCTAGAATGGATTGCGAGAGTTTTTGAAGAAACAGCAGATCAAGAAAGAGCCCATGCTGAGGAAGAATTTGAAATGATTAAAGAAAATGTAACAGTTGGAGATAATTTATCAATCGGACCTTACAGCACAAAAACGGTGGAAAATTTAAAAATGGCAGCTGCTGGCGAACATCATGAATGGACAGAAATGTACCCTTCTTTTGAAGAACAAGCCAAAATTGATGGAAACACAGAGGCAGAAAGATTATTTAGAGAAGTAAAAGAAGTGGAAGAAAAACATGAGGAAAGATATATTATCTTAGCGACCCATATTGATAAAAATACTCTTTATAATCAAGAAATAGAAATGGAATGGAAATGCCTTAACTGCGGTTATATTCATAAGGGTAAAACTCCTCCAACTACCTGCCCTGTTTGTAAAAAACCGCTTACTTGGTATATGCCTTTGGGCTTAATTAGATAATGTTAGATTTTGTCAGAAAAAATACTTGGTTTTTAATTTTAGTGGCGGTTTCGATTAGTTTTTTATGGCCAGCCTCTGGATTTTTTTTAAAGCCCTATGTTAACTATTTTTTGATGGGGATAATGTTTTTGAGTTGTTTGGATATTGATTTAAAGCAATTAAAAAACGACTTAAAAAATTTCAAAAAACAGGCAATAATTATTTTAATATCCCAATTGGTTGGACCAATAATAGTGTTGTGTTTGAAACCATTTTTGAGTGAGGAAATATTTTTAGGATTAATATTAGCATCGGCAATTCCAATTGGAAGAAGTTCGGTATTTTTATCAAAAATTTTTGGCGGAGATGCGGTTTTACCATTGGTAGCGTCGTCGATTTCTAATGCTTTAAGCCCAATTACAGTCCCATTTTTAGTGTTGGTTTTTGCAAAAACGAGTATAAAAATTGATCCAGTTCAAATGGGATCAACAATTTTATGGCTAGTATTAGTGCCAATAATTCTGGCAATTTTGGCCAGGATGACAGGAAAAGTCAACTTTTTAATTAAGCAAGCTTCGAGCTTATCAATTTTGTTATTATTTTTGATAATTATCGGAATAATTTCTCCACTGAGAGAGACTATTTTGAATAATTTGACAAATTCTTTAATATTGATGTTGTTAATTGCTGGGTTGATGATGATTAATTTTTGGTTTGGTTGGATTATAGGAAATAAAAGAGAGGAAAAAATTGCTTTGGCAATTACGGCTAGTTATAAAAACTATACATTAGGAACATTGTTAGCCTTATCAATGTTTACACCAGTGGTGGCATTGCCATCAATAATTTATACAATTACAAATAATTTAATGTTGGTGCCAATACAAATTTTGATAAAAAGAAATAAGGTAAAATAGGTGGTTAACTGTTTTTGTAGTTTAATGGATAGAATACTCCCCTCCGAAGGGAGTGATGCGAGTTCGATTCTCACCAAAAACACCAATCAGTTTAAAGTAAAAAGTTTGTAAAGTTATAAAGTAAAGATGGGTATGCAAAGAAAAATAATAAAGGAAAAGAAAATAGTATTAGTTGGTGGATGTTTTGATATTGTCCATTTGGGTCATTTGACTTTTTTGGAAAAAGCAAAGGCTGAGGGAGATTTATTAATAGTATTGTTGGAATCTGACGAAAATATTAGAAAAAATAAAGGAGAAGGTCGACCAATAAATAATCAAGAAAATAGGGCTAAATTTTTAACTAAATTAAAAATGGTGGACCGTGTAATTAAATTACCAGAAATGAAAAATGATGAAGAATATTTTAAAATAATTAATAAAATTAAACCTAATGTTATTGCTGTAAGCGAAAAAGACATAAATTTGATTAAGAAAAAAGAACAAGCCCGAAGGATAGGAGCTAAATTAGTAGAAGTAACTAAAATAATCCCTCAACAGTCGACAAGTAAAATTATTGAGGATATAATCTCTTACTTATGACAAATGAGTTAATGGAAATTAGTGATGATTTATATTACGACGAAAGATCGGCGGGGGGTTTGGTGTATAAAATAGAAAATAATAAGGTATTTTGGCTGTTAATTAAAACTATTTCTAGTTTTAAAAGCGAAAAAAATAAGAAAAAAGAAAAAGACGGGGCGATTTACAAATTCCCCAAGGGTCATTTACATAAAAATGAGTTTTTAAAAGAAGCTGCGTTAAGAGAAGTGGAAGAAGAGGGTCGAGTTAAGGCTAAAATAATAAATAAATTGGCTTCAAATGATTATGTGATTTGGGATAAGGAGTTAAGAAAAAAAATTATTAAAAAAGTAACTTTCTTTTTAATGGAATATTTAGGGCCAAGTAATCTGAAATATTACGATACAGAAATGGTGTTAGAAAGAGAATGGTTTAATTTTGAAGAGGCTAGCGACAATTTGGCATATGACAGTGAGAAAGAATTGTTGAAAAAAGCAAAAATGGAATTAGACAAGTTGTTGAAAAAATAGGATATAATATCCGTACTCCATGGAGGGGTCGCATAGTGGTTTAGTGCGCTCGCTTGGAAAGCGTGT
>Ga0247840_10010960_pt1 | contig 11162 bp, 7 predicted proteins | sample LaCruzMarch2015__FD_192404 | JGI IMG/M metagenome (GOLD analysis project Ga0247840, IMG submission 192404) | Freshwater microbial communities from meromictic Lake La Cruz, Castile-La Mancha, Spain - LaCruzMarch2015_17m | ecosystem: Environmental > Aquatic > Freshwater > Lake | place: Spain...
ACCTATGTCTGGCAGCCGTCCTATGTGGCAGGCAATTCGTGGGTCCCCCCCCAGCTTGCCGGCAGGGATCGCTACTCGGGTTTCTTTTCCGGAACACCCGCGCCGGCCGCAGACACAGCCAACAAAGTTTATGACATTTCTTATCTGGTGAACGACTCTCTTTGGGATCGCTTTTATCTCAGTTCCTCGAGCTCGACATCCAGCCAGGATGCCGAGCTGCTTGCCAATAAAAAATGCCTTCCATCAAGCCGTCTGCGTTTCCGGGAGAAAAACGGAACAACCTACAACTCGCTGGCTTCCTCCTCCGACAAGATGGAACTGGGAGCTGGCTTTCTCACGCTGAACGGCGCATTCAATATCAACTCGACTTCGGTGGAGGCGTGGAAGGCATTTCTTTCCTCCCGCAACGGACTCGACATCAACAGCACCGCTGCAGGTGCCACCGAAGCGGTTTTTTCTCGGATGTTAAATCCCGGAGCCTCGACGGGGGGATTCCTAGCGGCTCCCGCCACCGGCCAGCCTGCCGGCGAGATCGCATCGGCCTACACGGGTGCCCGCAAGCTGTCGGCAGGCGAGGTCACAGTTCTTGCGGAAAAAATTGTCGAGCAGGTCCGCTTGCGCGGGCCATTCACGTCGCTTTCCGATTTTGTGAACCGGAGGCTCACAATGGAACCCGCATGGAAAGCCCCCGAAACAGCGGTATCACAAACCGGCTTTGTCGGGCCGCTTCAAGCGGCGATCGATTCCGCCAGTGACCAGTATATTGCGGCCAGCCAGACGGGGATCAACTCGATGTTTTATCAATCTGCGGTTCCAGGAAGTTATTTCGATTTTACAAAGATTCCGGCCAAGGCCATGCCCAACGGAGGCAACTACGTTCGCTTGACCGCTGTGGATGAAGTTGACGTATCTGCCCTTGTCGGCCCCTATTTTCCAAAGCTGCGAATGCTGGGCAAGCCTTGGTATTACTCCGCCGCGGGGGTGCCGGGGTTTCTCACGCAGGCCGACATACTTTCCGGCCTCGGGCACCTGATGTCCGCCCGCAGCGACACGTTCACAATCCGCTCGTATGGCGAGGTGACCGACAAGTCCGGGAAAATCATCTGCAAAGCCTGGTGCGAGGCGGTCGTCCAAAGAACTCCTGACCCGGTGAAATCGAATCCCGGCAGGTCGGAAAACATCTGGCCGGAGAACCCGACAAATGTCGCGAGCGATCCCGTGAACGCACTCGGTCGTAAATTCATCATCAAGTCGTTTCGTTGGCTCACCCCGGAGGAGGTATGAAATCATTTCCCATGCTGTTTGTCTGCCTGTTCGCCGCCATTGGCATCGCTTGCGGCCAGCCCGCGAAGGAGCCACCGACGGTTTTTCGTGTTCTCTACATAGACCGGCCATTCACCGAGGAAGAGTCCAAGGCGATTGCAGAAGGGAAAATGTCCTCGTCGGTCGACCTCCATTTTTCCTCCGGAATTCCGGGAGTCAAAGGCAAAGAAGCCGAGGTGGAGTTTGCGATCTTGAGAAACCAAATCTCTCAAGTGCAAACTTACCAGGGCAGCGGACCGATAGTTTTTATGCTCACCACTCCTGCGAGCCCGGTTGTGGCGAGTATTCCTATTTCGGAAAGTGGCAAGGATCTAATGCTCATCCTGAAGCCGCGTCAGTCTGGTTTGCTTGAGAACGCGGCGGCGATCGTCATCGCCAGCGGAGGCAAAGAGTTTCCTCCCGGAAATCTCTGCATTGTCAACGTCACCGGGTTCCGGCTCGCGTTTCAAACTCCGGAAAGCAACATCATTATCAGCCCGGACGAAAAACGCGTTTTTGTCCCGAACAAACTGCGGATGGATGCCGTGCCGCTGAAGATTTTCGCCGATGTCAGACCGACCCCGCGGCCGATTTTCGAGGGAGCCGTCCGCCTGTCTGACAAAGACCGTATCATGTTCATCGCCTTCAGTCCGCCGGGCTCAACCGATGTGTTCAAGACCGACTTCTTCATGCTGCAACCGACGATTTCCCCCCCCTCACCATGAAAACGAACAAGCGCAAAGTGATCGCACTCCTTTTCAACTCCTACGACCGCGAGGTGGAGTTGTTCAAGATCGGGATACTCCAGTATGCGCGGCCGACCAGGGACTGGGCGTTTATCCACTGTTCCCAAAACAACATTCTGGGAGACCTTGCCAGGACGGACGGGCTTTTTGCCGGAGGGATCGGGGAGTTCGGGAGGCCGGATCTGTGGGCTGCCGCGAAGAATGCCATCTTTCCGGTGATCAACCTCTATGGCGGGCACGGGCTGCGCGGCCTGCCCACGGTCGGGGTTGACGACCGGGAAATCGGGCGGATGGCGGCGCGTCACCTGGTCGAGCAGGGGCATAAGAACTTCGGGTTTTTCGGGCTGAAGTCGAGGGGGTTTTCCCATGGGCGCTGGGCGGGGTATTTCTGCGAGCTCCAAAAACACGGTGCCCGCCCGGATTGCTTCAAGTATTTCAAAGCGTATCCCGACCCGCATGTCACCCCCATGATTTATGTCGATAACGAGCTTTCGTTTGCGGGGTGGATCAAGTCCCTGCCTAAGCCTTGCGGGATTTTCTGCTGCGATGACATCCGGGCGGAATGGGTCTCGGTCGAGTGTCAGAACCTGGGTTTCCGCGTTCCGGACGAAGTCTCGATTCTCGGCGTGGACGACGACGAGGTCCACTGCATCTCGGCGGTGCCGCACCTGAGCAGCGTGCGCCTGCCGGTGTGGCAGGCAGGATACGAAGCGGCGAAAATGCTGGATCAGATCATGGAATCCGGAAGCCCCAAAACCTGTCCGCGGGTTTTGTTCCCGCCGGAAAAAGTCGTCTGCCGGGAATCCGCCGACCTCCTCGCGGTCGAGAACCCGCAGCTTGTCAAGGCGCTCAAATTTATCCGCGCGAACGCCCACGCCGGAAAGCTCTCGGTGCCGGACGTCGTCGCGCAGACGAGCTACTGCCGGCGGATCCTCGAAACAAAATTCCGTGCGGCTTTCGGGCGCACGATTTTCCAAGAAATCCGGCGGATCCAGGTCGAACATTCGAAGAAGCTCCTGCGCGAGACGGCGGACACGATGGAAAGCATCGCGGCAGCGACCGGATGGGGAAGCGCCAGCCACTTCGGCACTGAATTCAAAAAGATCACCGGCCTGTCGCCCGGCGACTACCGCAAGAGGATGCGCTGACGGAAAAACCGAAACCCGCGAAAAACGCGAAAAAGCGCGGATGACAAAGCTCCGAATTCGGAGCCTCCACTTAATACTTAAACCTTAATACCTAAACCTTGCCGCCTCCCATGCCGACCTCACTTCCGACAGAACTCTTTCCCGAATGGGACCACCCGCCTGCGGAGTTCCGTCCGGCCGTTCTCTGGTCATGGAACGGAGACATGTCCCCCGGCCGCATCCGGGAGATGCTGCAGGGGTTCGCCCGGCGGAATATCGGAGGCGTCTTCATCCATCCGCGTCCCGGGCTGGTCACGGAATATCTTTCGGAAGAATGGTTTTCCCTTTGGGCGCTTGCTCTCGAAGAATGCAAACGCCTCGGCATCGGGTGCCATATCTACGATGAGAACTCGTTCCCTTCGGGGTTTGCCGGCGGGCATGTGGTTTCGGCGGATCCGTTAGCGGCGAACTCCCGCCTGACAGGACGCCAAATGTCGGAGCGCGCCGGAAACGATTGTTCCGCCACCTGGCACATGGGGGTCCTTTCCTGCGCCAATAACGGGGATCCCGCTGCTGCCCGTGAGGCCCCTGTGCTTGCGATGGATCTCGAAAAATTTCCATCCGATCTTTGGCATGGCGGTTTTCCGATGGCCGATGTCTGCCGCGCGGAAGTGACCGGGCGCTTTCTCGAGTCCACTCACGCGGCATATGCCGCGAGGTTTTCCAGCGATTTTGGAAAAGCGATCCGCTATGTGTTTACCGACGAGCCGGAGACAGGAACGTCAGACAAGGGCTTCCACATGTCGCGGGCATTCCTCGACGCATTCCGGGCGGAACACGGGTATGCGCTCGAATCCCGCATCGAGGAACTGTGCGGTTCGCGCCCGGACTCACCCGCTGTCAGGCACGACTATTTTTTGACGCTCAACCGGCTTTTCACAGAGAACTTTGCGCGTCAATGCCATGATTGGTGCGAGAAGCAATATCTGGCCTTCACCGGCCATTTTCTCGAAAACCAGTGGCCATTTCCCAAGGGCTGTCCGAGCACGATGGCCGCCCAGCGATGGATGCACTCGCCGGGCGTGGACCTGCTCGGCTTCCAGTTTTCAAGTGCAACCCTCCAAGAAAATGCGCTCTGGCTGCTCTCAATCAAGGAAGCCACGAGCGTCGCCGCGCAGTGCGGTCGCCCGGAGGTAATCTGCGAGTCCTGCGGCGGTGGAGGCTACGGCTACGGCCCGGCCGAGATGAAGCCATTGGAGGATTTTTTGCTGGGGCTCGGAGTCAATCGCATCGTGCCGCACCTCGCGCACGAATCCCTTGCCGGGGTCAGAAAATACGACTGGCCCCAGACGATCAGCGCGCATTCGCCGTGGTGGGATGCGTTTGGCACCCACGCCCTCCATGTTGCGCGGGTAAACTACCTCCTTTCGCAGGGAACCGAATCCAACCGCACGCTGGTCTTACATCCGACCACCACCGCCTGGCTGCATTACCGCCCGGCCTGTTTTCACCTCCCCGGCGAGCAACCTCACGCGCCCCTTGAAGCGCTCGGGGAATCTCACGCCGCCTTCTTGGCGGAGCTCTACTCGGCTGGCATCGATTTCGATCTCGGCGACGAGCTCGTGATCTCGGAGTTGGGCGATGGGGCTTTTAGATCCAATGACTCGCATGGGACCAATGCCGCCGCCCTCAAAATCGGTGCCCGTTCCTACGAGACCGTCGTCGTGCCTGCGGGCATGGAAAACATGCTCTCCTCGACGGTTCGTGTTCTTGAGGATTTCCTGAACGCCGGCGGGACCGTCCTCTGCGCCGGGTCGGCCCCGGCTTTTGTTGATGGCAGGGCGTCCGAGTTTCCCCTTGCTGGCATGCCAGGATGGGTGGCTGCAGGCCATGGGCTCATCGCCCGACTGCGCCAACGCCACCCGCCCCGCCTCTCTGCGCCCGATGGTTCCCCGCTGCCTGCCGATCTCCTCTGGCGGCATTCCTCGCTGCCCGAGGGGGGAGCGATCGTATTTTTCGCGAATCCGACGACCTCGCCGATCTCTGCGGAGATCGCTGTTGGAGGGGGCACCGCGTTCGACACATTCACCGGGCTGCGGTCGAACCTTGCGGCGGACAGCGGAAGCGTGAGCCTCACTCTTCCGCCCGGCGGACATGCCCTCTGGCATGTGGGCGTGGAGCAGACGTCCTCCCTGCTATCTTCCTCCGGCCAAGGCAACCGTGACGGTCACCCCACGCCCGTGAAATTTCTCGGCTGTGCGCCGGTCGAGAAAAATCTCCTCCTGCTCGACTACTGCGATTACAGCGGCCCGCAAACGGAACTCCGGGATCTCAACACCCTCCATGCCGACAGCGCGAACTGGCGCGCGCAGGGGTTCGACCAGAACCTCTGGCGCGTCTCGATCCAATTCCGCAGGACCTTTCTCGAGGCCCCTATTCCGGAGAGATCGGGGTTCGCCGTGCGTTTTCTGTTCCATGCATCCGAAGAGTTCGCTTCCACCAGCGAGGCGCGCGCCCTTCAGCTCGGCGTCGAGCGCCCGTGGCTTTACGAGATTTCCTGCAATGGGGTGACGCTTCCGCAAGAGGGGGCAGAGACGTGGTTTGACGAGGAAATCCGCCTGTTGCCGATCGGCACCAACGTGGTTGCCGGGGACAATGTGATCGAGCTGCGCGCCCGCCAATTCCACGTTCTTGCCGAAATCATGCCGGTTTACCTCAGTGGCTCATTCCGGGTTATCCCCCGCGAATCCGGATTCCTTCTGGAGCCCTCGTTGCCGTGGGAAAACGGCAGCGACTGGCGCTCGGAAGGCTGGCCGTTCTATCCCGGGAAGGCGCGGTATCAATTCTCGCTCACGGCTTCCGCGCCGGGATCCGCCCTCGTGACACTTCCCGAATTCGCGGGCTCGGCGGCGGGAATTCAAATCGACGGGGGAGATCCGGTCTGGGTGTTCGCTCCCGGACAAGCGGCCCGATGTCCGCTTTCCGCGGGCGTCCATCGGCTGGACATCACACTCTGTGGAAATCTAAAAAACCTCCTTGGCCCGCATTTCAGCGACGGCCTTCCAGGAGGCTGGAGCTGGGAGGATTGCCCGCCCTCGCGACCGCCCGGCAAACAATACCGGTTTTCTTCCACCGGGCTTTCCCAAGCACCGACAGTGGAAATTTTTGAAACGATGCCCCCCTTGCCATGACAGAAGCCACTCCCGCCATCCAGACCGCCGAAGACAACACGCCTCCCACAAGGAAGGAGCTCGCCTTTTATGCCATGGGAGCGATGTCCAGCAGCCTTGCAAACGGCGTGCTGGGCGCTCTCACTCTTCCGATTTTCAATATGGTGCTCGGGCTGAACCCGGCCTGGATTGGCATGGTCGGAGCATCGGCAAGCATGCTGGCCGCATTTGTGGATCCCGTAATGGGGCACGTCGGGGACCGCACCCGCACCCGCTGGGGCCGCCGCCGACCGTATATTGTGGCTGGCGGAACGCTCATCGCGTTCACCATCTCGGTGTTTTTTTTCGTGAATACAAAATGGAGCACGCCGGTCATCTTCGCCTGGTATGTGGGGTTCCTGTTCCTCATGCTTATCGGCAACTCCCTGGTCGGGGTTTCATATTACGCGCTCGGCATCGAGATGGCGACCGACTACGACCAGCGGACGCGCGTGGTCGCGTGGCGCAGCGTGTTTGACAAAATCAGCGGGATCGCGGGGAACTGGTATTTCCGGTTCGCCGAGCTTTTTTCCAACGCCCTGAGCGGAGCGCGCATCCTTTCCCTGATCGTCGCGGTTCTCGGCCTCGGTGCGGCGGTGGCCGTGGCGGCGAACGTCAAAGAGCGCAAATACCACGCGGCGGTCGCAGAGTCCCGCAACAAGCAGGAGGGCTTCTGGAAATCGGCGGGTTTTATCCTCGGCAACCGCACGTATCTGCGGCTTCTTTTTGTCTGGATCGTTTTCAGCTTGAACCTGGGGATCTTCGCCTCGCTGGGGCTGTATCTGAACGTCTATTATGTCTTCGGTGGAGACAAGGCGGCGGGAGCGACGCTCGGGGGAACGGTCGGCACCCTCGGCATCCTCACTTCGCTGGCTGCGATCCCGATTTCCACATGGGCCTGCCGGGTGTTCGGCAAACACATCACCCTCATCGCCGCCCTGTGGCTGTACATCGCCGGTTCGGTTCTGAAATGGTGGTGCATCAGCCCGACCCATCCCTGGCTGCAACTCTTCCTCCCGTTCTTTTTTTCGATCGGCATCTCGTCGGTTTACATGGTCATGGCATCGATGCAGGCGGACGTGGTGGATCTCGATGAACTCGAGCACGGCGGACGCCGCGAGGGCATGTTCGGGGCGATCGGCGGCTGGATCATGAAATTCGGCGGAGCAATTGCGATCGGGCTCTCCGGATGGGTTCTTGTCTGGACCGGCTTCGACGTGAAGCTCGGCGGCGCGCAGGCCGACGGCGTCTTCTTCGCCATGCGGCTATGCTTCAGCATCATCCCGGCCGCCGGATGCCTCCTCGCCCTGCTGGCGGCACGCAACTGGCCGCTCACGCGCCAGCGTTGCGAGGAAATCCAATCCCTCCTGCTGAAAAAGCGGGAGGCAGCTTTTGCCCGGGAAAACCCGCTCCCGAACATTTCCGGAACGCAAGCCGAGTGAAACCGGAATTGCATTTTTCGAAGGGAGCGCGCTTCAAGATCGTCCAGTTCACGGACATTCATCTGAGGGATTTCGAGCCACGCGCGCGAGATGAACCGGCCGATGTCATGTCCAGGCGGGCTGCAGGGATGCGGGCCAGCCTCTTCGCGACGATCCGCCGCGTTCTGGATGAGGAGCGGCCGGACCTGGTCATTTTCACCGGCGACAACGTCCTGGTCCCGGACCACACTTTCGAACGTTGGGGCGAGCTGGTCGGGCCGGTGATCGAGCGGAATATTCCGTGGGCGGCCGTCATGGGAAACCACGACCATGAATTTACGGAGAAGAGCCGGCATGAGCTGATGACCTTCCTGGGGGCACTGCCGTTCTCGCTTTGCGAATGCGGGCCGGAGGAGCTGGGCGGCGGCGGGAACTATGTTCTTCCCGTGCGGGCACACGGATCCCCCCGCATCGCCGCCGCCCTCTACTGCATGGATTCCGGCGACTACGCCGAAGCACAATTTCCGGGCGACTACGCCTGGTTCAGCCACGATACGGTCTGTTGGTTTCGCAATAAATCGCAGGAGATCGCGCTCGCCAACGGTGGAATTCCGCTGCCCTCGCTGGCATTTTTCCACATCCCGCTTCCCGAATTCCAAGAAGCGTTTTCGACCGGCCATGTCGTCGGCTACAAAAACGAGAACGTCTGCTGCCCGAAGCTGAATTCCGGCATGTTCGTGGCGATGCTCGAGTCGGGAGCGGTTCGGGGAGCGTTCGCCGGGCACGACCACAACAACGATTGCGCGGCCTCATTCCACGGGATTCTCCTGGCCTATGGCCGCAAGACCGGGGATTTTTGCTACCTTGATCTCCCCTGCGGCGGAGCACGTGTCATTGAGCTGGAGGAAGCCGGGCACAGCTTTTCGAGCTGGATCCGCACGGCGGTAAACAAAACGGAAAACCCTTGGCGGTATCCGGACGACTTCTCCGGCCCACCGGAAAAAAATGCCGCCCCCGAAGAATGATCCACCGCTTCTACGCCGAAGCCGCATGGCCCGTAATGGTGAAGGGAATCGCCCGACTGCGCGAGCGCCCGGATCAGCGGTAGGGCTCGACTTTTGAGACCATCTCCTCCGCTTCGCGTTCGCGGCGGAACTTTGCGGTGATATAGACGCCCTTGCCTCCGATGGCGTCGAGCAGCGGGATGACCTCCTCCAGTTCGACGTCCATCACCTGCACGGATTTTCCCGCCGCGAGAATACGCCGGTAGAGCCCATACCATCGCGGCGAACCGCCGGTCTCGATTCCGGCCTGCGGCGTCCATTCGATGGCGTCGAGCGCTTCGATGCCGAGCAGGTGATCGAGGTGGCACATGGCCTGGGTGCCGTCGAGGTGGTAAAGCGAACGGTCGAGCCACTCGCACTGCGCGGTGAGGGTCGGTACAACGAACCTCGCAAACATGTCCGGCGAAAACATGGCGGACATGTCGCACTGGACCTTGGCAGTTTTTCCGGGACCCCAAAGGTAAAACGCCCAGTATGCGGAGCTGCCGTCACCGAGTTTGATGATGTCATAAATCCTGCCGTAGACGTCGAACCAGACAGCGGCTATTTCCCGCAATTTCTCCTCCACCCATTCCGGTCTTTCGAGCATGTCCATCAGCAGCGTCTGCGGCTCGCGCAAGGCCGCGAGGATGTCCAGCCCCTCGACCAAGTCGGGGCAGCCGACGATGTAATTGTTTCCGGCAAGGCTCCGGCATCGGCGCAGTTGGTCTTCGGTCATTTTCCACCAGACGTTCTCCGGATCAATCTTCAACGAAGGCAGGGATTCGAGGTCGTCAGTTTCCCTGAACACATCCGAGAACCAAATCGTGTCCCGCTCGAACTTCGGCTCGGACCCCAGGAAGAGTGCCAGCGAACCAGGACCCATGTTGGTGTCGGCCACCGGCAGGGTATCGGCGGGAAAAGCCGATCGGGAGAGTGAATCATGGATATTTCCAGCACGCCATGCTGTGTTGGTGTAGGTCTCCGCGACCGTTGCGCGAAATTCCGGGCGCGGACGGTCGAAACGCGGATTACCAGCAGGCGGAGCCCCCCACATTCCCAGCACGAGACCGTTGCGGTTCCACCAGTCCACAAAATGTTTTTTTGTTTCGGACCAATTGGGTTTCCAAAGGCATTCTTCCATGTTAAAGATGCCACCACCCGTCGTGGAAGAGCAGCGTGTGATCTTTGATGTATTCGCCCGGTGGCGCGTAGGAGCATTCGGTGGGGCTGGTCATGGCAAGCGGTTTTCGGAAACGCGCCGGGGGGTTGCAGCTCCTGGCCGCCCCCAAATGCTGCGCGGGGCAGGAACGCCTTGCCCTCTGGGCGGCTGGAGCGTGCGGCGGCATTTTGAGATAAGCGTCTCTGAAGCCCTCTCGAAAAGGAAGATCCTGTCAGTGGAAGCGGGCGAGTTCATCTTGATCCCGGAGATGGTCGCAGGCGCTGGAAACGAGTTCAAACCTTCCGTCATGGCAGGCGATGTGCGTAATCGATCCCATGCGCGTATCCACCCCGTCAAGGCCGCCGAGGAAGGCGACAGCCGATTGTCCGAGTGGCGATCCGTGGGTGAAGGCAGCGAAAGATTCACCTGGAGCGCGGAGCAAAATCGTGTCGATTGTGGATTTGACGCGGGCGCGGACTTCCACAGCCTCATCCAGTTCGAGCCCTCCAGGCGTGTGGGCCGGAATATAGTCGGCATCCACCAGCGGACAAACCCCGGCCGTATTGGGCCCCGAAAGCAGGCGGGGCGGGAAGGAAAAGAATTCCGGGTTGAGCCACTCGCCAAATCCTGGCTCCACCCGCACCGGGATGCCGGTCCTTTTGGAGGATGCCGCTGCGGTTTGCAGGGCGCGGAGAAACGGAGAGCAGTAGATGGCCAGAATCCCGCTGTCCGTTAAGGCTGCCGCGATGTCTTCCCCCTGCCGCAACCCGGCTTCGGCAAGCGGCGGGTCGTTGGGTTCCAAAGCAGACAGCTTCCACGAAGGATCTACAAAATCCTGACGGACCCCGTGCCTGATGAGATAAATTTCCGATGATCGCATCAGTTCGCCTCTGCGGTGGCGGGTGCCTGTTCTCTGGAGTTCGCCCATTTCAGCACAGCCTGATATTTTGGGGCGGTGGCGGGATCCTGCGTGACGGTTTCGAGCAAACCCCAGAAGCCGTAGCGACCGTAGCGACCGACCGAGTTGAAGAGGTTGTGGAGCTTGCCTCCTGCCCGCGACCAGTGGACAAGGTAGTCCGTGTAGATTGCTCCCATGCGGGGGTCGCGGTTGGCCTGGCCGAGGAGTTCGATGAGCTGCTTGTTGTTCTGCGC
>Ga0247840_10010962_pt1 | contig 11161 bp, 1 predicted proteins | sample LaCruzMarch2015__FD_192404 | JGI IMG/M metagenome (GOLD analysis project Ga0247840, IMG submission 192404) | Freshwater microbial communities from meromictic Lake La Cruz, Castile-La Mancha, Spain - LaCruzMarch2015_17m | ecosystem: Environmental > Aquatic > Freshwater > Lake | place: Spain...
CTTCACCTTGATCAATAACACCGTTCACCCGGGAAGAGACGATTTCCCCTTGGTCCACCACGCCGTTGTTGTTGTCGTCCACCCAACCATCCCGCCACACATGCTCGGGATCCGTGAACCCCACCTCATGCCCATCGCTGTATCCCTGAGCTCGAGTGTCCATCACTTGACCACGAGCGTCATACCAGAACACCTGCCCCATCACCGTTCGGTTGTCTCCGCCATCAACGTTTTGGGTTGTGTTGTTCGAAACACTCATCATGACACGCAAGTCCCCTTGGAACGATGAAAAGACCTGATGGGACGATCCCGTGTTAATAGTGTCGTAGCCGTCGTTACTCACGCTGGTCCCCGTGGCGTAGGCTCCTATGGTTCGGCCCAAGGCCCCGGTCACATAAAAGGTGTGGGTTCGGCTTTCGGTTTTTTCTTTATCAAGTCCAGTGGTGGACCCGGGTGCGGTGGATGACGACAACTGATACACCAATCGAGATTGACCATTGACCACATCAAAAACCTGATGGGTAACGCTGGTCACCACCGGAGGAGACACCAACACCCGGGCTCCATTCACCGTCGTAAAAACGTCCGCCCCGTGGGTTTCCGATGAGCCCGTGGAGGTCGCCCCCAACAAACGACCGGTCCCCACCTCGTAGTGATTTTCCGAACGGTTGAGTGAAGTGCTCCAACCTCCGTCCTCCAAATCTGTGCGAACACCGGTCATCACCACCGACAATTGCCCCTGGGCATTGTAGATCATGTCCGAATCGGTTTCTTGTCGAATCACTCCATTGTCCGGATCGCTGGTGATGTCTTTGGAGTGAATCATTTGCCCATTAACGTTGTAACGAATTTCTTGTCGAGATTGATGCGTCGTCTTATCCAACGTAATGGTTTCCTCTCTGGAGGTCAACCGACCGTCCGTTAACCACGACCAGATAAGGGTGTCGGCGGTTCCTTCACCAGAACCTTCCGCTCTTTTTAATTGATCCGACAAATCGTCAGGAGACAAAGGAACGCCATCCAAAGAAAAAACCAATTGCCCCACGTTTCCAAACTGTCGAACATCGCTTTCAGTCCGGACGATGCGCCCGGCCCGATCGTAGGCCATTCCATAGAGATCGGTAACCGTCGTCGTTCCGTCAGCGTTATGAACCGTTTCTCGGTTCGCCATCACACGTCCAAGAGAATCGTAGCGAATACCCTCCGTGACATTGGTAACGATTTCATTAACATCAACCAACCGGCGTTCAGCCAATAAAACCCCGTCAGACACCAGTGTGTTCAAGTCCTTATCCGGGTGAGCGGCTTGTAAAGCGGCCAAAGACAAAGCGTTTAAATCTTCCCCTTCAACGTTTTTATAAAAAGTTCGGTATTCTGTTCCCGTTTTCCAGACAACATTTTTGGAACCCACCAAACGCCCGTCCGTATCGTAATTAAGGCTCATCGCCGCCGTCACCACGGTTAATCCGTTTTGAACCGTTGTTTCAGAGTAAGCGATGACTTGCCCCAAACTGTTGTAGAGAATTCCGCTTTTCATCACGGTTTGAAATAAATCCAACCCAACCCCAATTTTATGAAGAGCACTGGTCATGGCCACCTGCTGACCTATATCGTTGTAAGCGATACCAGAGATCAACGTAATATTTTGAACCTGCTCTTCACCGCTTCCAGACGTTGCCTCTAAATAGCCGATCAAACGATTTTTGGCATCAAAAACGCCGTTTGCTCGAACGGAATGAGTGATTTTTTCTATATCTTTTGTCCCATCGCCTTCGGGCGTCTCCACGGCTTTTCCACGCTCTTTAGAAACAGAAACAGACCCTTTCTGTAAATTACCTTCTCTGTAGGAAACCCCCGACATCCGCGTGTGCGTCAACGTCTGCCCCTCACAGGTCATGGCCCCCGACAACAACCCTTGCTTTTCTTCGGTCGTCAGGCTGTCCCAACGTCGAGCCACCCCCCCGAGATTAAGAGTTTCACCTGTAAAACGCACTTCGTCGTAACCCGTGGAGCGGTCAAAACCATCATACGTAAAAACATTCATCACGACCGTTTGAATAACATCCAGATTGTTATTGTCAGGAGTCGTTCCAAACTGATGAACCGATTGATCCAATCCACTCTGTCGCCCCAAAGCATCATAACGGACAACGCCGTTGGTCACCGTGGTTAGATCTGGAGAAGCCGAATTGCCCACAGTGTCTTGGTAAGAAGCCACCAACGACCGGTTGTCGTATTGAATGTTTTTTCGTGACGTTGTTACCGTGGCCTGCCCATCCCGAACCATGGTCTCATCGTAACCCGTGAAACGATTGTAATCATCAAATCCCGTGGCCGACCAATTTTGCTGAAACGCCACACCATTGTCGGTACCTTCTTTTTTGTAAGACGCCAAAGCCCCATAGGAATCATACACCATAAGGCTTTGTTCAAAATCCTGATTCGTGGACAAATCAACAACCACCACAGACCCCTCCAACGAAAAAGGCTCACCGTTAAGTGTGGTTTCCCCTTGGGCCAACAGGTTCACACGATCCACAGCCGCCAAGGAACTCCAAGGAACAACCGTTCCACCCAAATCCGGAACGGCCAAACCCAAATCATCAAAACCCACATTTTGTCCGTCCACCAAGAAAGTTAAGTTTTTGAGGTAGGTCAAACGCTCTTCAGGTTTTAAAGCCAACTCATCCCAATTCGAAGGGAAAACGAAGGGCTCAACGCTGGTCCCATTCTGGATTTCTTTTTGGTAAGATCCCACCAATTCTCCCAAAATGTTGTAACGAGCGTCCGACGCATCAACATGGACTTCATGGGTCAATTTCCCGTCCGTGCTCGTGGTCACGGATGTTTGAACGTGTCCCTCCGACTGTCCAATATTGTTGTAGGACTTATTGGTAAAGTCCTGTTCCTTATTCGTCGTACGAACCAAGACCTTGTTTTCATCGTAAACCGTTTTCTCTTCACTTTCGTGCCGATAAGAGACACGACCCAAGGAATCGTAGGACACGGGTTCCGTTCGAACATCCATCACCGTTTTCACACCAGACGCATCCGTCATTTCTTTGTGTTCCGACATCGCTTTCATCAACCCCGATTTGTTGTAATCCGTCCCCTTCCTATCGATAACAGACACAACGCCCAGAGGATCCGTGGTCGTTTCCTTAAAGGTTAAAAGACGCCCCGCCACGTCGTAATCCAAATCTTCTTGATTCTTCTGAGTGATTTTCCCGTGTGGATCCGTGCTCGTTTCTTCAGACCGAACAACCCGACCATCTTGGTCGTAAGAAGCAGACCAAACCGACTGGTTGAGATGGCCACGGATATCCGTTAAATTTTGGGTGTAACCGGACAAGCGGTTGCTTTCGTCGTAGATCATTTCACGTTCGGTTGTTTCCTTGGTGTTGAGCAGGTGTTCAGGAGTATTGTTTTCTTTCTTTACGCTTTCGGACAAACGGTTTAAGCGACCGAAAGAATCATAAACACCGGACCACGTGGAGGTCGTGGTCAAACCGGAGGTGTCCGTACCCGTTTTGGTTCGCGCGTAGGAGATGATGGCACCGGACAAATTGTAATCATTGCCTTGGGTTATTTCGGTGGTGGTCACATCGTAAGGATCCGCGGAATCATTATTCACTCGGCGTTTCACTTCAACAGATCCCGTGATTTTTCCCGCCGCGTTATAGCCATCGGCGGTCCAAACAACCGTTTGGCTGATCTCATCAATGGTGTTGCGGGAAATGTCTCTATACCCCATGGTTCGGCCTTTGTCGTCATAGACAATCCCTTGGCGGTCCGTGGTGGTCGAAAAAACCCCTTTGGATCCTATTTCGCTTTTTATTTCTTCGGAACCCATCAATTGATTATTCCCGTTGTAACCAACCCCCCGCCATTCCAAGATTTCCTGAACACTGGGACGGTCCGAAGAAACTTTCACATCTCGAGACTGAATCAATCGCCCCATAGAATCATGAGCCAAAGAATCGCGACGAACGCTCGTTTCCAGCCGATAAACAACACCCCCCTCGGCGTTGAGGCCCGTTTCAACGGTTTGGGTGACCGTCGGGACAGCCCATCCAAACCCATCAAACCCTTCCACCGTGTAATCACGTTCTGTTTTAACGCTTTTATCAGACACCATCACACTGCGCTCTTTGTTTTGACGCCCAGCCTCATCATAGCCCACCGTTCGATCCCCTTCCAAGCGAGACACCAAGGCCCCCGACTGCTCACGGACCTCATGACCGGAGACAAACTGCCCAAACCCATCGTAAACCCCACCGCTCGTAACAAATGTTTCCATCACCCCGGGAAGGGCGTCATCGTTTGTTCGATCGGTGTATCCCGTCAACTGCTTTTGTGTGTTGTAATCCATGCCCGTTCTTTCGGTGATTTTTGTGTGATTTAACGTTGTTGATATCTCTTGGTTTTTTTCTTCAAACCCCGTCATTTTCCCTTTTCCGTTGTAAGAAACTTTTGTTTTTTCAACAACCGTGACCACACCCTCAGCCAACAAACGCCCTTCTTCCACAGCGGATTTCTGTGCATCGGATAAATCCATCCACCGCTTAGATTCCCCACCCAAAACCAAGTAATCTCCGTCAAAACGAAGCTCTCTATTGTCCGTGGCCACTCCATCCGCGTTATAAACCTGCCCCAAATGAACGATTGTGCTGGTTTTGTCTAAAACGTAGTCGTCTTTTTGTCCCATCTCTCGCTTTCGGCTCACGCTGTCGCGTTCCCGTCCCATCAAATCGTAGCTGGTGTTCTCTCGATAAACCTCCACCCCCAGCTCGGGTGAGGCACTGTCCGTGGTTCGTTCCCGCCAAGAGAAAGCCAACCCACGCCCATCGTATTGGGTTTCATCACGCGTGACCACTTGAGTTTTATCCAAATGTTGAAATCCTTCGTGCCCTTTTGTTTGCGTTGTTTCCCAGAAAGAAGCGATTAAACCATCGCTGTTGTATCCACCGGTCCAAGTCACATCAACGGTCGCGTCCGGGGCGTCTGTTCGATTCGTTTTTTCTTGATAACCAATCATTTGACCAAAACCATCGTAGGCCACACCCGTTCGTTCCGTCACGACTCCCAAACCCAAGACCCCGAGATCAACGTCTTGCCGTTCTTCTTTAAACCCGGTGCTCCGCATCGCGTCATCATACGTTCCCGTCCAGTTCACCCGCGTCACAATATCCAACGACTCGGATTTTTTTTCCTGCCCCTCCCAATGAAGAATCTGCCCCATAGGATGAAAAACCAAGTGATCCCGCTGAATTTCTGTCCATCCGGCGGGGTGACCTTGTCCATCGCTTTGAGTCAGTTTTTCCGTATACCCTGTCAGCCCCCCACGAGCGTCAAATTCCGCAGCGGTCCGTCGAGTTTCACTCACCGAATGGATATCCGCTTTGGATTCATCAAGGACGTATTGTCCATTCTCTCGATGCCCCACAGCCCCCGCCGTCACTTTTTGAGTTATTTGCAAGAACGTGGCCATTTTCCCATGGGAATCGTAAGTGGCTCCCGAAATGTCCGTGATTTCCAAAATTTCAGGGCTGGCCGTGCTGCCTCGTTCTTCCGTAGAAGAAACCAAGTGAGCCCCATCCCGCGTGTATTTCATCCCGTAGGTGGATGTGACCTCGGTCACATCCAGCGAACGGGTTTCGCCGTTCACCGTCTCGGTTCCCTGCCGACGAGACACTTGGTGGGCTCGTCCCACTTGACCCAAAACCGTGTAAGCCCCCCGCCAATCCACTGTTTCCAACAAACAATAATTGGGCCCAGATGTCCTTGTTTCGTGATAAGTTGTTGCGTCCCCGAGTCCGTTATAACCGATGGCTTCGCGTCGAACCAAAGAGCTCGTGCTCGCTCCATCCGCTGTGGCTTCGGTGGCCAAATCGTATTCCCTTAACCGTCCCTGAACATCGTAACGCATGTTCGTTCGTTCTAAATTTTCCGTCACACCTAAAACATTTAACGTCATTTCCCGACTTCGGGTTATATTTCCATCCACGTTGTGATTCGCCCCCAACTGAACACGTTTCATCCAGCTTTCAGGATTTCCATTGTCAATGGTTTCTTCCGTAAACTCTTTCACACGCCCATAACCGTCCAACACCGTTCCATAATGTTTCGTTTCTGTTGTGGTCTCTAGAACCTCGTCACCATCCACGCCTTGAACCGTTTTAATCTCTTCGTAATCCCCTTGACGGGTCATGTTCCACCGAGTGAACGTGCTGGTTAAATTTCTCAGCAACTGCCCTGTTTCCGTGTCTCGCCCCACCTCGGTCTTAACAGTTTTATTTCCCGTGACGTTAACGATGTTCATGGTGTAACCGAAAGCGTCGTCCATCAGCCGCAGATCCAATGTCGTTTCCGCGGAACCGTAACGCGTGTCCGTCACCACGGTGACGTCCGTGTAAACACCGTCGGTCTCGGTCCCCACCACCCGTTTGTGTTCCAATCCCCCCACCTGCCGACGCAAAGCGTCGTAAGAAATACCGGTCAAAGAGGTCTCCACCGTGACACCCCCCATTTGTTCACTTTGACGATACCCGATCAAATCCCCTTTGTCATACCCCATTCCCTCCCCGCGAGCGCTCCAATACAATTTCTGTATTTTACGACCCTCGGAATCCCACCGAGTCTCTTCGTAGTCCATAACGTTGTGCCGATCGTCGTAAACCCCGTTTTCGAAATGACGACTTTTCGTTTCACCGTTTTCTGTAGTCTTCTCCCAATAGTCCACAATGTCATCGTCTAAAGTGTAAGTCCCCCCCCAGAACTCCACCTGATGTTCTATGCCGTTCCAGTCCGTCGTTCGTTGAGCGTAGATTTCCACTCGATCAAATTCGTCGTAGGCCCCATCCCATTCCACCATCGTCACAGGACCGTTTTCGTCCGTCGCTTCTTGGTTGTAGTGGTTCATGTTCCCAAACACATCGTAGGTCAATCCCGTGTAAACATCTCGTTCTTCTTTGCCATCCGGTCCAATGGTTTCTTTCACATACCCGTTCACCAGATAATTGGATCGTCCCCACGAATCTTGTTCCCCAGAACGGGATCCCATCCAAAGAGGATTATTGTCATACCCCAAAGCGGTCCATTTTGTGTAGGTGTCCAACCCTTTTTTCGTTGATATTTCCTGATAGGTCAAAATATTTTTGTTGCTGTCATACGTTCCACCCCACCACGTTCGAGTGGTCTCCTCACCATTTTCATCAACGGCCAATTCTTTAAATTGGGTGAGATTGCTCGCTGAATCGTAATTCATCCCCCAGCGGTGTAAGGTTTTTGTCTTTCCCTGAGCGGTGATCGTGGTTTCCCACAACTCTTTTACTTTCTGGGTATCGGAAACCATGGCCTTGGCCCCGTCGTGGTAATCCATTTCTCGATGGATATTACTGAGACGCCCCTTGACATCGGTCTCCTCGATGTCCATAGACACCAATATATGAGACCGGTTGTAAGTCATGTTGGTTATGTTTTGTATGATCTTTTGACCTTCGTGGGCGTTGAAGGTGCGTGCGTTCAATATACGGGTCGCCCGTCCGTCCAAGAGGTAGGTCCTCTCGTAGGTTCCATCAAAATTCTTCTTCACATTAAAATTAAATTCTGTCAATCCACCAAAAATAGTTTTCATTTTGTTTCTTATGGTTTCCACCACTTCCTGCACCGTTTTCATCGCCAAATCTCCCGGCGTCAGCTTTTTTTCCAGCTGATCAATTTGAGCGCCAGCCAAGACCGCCCGGGGATCCACGTGGCTTCCTATTTTGGGAGGCAATTGCAACCCTTCGTTTTCTCGATTCACGTTTTGTATTTGACTCACCGCTTCTTGTCTCTCTTGAGACCGGCGTAACGTTTGGGGGTCCATCCCGGGATCCATGAGTTTCCTTCGGTCGTCCCACTCACTGTCATGGAACGTCACCGGAGCGTTCGGTTTATCAGCCCCTAAAAATTCGACCAATCGCCCGAGGATACCGCCTGAAACAGACACCGCCCCCACCATCGCTCGTCCGGACAAGCGAGGCAAATCCGTCGTTCCCGCACACACCGCTTGGGTGTAAAAGACCACCGCCGCGAGAACCACCGACAAGGCGCGCTTCGCCTGGACAAGGCTCGGGACCCACCGCGAAAGCGAAAAAAGTTTCTTAAGGAAAATTTTAAATGAATCCGATTTATTGCAGAGCATAAAATTCCTCCTAGGGAACACAAACCTTCCATAATTAATATACCACAGGGGCATCAAATTGTCTCTATCCCATTGTAAACAAAAAGGAAATTTATTGTAAACAACTTGCAAATTTAATTTTACAAGTCATTTACAAGCATTAGGGGGATTTTTCCAACGAGCGGTGTAAACCTTCGTGTGGTAGTAGATCGCTGGAATCATGAAGAGAGTTAAAAACGTGGCCAAACTCAATCCACCGATTTGAGTCAAAGCCAGAGGAGACCACAGTTGAGCGGATTCACTCCGAGACAACATCATGGGAACCTGCCCAGCCATGGTGGTTATCGAAGTACATAAAACAGCGGGTAATCGTGAAACACAAGACCCCAGAACCGACCGTTCCAAACCGATCCCAACAGCAAGGGACTGATTTATTTTATCCACTAAAATAATGGCGGAATTAACAGCGATCCCCCCCAGAAGAATCACCCCAATGTAAACACTGGTCGTTGCGGGCGTGTGTGTTACCCAAAGGAACAAAACACTTCCCACCAACGCCATGGGAATAGTAAGCATAATGACAACCGCTTGAACGTTGGATTCAAGAAGACTGGCCAAAACGATAAAAACGAGACCCGCCATAACAAAAAAAGCGAAACGAAATTCTTTTTCGTTTTGAAGCATGTCCAAATAGTCCCCACCCACTTGAAAATAATAGCCCGTGGGAATGTCCAAACCATGAAGGGCCCGCGTGGTTTGACGAGCGGCAGAACTCATAGCCAATTTGTTGCGGTTGGAACTCACTTGAATAACCCGTTGTTTGTCTTTGCGCCAAATCTCACTGGGGGTTAGGGCGAATTGAAAAGAAGAAAACTGCTTAAGCCCCACCACTTCCCCATCGTTCGACACCAGCGTCAGGTATTGAATATCGTCGAGAGACTTCCGAAATTGCTCTTTGTCCCGTGCAATAATTTCCAACTGACTGGCGTCCGTAAAAAAATACGACGGTCGCAACCCCCGAATCCGAGCGTGTAAATCCTCAGCAATGTCTTTCGTAACCAAACCAAAAAGAGCGGCACGGTCTTTGTCCACTTGAATTTGAACCTCGGGTTGCCCGGGTTTGTAACGCAATTTAACATCGGCCAACTCAGGGATGGACTGGATTTTCTGAGCGATGGCACTGGCCGTATCCCGCAAGGTGTCGTAATCGGGACCAAAAACATCAATAAGAAATTCTTTTGATGTGGCCGGTTCTGAAAAATAAATGAAAGTGTCAAACTGTTGGCCAATGTCCGCCACTTTGGGGCGCAACTCCCGAATCACGTCTTCCACAGAACGGGACCGTTCGGTGCGAGGTTTTAAAGTGACGTAGATTTTCGAAGACCAGCCTTCCACCCGAGCGGCGGCGGTTTTAACAGAATCTTTAATTTCCGGCATGTCCGACAGAAGAGCCTCGACTTCCTGAACGACTTTGTCCGAAATATCAAGTTTAGCCCCGGCCGGAAGCTCGATAAAAACCACAAATTCGTTTTGTTCCGTCGATCCCATAAAATCCTTCTCCATCAAAAGAGCGTAGTAAGACACAGCCAACACCGTGGCCGCCGTCACGAATAAAAACAACCACTTCTGATGACGAATGGATCGGACACACCAACGCAAGTAGGCCCGTGTCGGCGAGGATCGTGCAAACGAGATCTCTTTTCTCAAAAAAGGCCAAATCGTTTTATACCACAGACCGAACACTCGAAAACGTGGAAGAGAAGAAACCCCCTCCTTAGGAAAAACGACGCACCAAATTCGAAAAAACGCAACAAATCCCTTAGAAAAAAAAGTGCTTTTTTTAAAAGACCATCCGGCCAAAAAAACGTTGATCTTCGCTTTGACGTGGGGAGGGAAATAGCCGTCGTAGAGGGGAAGAGGGATCCGGGACGCTAAAAGAGGGACTAAAGTTGTGGCCACAAACAAAGAAGCGATCAAGGAAAAAGTGATGGTGAACGCCAACCCCGAATAAAGAATTTTGACCTGTTGGCTAATAAAAACGATCGGAAGGAAGACCACGATCGTGGTCAGGGTTCCCCCCATAAGAGACACAAACAGCTCATCGGTTCCTTCCACCACATCCTTGACCGTGTCGGGGGGGATCCCCGCGTGAAGTCGTTTGCGTTTTTTCTCTAAAATGTTTTCCAAAACCACAATGGAATTGTCCACCACCATACCCACCCCAAGGGCCAACGCGGACAAAGTCATGTAGTTCAGTGTTAGACCCGACAACAACATGAGGGACAAAGTAATAAGAATCGCAATGGGAACGGACACGAAGATAATAAACGTGTGACGCCATTCCTTTAGAAAAAAAAATATAACCAAAAAAGTCAACACCATACCCATCGTGAGGCTTTGCATCACGTTGGACATGGCCTGAGAGACAAACAACGATTGATCCGACGTGATGCCCATCGTGATCTGATCGTTCAGGTATTTCACTCGAGCTTTTTCAGCCACTTTTCTGACGCGTTCGGCCACACGGATCGTGTTGGAATCGTTTTCTTTTTGAACGTAAATCGAGACCGTGGGCTCCCGATTCAAACGAGCGTATCCTTGGGCCTCCAGATAAAAGTCTTTAACATCGGCCACATCCGATAACCGGATAACAGAGCCTTCGCGGCTCTTCAAAACCACCAAATCCCGCAACTCGTCTAAGGTTTTATACTGTCCCATAGCTCGAACGTAATAACCCGAAGACCCTTCGTCGCGCTTCCCCGTGAGAAGGTTGACGTTGTTTTTCCCAATGGTGTCAATCACCTGCCGAATGGAAAGAGAAAAAGCTTCCAAACGATCTTGATAGAATTCCACAAGGACTTTTCGTTCTCTCCCCCCCCCACCTCCACGTTAGCGACACCATTGACCCGCATCAAATCGGGTTTGATGTTGTTGTCCACAATTTCTCGCAGTCGTTCAGGGCTGTAGGTTTTACTGGTGAGGGACAAGATGAGAACG
>Ga0247840_10010970_pt1 | contig 11154 bp, 13 predicted proteins | sample LaCruzMarch2015__FD_192404 | JGI IMG/M metagenome (GOLD analysis project Ga0247840, IMG submission 192404) | Freshwater microbial communities from meromictic Lake La Cruz, Castile-La Mancha, Spain - LaCruzMarch2015_17m | ecosystem: Environmental > Aquatic > Freshwater > Lake | place: Spain...
CTCCCATAGAATGGCCAAGTAGCACTGGGGTGATAATTCCGAGCGCGTCGATAAGGCTCATAACATCGGCGCAGAGATCGTTATAGTGGTAGCCATAGTCTGGGGCGCTGGAGTATCCATGGCCCCGAGCATCCGGCATGATAATGTCGTAATCCTCCTCCAGCGCCCGCGCTAAGGGAATCCAGCACGCTCCATTCAACATTAACCCATGTAGCAGAATAACAGCAGGTTTGTCGCCACCGGTTCGGAGGTAGTGCACGTTAATCCCATTTGCTTCACAGGTCCCGGTTGTCCAGCCAGCCATTGTTTCCTCTGTCAATTAAAAACTCAGTTTATAGAATAAAGCATCTATTTCCCACCTAACTTAATTCTGTAGCTCACTAGTTCGATCCACCAGCCGATATTTTTGGCTTAATACGCACCCCAGACCATTAATCCCGACTTTTTATTTAGCCAAAAAAAATTTTTTCTTTGGATCATATGGTCCAGTACCAACTTCAAAAATCAATCCAATATCCAACATTTTCTTTAATCGAGTAGAGGCTGTCCTTTCGGTTTTATTCCAAAATTGGCTTGCATCTTTTATTGTCACAGACTCATGTTGCTTTAAATATTCAAGTAAGTCTTGCTGCCAGGCAACACCAATCAATATTTGATGTGTTTCATGATATAACGTTACTCGAAAATAATGATCAAGCTCTTCAAATTTAGGAGCTTTTATACCTTGGGTATGACAAACTTCCATCATTCGACCTAATCCAGAACCCCAGCGCTCTATAAGCCCTAGTTCTCTGAAAATATGACCAATCACTCGGTTTCGTAACTGTGAAATTCCGCTTAATGCCTTTTCAAGACTTAAACCATAAGGCAGTGCTCCCGGGTTTGTTATTTCAATTCGATCAGAAAAAATCGCTATTTGTATTGTCGCGCCCTTAAATGAGTAATCAGCATGAACTACTGCATTAATTACGGCCTCCCTGAGAACGATGGGTGGGTATTGGGGAATATCCATCCTATGCGTTCGTCCAATAACACTTTTACTCATTGTATTACGCTCAATGAACGCAATTACCTCTAATACAGCATTAGGTAAAGCAGCATCGATTTCCTGTTGGTCGATAAGTTGATTTTTGGTTACACCCGAAAAACGTCCACATCGTATAATTGCATCTGGAAAAAATCGGCGACGTTCTTTGCCGAAAAGAAGTATCGCTGCGTTAGATGGGTAATAGTCTGATTGATACCGAACAAGCAAATTTAATGATCTAGCCGTGTTTTGATCCATCTTTTTCTTTGCAGATAGCATAAACTGCATTTTTGCATAATCAAAATCAATATCCTTTTCTGTGGTCTGCAGATTGGGCAATTCATCAAAACTTTGATGAATTGCTAAGCGTTGTATTTCAGCTACCATTGCCTTATCCGCAACTCTATTGGTTGAGCCTAGTCGAACGTATACTCCATGTTCAATACCTTTATTTTTAAGGTAATACGGCATTGGTGCATAATTAACAGTAATAATTAAAAAATCCCGATTTCTCCAAGTATGAAATTGGAAATTAGGGGTGAGCAGAGGCATAATCGAATCTGCCACCATATTTGCAATTTTTTCTTCCTCTTTTAGAACATCGTTTACGCCAATAGCCTCTTTCGTTTTGTCTTTTACACCAATAACAATTGTTCCACCTGCTGTGTTAGCAAAAGCAATAATGGTATGTATAATTCTATTGGGAGACTCAGTATTTTCTTTAAATTCAAGTTGCTTCCCTTCTTCTTGGTTTAAAAATAACTCTAACATTATTCTTCTCACTGACTATTTAACCAAGAAAATAACCAAGAAATTTTGTGTTGTCAAATTTTCTTGGTTATTTTCTTGGTAAGAAGTAAATTTGTTAGATGATGAACCCGGAAGTACCCAGAAAAAAAATTCTTCCGGGTTGTTTTCAACGCTGCAATAAACCCCATGACCCATACGCTCTATCCGATTAATTTTCACATAATAGCTGCGTCTCGACTAGGATGAAACCCTGCTTCGCGAGCCCCAGCGGCATAAAAGACCGGTCGTTCGAACAAACCTTTCAATATGTGTTCATTGCTCAGTTTCATACTTATAATTTTAATATTAAAACCCAATAGCGTAAAATGGGTTTCAATATTAAAATCACCCCATAAAAATCCATTGTGGGGAATTTGCGTATTTGGGTACGACACGGTTATACTTCGTAGGACATTTGTAGCGGGTTCCTGCGATAAAATCTATAATATAATCAATTGGTTATTTTGGCATTGAGGGGCTCATAATCCGTTGGTCCTAGGTTCAAGTCCTAGTGGGCCCACCAATTTAAACATGTAAAATCAACAACTTTCAATTGATACTCCCAACCACCTAAAACCCATTGTGGGGAGTAATTCACAAAAAGCCACACAAACTCGTGCCCATAACTCCGCTAACCCATTGTGTTATATGAAATTTATTTTTAGAACCAACGGACTATTTGTCCTCCGCTTGAACTTACGTAGCCTGGTTGGTTGCAACCAGGATTTTCACAGCATGATGATTACTCACCAAAATCACCGCTCGATAATTCCCCTCCCCAATTTCTTGGTAATACGCTTTCACGAACATACCGATGGAAACTTGAGTAAGGCCAATCAATGACTTCTTTTACCAATCCATGTTTTACCGAATTGAAATGAATGTAATTAACATGAGCACAAAAATCCAATTCATTTCGAATACGATGTTCCCAGAATCGACGTTGCGATAGGTTGCCATGATAATCTCCTTTGGTTCTCACCTTTGAGACTATCAACTTTACCTGACTCACTCTAGTTCATGTTCATTTTTAACTGCTATTGCACTTAGCGGTTGGAAGGGCGAAAGTTGTATCTTTTAAGGTTTTGTGTTTTAGCGTTTCAAATCCCTGTAAAAATTCTCATGAACTCCCAATGCAAGCAATACTCTTTGTTCTGGAATCCACTCATAAGCTAAAAGATACTCATGGCTACTCATTTTAAATTTATAAACATAAACACCAGATAGATCGCCCTTTTTGGCCGCTCCTAATTCTGGGTTTTTTATAATCTCTTTTATTATTTTTTTAACTTCTTCCTTTTGATTTTCATGGAGTTTTTTGAATACCTTCTTAAAAGCCGGCATTTGACTTACTACTATTTTCTCCATTTATTTCTCATCAACATCAAAGGGTTCAGCGAGAGATCGATCGGTGTTCTTTGATATCAACAAATCCTTAACAAACTCAACAGGCAAATCTGGATTGTCTAAGGCACATCTACCTATCTTTGCCCAAAACTCAATTTGGCCAGGGATTGATCGACACTCAGCTTTAGCTACTTTTTTAGCATCTTCATAAATTTCATCATCAATTCTAATTGGAATACCCATAAAAGCCCCTGTCGCGCAATTTGCCTACAAATGTAGTATAGCACAACTTTTGTTGTTTAAATGTGTATGTGTCTTGGTTTATCCGAGACACCTATAGATCTTCTCGATAAAGCTGACAAGCAGCAAGCGTAGCTTGGTTCTACACTAGATTCATCTGTCCATTTTGTTTTTAGCGCTGCCAGTTGTAAGTAAATCATTGTATGCTATATTTTATCTTGTATACATAACGTATGCAGTTTTAAAAGATATGACTGTGTACTTTTCATTATATTCAAGGACATAATATTATGAAACTTAAGATGATATCAGGAATATTTGTTTTATTAGTAGGTCTTGTTAGTCAAGCTTATGCTATTAGCTGCGATAATATTGATAGGATGAATGCATGTAATAAATGTATGCAAGTAAGCAAAAATACACTTAATAGTTTGAATTGCCAGAATTTAACTCCTATGCAGAAATCGGCAATAAGCCAAAATGCTTTTTATGCAGATGCAGCGGCATACGAACAAATATGTGAAGCTGCTTCTACTTCTACCTATCCAGTTTGCCCCTGTCCTAATAGTTCGCATGTAACATGTAACAGTAAGTAAAGCATTCTAGTCGGGGAATGATTCACAAATCGATTGGACACACACTCCCCTCATTTTTTATCAGCAAGCGTAAGTTGGGCCCATGGCCCAACATTTACCTCCCTTCTAGAGATCAATGTTATTAAATTACGAGATGTCTAGTAATTGGTAGGTTAGGTCCGTGGCCCAATGAAAATCATTGCCCCATACCAACGCTCAATGTTGGGCCATGGGCCCAACCTACTAAAAAACTTCAAGACAGTTGCTACGCTTGCTAAACCCAATATTTAAGAAGCTTATAGTCTACAAAACCAATCCAAAAATATCACACGGCCTTGCCGAAAGGTCACACAGAACCAGAGTCCCCATATTACACCTGATTTTTTTTAAACACCTCTACCAGTATTAAGTGAGGCAAAGTAAGTGCCGCCAACATATATATTGTTAAAAAAAACCCCGCTCCCTGCCAATCCAAGGTGCTTGGTATAAAAGCATATGCCGTTATTGAAAAGATGTACGTTAACAAAGTCATTGGCAATAAGTCCTTAACAAATGTGCGATATGATGAATAACCTATCTTTTTATAGAGCATGGCAAAATATTTACATGAGTGAATGCCAACAAAATAAACTGTCAAAAAAGCCAATGGTGGGGCTAAAAATGAACCCATAAGCACAATAATAACCTCTTGAGCACATTCTTTTTTCAAAGTAAAAAGCCCTAGACCAATTAGTGGTAATAAACAACATGCAGCCCACTGCATGAAATGGGCGTATAACATGGCTTGTTTTGAGCCGATTAGGTAGGAAAATAAGACACATATCGTTTGAGTATGAAGTAATGCAGGTAGACAAATAATAGATAAACCAATAACCATAGAAAAAAAATAACAGTATATTTTTGTCTGAAACACACTTGAATCATAGTAATCCATGCCAAAGTGATAGGCAGAATACAATAAAAAAAAGCCAAAAAAGAAAGAAGAAAACCAGTAAAACCCAATAAAAACCACCATCGCCAATGACAAATAGGCAATGAATACTACAGTTCTGTTAAGAGCGCTAATCGCAAATTTTTTTCTTAATATCCACAAGTCTAACGCACCATGAGGCATGCCAATAAGAAACACCATCACTAAAAAAACAACCATAGCAAATGATGGAAACAACACTGTCAACAAAGACATCATCATGAAATTTGCAATTAAGGCGATAGACTTCATAACACTGCCTTAATGAATGGCCAACTTGGCATTGCTCTTATTACTTTCCAGCGCAAAGACCATCCAAGAGTTCCATTCATAAAGTGGGCAAACTGAGAAGGATTCAATCTTCTGGCCAATAGTATGAATATCTCAGGAGAAAGTGGCATTTGACGCAAAAGCACACGACAAAAACAAAGATCCATCCATCTATCTATAGCCAAGTCTAACACCGGCTCCTTTAATGCTTTGTTCATTCCAATTTGCTGGGCATGATGCCAGGCTCGTTGTTGTATACGTAAAAAACCATAGCCGCTAGAAGCTCTCAAGGACCCTTGGTGCTGGGCAAAAACATGGCATGAATTTGAGTCTTGAGTACCCTTGGCAATACCCATAGGCAAAACAGCAGCCTCTACCCGTAACGTATCAAATTCAGTCGTATATTGATGAGTGAGTTTAAGGCATTCTTGCATGAGCTGTTCAGGCCCATGATACATGGAACTAAATCGTGTCACTTCAAGCAATGCATGATAAGGACTGAAAGGTAAAATATAATCAAACTGACAATAAATATCGGTAGCAACAAGATTCTTCATCAGATGAGCTGATGTTGGGTCAAACACAGGTTGTTTGGTTTTGATCTCAACACCATAAAAGATTTGATGCAGCGGCGCTTTTTTTCTAAGGACAGATGGGTTAGGCCTTGTATCGATCACATGACGGGCAATAAACTGACCACTAGAGGTATCCACAACGAAGCATTTTTTTTCTTTTTTTATAGCAAACACTGTTGTGTTCGAGTGTAACCTTTGCCTTGAATCATCCTCAATAGCCGCCAAAACTTTATTGTAATAATCTTTACTCTTGATGATAGCATAAGGGGTACCAGGGTTAGTGTGTTCAACAACTGTTGAGCCCTTGCTCAAGGTCCACGTAGGCCACTGATGAAAAATGATGTCTTTATGGGGGAACTGGGCCATGCTCAACCAAAAACACCAGCTTCGATCATCATCATAAAATTCACGTTTTTCTATGATATCGATGGTCTGTTTTCCCTGAGTTTGGCTATAAAAAAAAGCCGTCGCCAAACCAGCACAGCCCCCACCAAGAATTAAAACATCACAGTTGTACGAGGGCATGGTGGTATTTTCCAAAAACAAAATTAAAACCGGCCCAGCTTGCAAGGGTTATTTTTTTTAAATACGGTATTGATAAACGACCATTCCAATATTCATATTCATTTTTTGCAACACTTAGCCCAATATGCCGGTAGAGCCTCATGGCAACAAGAACAGTAAAACGAGATCTCGGGGGTATGAATTTTAAGCCCTGGCATGCACTTTGGTAATACGTCTCAGCCAAACTTAGGATATTTTTCATAGCCAACTGAGTGACAAATCGATTCTGAGCCTTTAGCACGAAGCTTGGTTCATCAAATCCCAACCACTCAACCGGCAGGTATAACCGATTAAGCCTTGCATCCTCCATTACATCACGAACAATATTGGTTAATTGCATCGCAACACCTAAGTGAGAAGCATACTGAGTTGACAAAGGGTCAACACAGCCTAATATGGGGCACATCATCTCACCAACAGTTCCGGCCACCTGATAAGCATATTGAATAAGCTCACGCTCATTAAGAATTCTCACTGTTCCCAGATCCTGTTTTATTCCATCAACCAAATTTAAGGCTGATTTTAATGGAACGTTTTGGTGTTTTATGAGCTCTATCATACCTTGGAGCTTTATATCATCAGACCCACCCATAGATAACGCACAAGAGATATGATCTAACTTTAATCTTGCAAGCCCTTTTTGATTATCATCTAAAGCATCATCTGCTAAATCATCACAATAGCGGCAAAAAGCGTACAGCTCAGAAGCATGAGCATGTGTCGTTTGTGGCAATAATCTGGCCGCAAAACTAAATGTTTTAGCGTGCGCCCTAAAGACAGTCTTAGCATTCATTTGGTGCTCCTAATTCGCGACTTGAGGAAGTAATTTCTCCAGCAGCTTGGCAGATGATAATACCCCAGGTACCCCGGCGCCCGGATGTGTACCAGCGCCAACCAAATACAACCCATTAATTCCTTCAGCCTTATTATGGTGTCGAAACCAGGCTGATTGATAAAATAAGGGAGCAACAGAAAATCCGCTTCCTTGGAAAGCATTGTAATCCGTCTTAAAGTCCATGGGTGTTTTGGTGATGCTGACCGTCAGCTCTTCAGACAACCCGGGCAAACAGGTCCCCTCTAATTTTTTTATCATTCGCTTTATAAAAGGGCCTGATTGTTTTTGCCAATCAATACCACTGATGAGGTTGGGAACAGGGCACAAACAATAGAAAGTGTCATGCCCCGGAGGTGCCATACTTGGATCTGTGGCCGTGGGCCGGTGCAAATACATAGCCATTTCGTTTGACAGGACTTTCTTATTGAAGATATCAGCCAACAGCCGTTTATAGTCATCTCCCATAATGATCGTGTGATGGGGCACCTCAGTGTATTGCTTTTTCGTACCAAAGTACCAAACAAAAAGCCCCATGGATGGCTTACTTAAAGACGTTTTCCGCTTTGATACGAAAGGCTGATGCTTCGCTGCAATCATGTAACGATATAAATACAGAGGATCTGCATTTGAGATAACAACATCACATGCAACATGCTCACCCGTTTGTAAAACAATTGACCGGACCTGTTTATCAACAATGTTTATGTGCTCTACAGAGCAATTTAAGTGGATGTTAATACCCACTTCTTTCATCAATGTCGCCATGGCTTCAATGAGCTTGCCTGTCCCCCCCATCACATAGTGAACACCCCACTTTCGCTCTAAATAGTGGATGAGGCTGTAAATAGAGGTTGTTTCCACAGGGTTGCCACCTACAAGCAAAGGCTGTATAGAAAATGCTTGTCTAAGAGCTGGGTGCTTTATAAATTTGCTTACCCACTGCCAGACACTTTTGTAAGATTTTAAACGAATCAAGCTTGGTATCACCTTCACCATCTGAGTAAATTGATGGAAAGGATGATCGGCAAGCTGTTCAAATCCGATTTCATAAATCTCTTTGGAATGGGCCAATAATTGGAGGTAGTTATCTTTATCTTCCGGTGAGATACGAGAAATTTCAGCCAGCAATACCTCTAGTGAACCACCATAATTAAATACCATGCCGTCCGGATATAAAAAACGATACCAAGGCTCGATTGGAACCAATGTTGCGTAGTCTTTCAGTTGACGATCAAATAACTGAAACAATTCTTCTAAAAGAAACGGTGCCGTTATTACGGTTGGCCCAGCATCAAAAATATAACCCTCTTTACTGTAGACTTGCGCTCGACCTCCCAACATCGGACATTGACAATATATATCAACATCATACCCTTTGGCTCTGGCGCGTAAGGCGGCAGCCATGCCCCCTAAACCACCACCTATAACCAATAATTTTTTGTTCACGCTAAATCCTTAATCAATCGAGGCTGAATATTACGGTATAATTGCAAAAAGGACAGTCTCAGGTCCTGCGGTAATTGATGTATTATTGAGTGAGATTGATACAAGTGGCTGTTAGCCAACTCATGCGCTTGAAACAACATGATGAAGTTGTCCTCATCAAAACCTCGAGGAAAAACAGCATTCTCTTGAACATCATCATGTATCAAAGACACATTGTGAAGCATTTCAACAAGAGCTGCATCAAAGGGGAGTTTTGCTCGGGTCAGGCTTTCGGGGTGTTGAAAATAAAAACGACTTATCTGCTGCATATCTTCATCTAAATCACTTTCTATGAGCTGTTTGAATAGAGCCATAAACTCATGAGAGTCAAACATTGGCATTGTACCCTGAGTCAAGACAGTGAGAGATATACCCAATGTTCTCAATAACATTGGGTATGAATCAATTAAAGTTCAGCGTACCCTTCATCGCTTGATTTAGATCGGGCAATGAAGAAAATGAGCAATCCAAAACCAGCTTTGGCCACGATGTCAGCGATAGAGTAACCAACCTGCAGAGCAACAAAACCATTGCCGCCTGTAAAACCCAAATTTGGTAGCAAATAAACAATTGGGTAAAAACACCAGGCTAAAACAGTCAAATAACAAGCGTTTCGTACCAAGGGTTGTGTTTTTTTAGGCTGGTTGGAAATGGATGCACGCAGACCAAAGAAGAGCGCGTATAAAATATAAAGGAAAGGAATCATTGAGAGTGCCCACCATGTAAAGCGTGTGGTCAGGTCGGCGGAAATCTCACCAGGGTAACCCAGTATAACCATAACCGCAGCTGCCAATCCTAACTTGAATGAACGAGAGACAGTCTCTTGATGTGATAACTTCATCACAAGAATCAGTTCTATAAGAAGGAGTGGAACAGTTAACAACCAGTCTACATAACGGTAGGCATCATTAAACGATTTACCTGATAAAGTAGCGGTATCGCCCATGACATTATAAGCATGTTGAAATGAGAAAAAGATTTGAAGGTAGTGGTAAGCCGCAATAAAGGTAACTAGCCCGGTGATTGAGATGGCTACACGATAATGCGTAGAAACACGCCCTAAATTTAACCAGAAAAATAGCGTTGCCGCCATCATTAAAGCAAATGTAAATGAAAAAACGTTATAAAGTAAATCGTACCCTACAAGCCCCATATTATCCATAATGCATTCTCCTTCTTAGATTTGTTTGTAAAATTTACCCACTTCTTCCAATTCGCAGCAAGAAGGGTTAAGCAGTTACGACCATTTTAATTGAGAAAATCTATCTAAACTTCATCAAGAGCCTAGCTTTTTTCACTTTTATTCAGCAGGCAATGTTAAAGCCCATTACATACTTTAAAAAGCAAATCAAAAAATACGGGGTCTTAAATGAACCCTTTTAAAGAACCCTTGATATACAAAATAACAGACAATCAAATTGATTAATAGACCCGGTGCAAATCTGACATAGGCAGATGGTTTGATATAAAATAATATAAAAAAAGTATCTCCCCAGCACGTCATGTATGGGTGGGAGCAACGGCTCATCTATACAAGAGAGCACTATTTAGTGAGGAGTAAAATTTGGATTCCTATTTTCAAAAGAGCCTGTAATACTACAATAAAGCTCCCTGAAGCACTGCGACATAATGTTATATTATTTTATTATTGGCATACCCTTTTTATTGGTTATCTTACGACTTGTATTAACCAACATACTTGTTCCTCATTTTAAAAAAAAGCAGCAAAAAAACCAATTAAGTCAACGATCTGATTGGTCAAATATAGAGAATAAAACACGTATTTTGGAAGCACTTTACAAAAAAGATCATGCAAAATACTCTTCAGTAAGGTATCGATTATTGCATTTGATTCAAGATAAAGAGTTTGTTTACGGAGAAATCGATTTTTTGTCGTTTTATACCCTGCTTGAACGAACCTGCCCTTCCACTCAAGATGTCTTTTACGACTTAGGTTCTGGTTCGGGAAAAGGGGTTTTTAGTGCCCTACTATTTTTTAATGTTAAAAAATCTATTGGTATTGAGTTGCTACCCCCTCTATATAAACAATCGAATACACGGCTTGAAAAGGCAACTCAACGATTTCAACAACATGATGTTGAGCAAGAATATCTACCTCAAATGGAGCGCATTCAATTTATCAACGACAGTTTTTTGCATTACGATTTTGGGGATGCTGATATCATTTACGTGGCAGCCACTTGCCTAACGGATGCCACCTGGAATACATTAATTTCAAAGATAGCTCGTCTAAAACCAGGTAGTCGAATTATTGTGACCTCACGAACAATACACCACGAACAATTTGAATCTATTTATCAAGGCATAGAGTTAATGAGTTGGGGGCTCTGTCCCGTTAGAATATATAAAATCAAACACTAAGCCGTTTGGCTGAATACAACCCATAGGAAATATAGCTTAAAAAAAGTACCCCATAAACCAAACCCATTCCCAATACTGCAAAATTACCGTATCGC
>Ga0247840_10010972_pt1 | contig 11153 bp, 18 predicted proteins | sample LaCruzMarch2015__FD_192404 | JGI IMG/M metagenome (GOLD analysis project Ga0247840, IMG submission 192404) | Freshwater microbial communities from meromictic Lake La Cruz, Castile-La Mancha, Spain - LaCruzMarch2015_17m | ecosystem: Environmental > Aquatic > Freshwater > Lake | place: Spain...
TAGAGCAATTCAGAGAAAAAGCAATTGCTGGGCAAATGGTTGAAATCAGCGAAATAAAATTAGCATATGAAAAAGCAACTGGTTGTTCACTTGACAACAACCACGGACAGATATACAGGGTACTTAAACGGCATGATTGGCGAAAAATTATGCCACGAAGCAAACATCAGAACAAAGCAAGTGACGAGGCGATAGATGCCTCAAAAAAATTAACGATGCCGTCAAAACCGAGATGGAAAATTTTACAAGCGGAAAAGTTCGACTGATGTTTCAGGACGAAGCAGGATTTGGTCGTATAAACAAACCCAAATACTGTTGGTGCGAAAAAGGTGTGCGCCCCGTTGTCCCTTGCCATCATATTCGTGAATACCGCTATGCATATGGTGCGGTAGAACCAAAAACAGGTGAGTCTTTTTTCTTGATATTGCCTTACTGCAATACGGATTGCATGAATATGTTTCTGCGAGAGTTGGCAAATGCCTATCCTCAAGATTCAATCATACTTATTTGCGATGGGGCAACATGGCATAGGGCAAAATTTCTTGAAATACCACCAAACATTAAGTTGCTTTTCATCCCACCTGCCACGCCGGAAATGAACCCCATTGAGCAAATATGGAAAGAAATTCGCAAACGAGGTTTTAAAAACGAAATTTTTGCCACATTGGATAATGTTGTTGACCGCCTTTGCAATGTTATTTGTAGTTTGTCAAATACTGTCGTCAAAAGCATTACCGCTCGTAAATGGATTTTGCAATGCTTTTAATTGCGAATTAGTATAACGTAAAAAGTATAGCAGTGGACTTGTTGGTTGAACTGTTTTATTTGTGGCTGGATAATAGATAGTGGCAGATGTGAGGGAGACATTCATTTAAAGGAATTACACTGTCGAATGGGGAAATTGAAGGAAATTTTGAATTAGTGAATTTAAAAATTTAAATGCAAAAATAGGAGGCTACATAAATGGCTTTAGGCAAACTTAATTATATTAAGGACTTGCGTGCTGAATGGCAGCACGAAGAAAAGGATTTTACACCTTGGCTAGCTGATAACATCTCTTTACTTGGAGAGGCACTTGGGCTTAACCTTGAAGTAATATCTACCGAGCATGATGTTGGAAGTTTTTCCCTTGATATTCTTTCGAAGGATATTGATAGTGGCAATTTTGTTGCTATTGAAAACCAACTGGAAATTACTGACCATACCCATCTTGGACAGATTTTAACATATGCATCAGGAGTGGATGCAAACACTGTTATTTGGATTTCAAAAGAAGTAAGAGAAGAACATCGCAAAGCAATTGATTGGTTAAACCAGATAACCAACGAAGATATTGAGTTCTTCGCTGTAGAAATTAAATTGATACAAATTGGCGATTCTGACATCGCCCCATTTTTCAATGTAAAAGCATCACCAAATGACTGGTCAAAAGAGCAAAAAACAAAGATTACCTCATCTTCGGGTATAACTGAAAGACAGGAGTATTACCATGAGTTTTTTACTTCCTTTTTGAATTTAGTGAATATTGAGATGCCCAACTTAACAAATTCAAAGAAGGTAAGTTATGATTCGTGTAAAACCTTCCCTGCTGGTGTATCAGGGTATTCTTATTCTGCAGCAATAAGATCTGGCAACAGATTTTCAATTGAACTTTATATTGATACTGGAAACAAGGAAATAAATAAGGATAAGTTTGCAAATTTAGAAAAATATAAAATTGATATTGAGGATAAACTTGGAGAATTATCATGGGAGAGATTAGATAACAAGAAAGCTTGTAGAATAGCTGCTTACATTGATTGCACAAATGATGAAGAAATGTTTACTTGGGGTATTAAGAAATTAAAGTATTTTAGGGAAACATTTAAACAATATATAAATTGATTTGCAAATTTATGATATATGGAGGTCTTGAATAATGGCAAAATTACAAGTAAATCCAGGTATATGTGGGCTAAAAACACAATTGACAGTTACGTCAGATGATATGCAGATGGTTGCAGTTGAAATTCAGTCTGAATGTCCGCACATTACGTCAATGCAAGATGGATTAGACGAATTGGACGGTTATGAGGAGTGCTTTGCTAAGTATAGCGAGTCAACAGTGTACAAAGTTGCAAAAGAGCATTGTAAACACTTAGCGTGTCCTGTGCCAACTGCTATAATTAAGGGCATGGAAGTTGCTTGCGGATTGGCTTTGCCTAAGGATGTTGAGATTAATATTGAGAAGGAATAATGTATTGTTAAAATAAATATGAGAGTGAGGAAAATTAAAATGTCAAAAATTATTATGGGAATTCAGTTAGACCAAAGGCGAGAAACAGCTAAAGAGGTGCAGGATTTATTAACCAAATACGGTTGCTTTATCAAGACGCGTTTAGGAGTTCATCAAGCATCTGCTGATTCGTGCAGCGAGCAGGGGCTAATTATACTTGAATTTATAGATAGAGCCGATAAGGAAGTGTATGAGATGGAGAAGTCGCTCACTGGTATTAATAATGTTGTAGTAAAGAAAATGGAGTTTTAGGTTCTTTAGTCTTGAAAAAATTATTGTTTTGAAAGAGGTGCAGTATGCACAATCCAAGGCTTAAAGCTTTAATATTAGAAGTTGTAGATAATCAAATTAACGATAATGACCCTGTCACCACTAAAGAAACGTTAAATCGTTTAGTTAATTCGGGCTATGAAGAATCTAAAGCTAAGGAAATGATTGCTGCGGTATTAATTGAAGAAATGTTCCCTGCGTTGAAATTTAATCAACCATTTAATGAGGAAAAATATGTTGAAAGACTAAATCAATTAGCGCTAACACCACCTCAAGATGACAAAGTCGGCAGAAACGAACCCTGCCCCTGTGGTAGTGGTAAAAAATACAAGAAGTGTTGTGGGCAATAAAATACTGAAGGGAGTCACTCCAATGACCGAAAGAAAATCACCAACAATGAATGAATGGAAAGCTCTATACCAAGCAGCAGAGGAATTTAAGAAAGTAGCACCTTGGCAATGGCTCTGGGATGCTGATTTAATTTGTGTAAAGAACCCTGAAGATGGCATAACTGGCTACTGTTCTATTATGGGCAGAGGCGGTGAGCACTTAGCACTCGGCGTTTACCTTGGGGACAATGGTATCCGTGGCTTCTATGATATGTTAGAAGGGGCTGAAAATATACCAGGTCATGAGATTGTGCATTTGCAAGACTGTATAATATGCTCTTTTGACGATAGGGAATTTGTGGAAAAAGACGATATGAAAATCATTAAAGAACTTGGTTTGAAATATCGTGGCAAAAATGAATGGCCAGTGTTCCGTAGATTTGAACCTGGATATTATCCGTGGTATATTTCAAGTGAAGAATGTAGATTTTTAACTGTCGCATTACAGCAAGCACTAATTATCGCTATTGGAATTAAGAAAGGCACTGTTGTAATTGATGCTGAAAACGGTGTAACAGTAATGCGGTCTATTAATAAAGACACAGAGGAATGGGAAAGCAGTAATATGGAGCTTTTTGTTCCTGCGGTTAGTATTGCTCCAACAAAAATTGACAATGACATCCTTATTAAAAAGTTAAGTAAACTTCAAAAGCACCGCAATACAGCTATAGAGGTTGGGATTACATATATGCCAACGCCAGTTAGGGACAATGAGGATAGACCATATTTCCCTAAATTATTTATTGCAGCCGATGCAAATGCTGGTGCAATTCTTAAATGCGAGGTATTTCGAAATATTGATGACAATGGAGCTACTATCATAAATAAACTAACTGAAATGTTTATGGAATCAGGCTTGCCAAGCAGTATTTATCTTAAGAATGATAAGGAAACTGCTATCATTGGTGACCTATGCGATAAAATTGGTGTAAATATTAAAGTGAAACCTACTTTGATAGTGATAGATGAACTTATTAATGCAATGAGTGAAGATATGGGTATGTAGGGAATGGTAATAAAAATTTGTGAGCCGAAAGGCTAATGGTACTTAAAATTATGGAATATAATATAACTCGTTCAAACAGAAAAACATTAGCTATTCATATAACAAAAGAGGCTACGGTTGAGGTCAAAGTGCCTCTGCAAGTGCAAAAGACTGATATTGATAAGTTTGTTATGTCAAAAGAAAAATGGATAATTAAGCAGTTAGTCACTCGAAGAGAAGCAAATAAATTAAAATCCAAATTTGCGTTGCGTATTGGTGACATGGTTTTGCTACAAGGTAAAGAATATCCTATTGAAACAAGGTCTGGAAACAACATATCCTTTGATGGAGAAAAGTTTTTTGTTCCTGAGCTTTTAGAAGGTATTGAAATTAAAGATGCCATTATACAGATGTATAGGCACTTGGCTAAAAAAATTCTAAGCCAAAAGACTATATTTTATGCAAATCAAATGGGTGTTTCGCCAAAGGCAGTAAAGGTAAATAGTGCTAAAACTCGGTGGGGTAGCTGTTCGGGCAAAAACAGTCTAAATTTTTCTTGGCTACTCGTAATGGCTGATGAAAGTGTTATTGACTATGTAGTTGTACATGAGCTTGCACATATTAAAGAGCATAACCATTCTGACAGGTTTTGGAACATTGTAGCTACAGTATTTCCTGATTATAAAGAAAGACAACAAAGGCTAAAATTACTACAAGAAAAGCTCAGTAAAGAGGATTGGTAAATAACAGAATGATATGGAGGAATTACAGTGATAGTATCAACAACCCCATCTTTAGAAGGTAAAGTAATTAAAGAGTACAAAGGTATTGTTTTTGGCGAAGTGATTTCAGGTGTTAATTTTATTAAAGATTTTGCAGCGGGGCTTACTAACTTTTTTGGTGGCAGGTCGGGTTCGTATGAAGGTGAGCTAATAGAGGCAAGAGAAAATGCAATTGCTGAAATGGTAAAAAGAGCAGGTGCCATGGGTGCAAATGCTGTTGTGGGCGTAGATATAGATTATGAAGTATTAGGGCAGGCTAATAATATGCTTATGGTTACAGCTTCTGGCACAGCTGTAATTGTAGAAAATATATAGGAGAATTTTAGTAATTTAGCTGATGCAGATTAACTTATATTTTGCCTAATGAATTTTTAAAAATAACCTCTTGACAAGTTGTTCAAGTGATGCTATAATTTTTATATTAGCATATATGCTTACAAGCATTTATACTAATAGCAGTCGATATCACCTAAAAATAATATTGAAGATGACCCACATAAAAAAATGAAGACCTACGACCTAATGTGGCTAGGAAAATAATAATGAGTGGGCAAAAAATGAGAGAAAAGGTGACAAGAATGAATGAAGAATATTTAAATTTTGGAGATTTTATCGCAAAAAAACGTGAAGAAAAGAAAATTACACTTAGAGAAATGGCAAAGAGGTTGGATCATTCACCACCATATTTAAGCGACGTAGAAAAAGACAGACGAAATCCATTTGACCTTGCGAAACTTGATTTACTTGCAAGTATACTAATGTTATCCGAAGAAGATAAAACAATAATGCTTAATCTCGCTGGTAAAAAAAGGGGTGAAGTAGCTCCGGATATTCCCGAATACATTATGGAAAGGGATTATGTTAGTGCAGCGCTAAGAACAGCAAGAGATTTAGATGCAGGAGAGGAAGAGTGGTTGGAGTTTGTTAAAGAACTTAAAAAGAGAAAGGAGTAATTTAACAGATGTTCATACCGTCTTACCGAACACAAAAAAATGGAGTGCCTATTCTTAGAAAGGACGAAATCGACACTATTGCGGAACAGTATGTCTCGGATTTCTGCCCTGATGCACTCAAAGAACCAAAGGAAATAGATATTGACTCATTTTGCATGAATTACCTAGGGTTAAAACAAGACTACCAGTACCTGTCAAATAATTGTATTTACTTAGGGATGATGGTTTTCAATGATACCAATAAGGTTGTTGTATATAACCCTTCGAAAAACAGAGCAGAATATTGCAGTGTAAAAGCAAGAACAGTTATAATAGATAACAGTTTACTTGATGAAAGTCAAGAACACAGATGCCGATTTACAATAGGGCACGAGTGTTTCCATGATGTTTTTCATAGCGGTTACTATAGTTTTAACCCAAATCAAATGTCATTATTTGATAGCACTGCAGAACCAATGATACAGTGTAGAGCAGTTGCCTTAAATAGTAAGCCTAAATCCCCACAGCAATGGGATTGCAAAGATACTATGGAGTGGCAATCAAATTACGCTTCATCCGCTATCCTTATGCCAAGGTCAATGGTACTTCAATTAATTCAGAGTATGGCTACAATGGACCTATTGTTTAGAAAAGCAATGTATGTACGTGAAACCTCAAGAGTATTCAATGTATCAATGCAAGCTGCCCAATACCGGTTGCAGGGGTTAGGAATACTTAGTAAGAACGAAAAAATACCTGATATCTTAGAATTAGACTGTATATAGCTCAATTAAATATTACAGCGAGTATTTCGCTGTATATTTTTTACCAATAGTGTAAGCTATTTAGCTAATATGATTATTAAAAATTTATAGACTGATTTCTTTGTTACACATGTGGACTGTGTCAATTACGACGTATTGCTATACTTGGCTTAAATTTATAAGTTCATCTACTATTTCACCATTAATGCAAGTTGCTTTTTCATTATTCAAATACTCTCTAATAGTTTTCTGCAAATCCTCATAAGTGCGTATGTTACAAACTTCTAAATTATCTGATAATAAAGAATAACAAGAAATTTTATTTTTTAAGTGATTATGAATAATCTTGCACATTGTAGGAAATATTTTTTCATCAGTGTATTCTGGGTAAGCATACTTTTCGTAATAATAAGTTTCAAATGATAAATAGCATTCGCTCACAGCCCTATATATTTCTAAAGAGTATTTGTCACCCACTCTTTCGTGCCTAGCTGAAAAGTGTATTGCATATTCATCAAGTGTTTTATACTCCGTATTACCAAGTAAATAATCACTTGAAACCTTAAAGAATTCTGCATAAGCTTTCAATGCTTTAAAGGTTGGTTTTCTTGAATCCATTTCATAGTGGGCGATTGCTATTTCTGATAAACCAAGCTTTTTTGCCAGTTTTAATTGTGAAACAGCCCTGCCTTTTTCACGAGGTAAGTTCATTCTTAAGTCTGTCAATCTTTCGCCAATAGTTAATTCACAATACATGTTAAAAACTCCTTATTATTGTAAGTGAAAATTGATAAACACTTACATAAAATTATTATTTGTTAAATGTTTAGAATAAAGGCAAATTCGTGGTATATTTTTATTGTACTCTTTGGCAAGTGTTATGTCAATTATATATAATGAGCAGATGAAGACGAAACAAATTCAAAAGAAACTTATTAAAAAAGGAGAGTGTTCTATGAAAAAAATACTTTGTCCATGTTGTCCTCGCCCATGGTGGCTTCTGGGCACTGGAGATAGGGTAATCACTGAGGTAAAGTTAGCAAGTCAAAGTGATGATGCGGATTACTACATAAAATGCCAAAAATGCAAAAATGAAATTGCGGTTAAAAAAGTAAGTTAATTTATTACTAAGTACAGAGCACGATGCGAATGCGACATACGAGCCTGACAAGTAGCTTTTAAAGCTATTTGTTGGGCTCTTTTTTTATCTTTTTTTTTGCAATAAAAATATTCAATCAAAAATTAGGAGGAGAGAAAATGGACAAGTTTATCAAAATTGGAAAAGAATTAATACCGGTTACAGAAGAGGTTTACAAAGCGTATTACCAAGGTGCAAGGCGTGAAAGGTACTTTAATTATGATATTAAAGTCGGACGTATTGATATAAAAAGTGAAAAAATTACTTTTGTAGAAAGCAAAGAGGATTCCGTTCAACGCCTCATGGAGCAAGGCTCTGATTTCGCAGATAATAAGAGTGCCGAAGATGCTGTTATCGATAAAGCAATGTTACATATTTTACAAATGGCAGTGTTTGAATTGGATAAAGAGGAACAAGAATTGATATCAGATATTCATTGTAAAAACCTTACATATAGAGAAATCGGCAAACAAAAAAATATTTCCCATGTTGCTGTGCAAAAAAGGCATAAAAAGATATTGGACAAGCTTAAAAAATATTTTTTATAAATTTGGTTACCAAAGTACCTTGCCCGTTGGCTAATAAGTGAAGGGATAAATTCTCTACCAAAAAATGAGGAGGTAAACGCATGAATGTAAAAGTAGTAGACCAAGAAATGCAGGATGAAATGGTAGGTGTGCTTACAGCTATAAGCATTGTTTCAAAAAGACTGGCTAGGAGAATGTTAGAGCTTAATGAGCAAAAAAGCGAGTCACCACAGGCGAGTGAGGTGAAAGCTTAATGCAATTAGTATTCATATGTTCACCATTTAGTGGTGACATAGAGCGAAACACAAAAAGGGCATCAGGGTATTGCAGGTTTGCATATTCTAAAGGTTTTGTGCCGTATGCACCACATTTGCACAATCCAAATTTTCTTGATGAAAGCATACCTGATGAAAGAAACACAGGAATTCATCTTGGAATAGAAATGTTGAAACGGTGCAATCAGCTTTGGTTATTTGGTGACAAGTTAACTGGTGGTATGCGGTTAGAGTTAAAGGCGGCGCAGCAAATGAAAATTCAGGTCAGATATTTCACAGATAGATGTGAAGAAAGAGAGGTTAATGCCAATGAGCAAAATTAAATTAGCTTTATCAGTAGTAGAGGATTTAAGGACACTTGCAGCAAGTATTGAAACCTTAGCAAAAGCTCTGTTAGAGGGTGAAACGCCATGTTCACCAGACATAGAAGCACCAAAGGTAGTAAAAGAAGTAACCCTTGAGGACGTTAGGGCTTTGCTTGCAGCTAAAAAACAAGAGGGTAAGTCGATTACAGAGCTGCTTAATAAATTTGGTGCAAGCAAACTTACTGATATTGACCCGAAAAGCTATGCAGATATTTTGAGAGCTGCAGGTTTACTGTAATGGGTAAACATGCGCTACTTAGTGCTTCATCCGCACACAGGTGGATGTGTTGCACACCATCAGCAAGACTTGAGGAACAGTTTGAAAATACCACGAGTATTTTTGCAGAGGAAGGCACTGCTGCACATAATTTATCAGAACATAAGTTGCGCAAATTTCTCGGTATAAAAAGCAAGCAACCAGTAAGCAAATTTGACTGTGAGGAAATGGAAAATTATACAGACGATTATGTAAATTATGCTGTTGATTTAATCACACAAGCAAAGCAACGTTGTAATGATCCAATTATTCTAATAGAGCAAAGACTGGATTATTCACACTATTGTGCTGACGGTTTTGGTACTGGTGATTTAGTTATAATTGCAGACGGCGTTCTTGACATAGCAGATCTGAAATATGGGATGGGTGTGCCAGTATATGCAGAAGGCAATCCACAAATGAGGTTATACGCACTCGGTGCATTAGCATTATTTGATGACCTGTATGACATTCAAACTGTAAGGATGAGCATTTGTCAGCCAAGACTTGAAAACATTTCTATTGATGAAATGAGCGTTGCAGAGCTTAAAGAATGGGCAGAAAAAACACTCAGACCTGCGGCGGTGCTTGCGTTTAATGGTGAGGGAGAGTTTACTCCAAGTGAATACACTTGTAGGTTTTGTAGGGCAAAGGCTACTTGTAGGGCTAGAAGCGAAAAAAGTCTAGAGCTTGCTAAATGGGACTTTGTGCTATCGCCTACATTATCAGATGAAGAGGTGGAGGAAATATTGCCACTGCTTAATGGGCTTATCAGCTGGGCAAATGATGTATATGCCTATGCACAAGAAAGGGCTATTAATGATGGTAAGGAATGGGTTGGGTTTAAGGTAGTGTCGGGCAGAAGCAATCGCAAGTACAAAGATAAACAATTGGTGCTTGAAGCTTGCCTTGCTTATGGGAAAACTGATGAGGAGCTTCATACTCATGAGCTTATTGGTATAACAGATATGGAAAAACTGCTGGGCAAGAAAACATTCAACGACATATTGGCGAATTTAGTTGAAAAGCCACAAGGTAAATTAACTTTAGTATCAGATAGTGATAAACGAACTGCTGTAAATTTTAATGCAGCAGGGGATGAATTTGGGGAGGAAAATTAGCATGAAAAAAGAGAACACAGCAACAAAGGTTATTACAGGCAAGGTGCGTTTTAGTTACGCAAACATATGGGAACCGAAGAGCATTAACGGTGGTGAGGAAAAATATAGCGTATCTCTTGTTATTCCAAAGAGCGATAAGAAGACACTGGCAGATATTAACGCAGCTATTGAAGCAGCAAAGCAGGAAGGCATTTCCAAGTTTGGTGGTAAAATTCCTGCGAATATGAAGCTTCCACTTCGTGATGGTGACATTGACAGACCAGATGATGAGGCTTATGTAAACAGTTTTTTCATTAATGCAAACAGTAAGGACAGGCCTGGCATTGTTGACAAGGCGGTAAAACCTATTCTTGACCAAGACGAGGTTTACAGCGGTTGTTATGGTAGAGCCAGCATTACATTCTATGCTTTTAATTCTAACGGGAACAGAGGAATAGCTTGCGGATTGCAGAACTTGCAAAAAACATCAGACGGTGAGCCACTTAGCGGTCGCAGTAGAGCTGAGAGTGATTTTGATAGCTACGAGGGTGTAGAGGATGATGAACTTTGTTAGCACTGGATATAGAAACTTACAGTAGCGTAGATTTGATAAGCTGTGGTGTATATAGATATGTGGAAGCACACGACTTTGCAATATTGCTACTTGCTTATGCTTTCGATAATGCAGAGGTGCATATAGTTGATTTAGCAAACGGTGAGGATATACCGGCAGAGGTTTTACAAGCGTTAAATGATGATAGCATTATAAAATCAGCTTTTAATGCTCAGTTTGAGAGAGTGTGCCTGGGCAAACATTTAGGCACACACCTTTCACCGCTGTCTTGGGAGTGTACCGCTGTTAAAGCAGCAACGTTATCACTTCCAGCATCACTTGCAAATGTAGCAAATGTATTAAAACTTGAGCAAGGCAAAATGGGTGAAGGTAAGGATTTAATAAAGTATTTCTGTATTCCATGCTCACCCACAAAGGTAAATGGCGGTAGGCGTAAAAACCTACCCTGCCATGCACCTGAAAAGTGGGAGCTGTTTAAAAAGTATTGTATTCGAGATGTAGAGGTTGAGAGGGACGTTAGA
>Ga0247840_10010975_pt1 | contig 11152 bp, 8 predicted proteins | sample LaCruzMarch2015__FD_192404 | JGI IMG/M metagenome (GOLD analysis project Ga0247840, IMG submission 192404) | Freshwater microbial communities from meromictic Lake La Cruz, Castile-La Mancha, Spain - LaCruzMarch2015_17m | ecosystem: Environmental > Aquatic > Freshwater > Lake | place: Spain...
ACCAACTCCGACATCTACTCCGCCATCACCGGCGCCATCGGCGCCCTGCGCGGACCCAAGCACGGCGGCGCCAACGAGGTCGCCTGCGAAATCCAGCAGCGCTATACCGACCCGGACGATGCGGAAGTCGACATCAAAGTACGCATGGAGCGCAAGGAAATCGTCATCGGCTTCGGCCACCCGGTCTATACGGTCGGCGACCCGCGCAACGAGGTCATCAAGGGTGTTGCCCGGCGGCTGTCCGAGGCCAACCAGGACACTCGCATGTTCGAGGTCGCGGAGCGACTGGAAACCGTCATGTGGGATCTCAAGAAAATGTTCCCCAACCTGGACTGGTTCTCCGCCGTCGCCTACTCCCAGATGGGCATCCCCACCGCGATGTTCACACCCATCTTCGTGATGGCGCGCATCGCCGGCTGGACCGCCCACATCATTGAGCAGCGTCAGGACAACAAGATCATCCGTCCGAGCGCCAACTATGTCGGGCCGGAGAACCGCCGGTGGGTGCCGCTCGACCGGCGTTAATCGCAGCAGTGCCAATTTTGGATGGCTGCCGCCAACGGCGTGGCGGCAGCGAGGCTGATGGTGGATGCGCTGCGCTTATCCACCCTACAACACCGGCACCGTTGTAGGGTGGATAAGGCGCGCCGCTCGGTGTCAGGGACCCGGCACGGCAATCGCGCGCGCCGCATCCACCAGAGGCTGCGCGATGCCGCCCAAATGTGGAATTGCTGAGGACCCAGATCGCTTGCAATAAAGAAGGCCTGGAGTCCAAGGCTTTCGCCTTGGTGCCCACTGTCCAAGGCTGACGCCTTGGACTCCAGCGGGCTGGTACCGACACCGGTCCGGTCGTTCCGTATGTCACCCACAGGCAGGGCGCTCAGTGCCTTGCGCTCACGCGGCCGGAATGATCAAGGCCGGCCGACGGTCTCTCGAATCCCGCCGGATCGGATCACGGAGGCGATCCCCTAAATATATTGTCACGATGAAAGACAAGACGCCGTGGTGCGCAACCCCTCGCGCCGCAAGCTGGCCCCGTTGGTGGCAATCACCTCGGCGTACCAGTCGAATGACTTCTTCTTATAGCGTTCGAGGGTCCCGGTGCCATCGTCATTGCGGTCGACATAGATGAAGCCGTAACGTTTGCTCATCTGCGCGGTGGTGAAGCTGACCAGGTCGATGCAGCCCCAGGCCGTGTAGCCGAGCACCTGGACGCCGTCGGTGATCGCTTCGCCGAGCGCGACCAGGTGGTCGTTCAGGTACGCGATCCGCGCGTCGTCGAGCACGGTCCTGACGCCGTCGACCTCGACCAACCGGTCTTTGGCGCCCAGGCCGTTCTCCACGACGAACAGGGGTTTACCCCAGCGGTCCCAGAACTGGTTGCAGACGATCCGCAGGCCGGCCGGGTCGATCTGCCAGCCCCACTCACTGGCCTTCAGGGTGGGGTTGTTTTTTCCGCCGAGGATATTGGTCTCGGCCGTGCGCTGCGACCCGGGGTCGGCGGTCTCGCAAACGCTCATGTAATAGCTGAACGACACGAAATCGACGGTGTTGGTCAGGCATTCGCGGTCCTCGTCCGTGATGTCGAGTGTGATGCCGTGCTCGCGAAAATAGCGCAAGGCGTAGCCGGGGTAGCAGCCGCGCGCATGTACATCGCCGAACATCAGGTTCAGGTGGTCCGCCTGCATCGCGGCCAGCACATCCGCCGGATGCGGTGTGAGGGGGTAGATCGGCATCGCCAGGATCATGCAGCCGACCTTGGCGTCGGGAATCATCTCGTGCGCGATTCGGGTGGCCAAGGCGCTCGCCACCAGTTCGTGGTGGACGGCCTGATACAGGTCGGATAGCGACAGTTGGTCCTTCGGCGTGCTGATCGCCCCGCTCAGGAAGGGCGCGTGCAACACCGAGTTGATCTCGTTGAACGTCAGCCAAAACTTCACCTTGGACCCATAGCGGTCGAACAGGACCCGGACATAGCGTTCGTAGAAACCGATCAGGTCGCGGCTCACCCAGCCGTTGTACTGCTCGGCCAGGTGCAGCGGGGTCTCGTAATGCGAGAGGGTCACCAGCGGCGCGATGCCGTGCCTGGCACAGGCGTCGAACACCCGGTCGTAGAAGGCCAGCCCTTTGGCATTGGGGATCGCGTCGTCCCCGTGCGGGAAGATCCGGCTCCACGCGATCGACAGGCGCAGGACCTTGAAGCCCATCTCGGCGAACAGGGCGATGTCTTGTTCGTAGCGGTGGTAGAAGTCGATGCCAACCAGTTTGAGGTTGTCCGGTGTCGGTGCCGGCGTACGCGGGCCTTCGATGCCCTGGGGGGCCACGTCCTGGATCGACAGACCCTTGCCGTCCGCGTCATAGGCGCCCTCCAGTTGGTTGGCGGCCGTGGCGCCGCCCCAGAGGAAACCGGGCGGGAAGGGGGTGATGGCTGCTGTGGTCATCGGTGCTGGTCCTCATCTGGGGCGGACGACAAAAGCCCTGGCGCCCGATCCGGAGTCACGATCCTGCCACCGCCAGAACCACATCGGTCTGCATGAAGTGGAAGGTGTAGCGTTCGCCGAATGCGGCATCGATCACCGCAAGATAACGCTGCATCACCTCTTGGACGAACGTGCGGCGACTCGCTTCAGGCAACACCTGCGTCCAGGCCCCAAAGCCGGCATTGCAGAAGCCGAAGAAGGCTTCTTCGGTTTGGAAGTCCCAGCGCTTGGACTCGCTCCGGCTGGAGATCCGTTTCAGCCCCAGGCTTTCAGCCAGCGCCAGGTACTGTTCGGCACTCAGGCGCAGATAGGGGTCGGTGAAACCAGCGAAAGCGCCGGCCCAGTGCGGCTCCCGGCGCACCGCTTCGGCCACCTCTTCCAGGCTGGTGAGCGCAGCGCGCGTGACCAGGCGCAAGTGCGCCGGCGCCGACGGCTTCAGTGCCCGGCGGATGCCGCGTAACGCATCGGCCTGCTGCGGCACCCAGTGCAGGGCGTTGAAGGATACCAAGAGGTCGAAGCGCGCGTGAAACCCGAGGTTTCGCGCGTCGGCCACCTCGAATCGCAGGTTCGGCCATTGGTCGGTGCCGAACTGCCTGTGCGCATAGGCCACCATATCGGCCGACGCGTCGACGCCGAGCACCGACCCTCGGGGTAGCTGCGCGGCGATGCGCGCACTGATCTTGCCGTCCCCACAGCCCAGGTCAAGGACGTGCTCGTCGCCGCGCAGCACCAGTTGCGACAGCACCTCGTCAGCCATCGCGGCCTGCAGGCTGGAGTGATGCGCATAGTCGGCGCCATGCCACGGGTTCAGCGCCGGATTGGTTGGTCCTGAGGTTCTCGACATGCTCTCGTACCTCATCAGGAAATCGTGATCGCCGAAGTCAAGGGCTAGTTACGGCGGCCCCCCGGTTCGCGTGGTCTGCTGCTGATCGCGTCGGTCCGCTGATCCGCGGTGCTGTCCGGGACTGTCGGCGTGACACGGACGGCGGGCGAGAAATCGCGCGAGTCGGCAAACAGTGCCCGTTCAACGAGGCGATCAACCCGACCGATCGCCCGGCGCTGGAGCAGCATCCGCGGTATGGGTGTCGCGCCGGGCGGCCGAGCGCAGGATCACGCCAAACCGAGGATTCACGGCTACACTGAAGCCGTGATCTCCATCCTACAAGGTATCGATCGTGATTGACCGGCTTGATCTCGCGGAACGGGTCCGATTGGCTTGCGTGCAGGCCGCGTTGGATGGCTATGAGTGGGCAGGAGAGAGCGGTCTGTGCGGCGAGGGCCGCTGGGAAATCGCGGTGCAAGCGTTGCGGGATCTTGATCTGATGCAAGTGCTCGCCGCGGATACCGAGTCCAAGCGTCATCCACCGGCACCTGTCGATGAGCGGAAACCATGACGTGAAGCCATTGGTTCGAACACATGCGTACCCGTGGCGTCCGCCTGACCCCGGTCAGCGGAGGGCATGCTGATGCAGCGGTGCGCGGCACTCAAACGGCTGTCGAGCGAACATCACAGCGGCTTGGTCATCGCCCGCCGAGCACGGATCGTAGCCACGTCACCGGAGGCCGCCTGGGCCGAGCTGAGGCAACGCTTCGCCGACGAACTGGAGCCCCATTTTCAACTTGAGGAGCGCGGCCTCTTCCCGGCGCTGCAAGCGGCGGGTGAGCAGGCGCTGGTCGAGCGCACCCTGGCCGAGCATCGTGCCCTGCGCGACCTGATCGACGGCGGCGGCCCCGAGGACCTCGACGCCTTCGCCCAATTGCTGACCGAGCATATCCGGTTCGAGGAAAACACGCTCTTCGCGATGGCCCAACGCGTGCTCGGGCCGGACGCTTTAGCGACCATTCAAGAGCTTCATGAGCGCGAGGCTGGGCCATCGTGCCGCACGGGCGAGAGAGGTCGGTAGCTGGTGAGTAGATGGAACTCGCATATCGTACGTCCAAAAAATCGTACGTTGAAAATGCCGTATAAATTGGCCTCTGAGACTGCTATTTGATAAAAAACAGAGTTTTATCGACGAGTTGCCAGGGTTCCGGCCAGAGACTGAGCCTCGCGCACTGGAGGTCGAGGCTTTAGCCGGACCAGGGCCACGCGAACGCGAGGTCGACCGGCTAAAGCCTCGACCTCCGGTTGTCTGGTGGCCGGAACGATGATCAAGGCCGCGTTGGCGGCAGGGTTCGGTATCTGTGCATCCGGTACAATGTCTGCCGGTGCCGGCCGCTCTATGTGGCTGGCCGAGCCCGCCAAGCGCAGGATCTACCCTATGAGCGCCCCAGTCTTTCTCACCCGAGTCGTCCTGCGCAATTACAAGAGCATCGGCAACTGCGATTGCAGGCTGCAACCGCTCACCTACCTAGTGGGTGCCAACGGCTCAGGCAAGAGCAATTTTCTGGATTGGACGAGGCGTCGCGATCGATGCGGCGCTTGAGCGCATCGATCGTTCCGTAAGCTGTGCAGCGAATGGCTGAAGCAAACGAGGCGAAGACTGCTGACCGAATGATGCAGTCGGCGGCGAATGGCACCAAGTCGGCTCTCCAGTATCTCGGTAGGCTACAATACCGCCTTGATCACGACTCCAGCCAGTGCTCGGGCGTCGTACACTGGATGTCGAGGTTTACCGTGAAAATCGCGCAGCGACCCCGTGGGAGCGGCGTCCCGCCGCGATGGGGCCGAGCGTGCAGCCGCAGCGTTCGCGGTCACCGCGGCACCGCATCGCGGCGGGACGCCGCTCCCACGGGAGACTTTCATCGTCCGGGGTAGCTTGAGGTTCCTTCCATGGCCGTTAGCCGGACGAGGGCCACGCAGACGCGATGTCGACCGGCTAAAAGCCTCGGCCTCCGGTCTTCCGGCGGCCGGAACGACGCCTAAGGTCCGCCGCCGACACCATCCACCCCATCACCAGCCACCGGAGAGAACCATGAAATCCAAAGCCGCCGTTGCCTGGGCGCCCGCGCAGCCCCTGTCCATCGAAGAGATCGATGTCGAGGGTCCGAAAGCAGGCGAGGTCCTGCTGAAGGTGGTGGCCTCCGGGGTCTGCCATACCGATGCCTTCACCCTGTCCGGGGCCGACCCGGAGGGCGCCTTTCCCTGCGTGCTGGGCCACGAGGGCGGCTGCGAGGTCGTCGAATGCGGACCCGGCGTGAAGGGGCTTAAGGCCGGCGACCATGTCATCCCGCTCTACATCCCGGAATGCGGCGAGTGCGCTTATTGCCGCTCCACCAAGACCAACCTGTGCCAGTCGATCGCGTCCACCGTCTGGACGGGCTATATGCCGGACGGCACCCGTCGCTTTTCCCAACACGGCAAGCCGATCTTTCATTATATGGGCTGCTCGACCTTCTCCGAATACACCGTGGTGCCGGAAATCGCCTTGGCCAAGATCAACCCGGCGGCGCCGCTGGACAAGGTGTGCCTGCTCGGCTGCGGCATCACCACCGGCATCGGTGCTGTGTTGAATACCGCCAAGGTCGAGGCCGGCTCAACGGTCGCCGTGTTCGGGCTCGGCGGCATCGGCCTGTCCGTGGTGCAGGGCGCGGTGATGGCCAAGGCGGCGCGGATCATCGCCATTGACATGAATCCCGGCAAGTTCGAGATGGCGCGCCAACTCGGTGCGACCGATACACTCAACCCCGCGGACCTCACCGGCAGCGTCACCGAGGCCATCGTCGAGATGACCAACGGCGGCGTGGACTATTCGTTCGAGTGCATCGGCAACGTGAATGTGATGCGCGAGGCCCTGGAGTGTTGCCACATGGGCTGGGGGGTGTCGACCATCATCGGGGTGGCCGGCGCCGGGCAGGAGATTCGCACGCGGCCATTCCAATTGGTAACCGGCCGCACCTGGAAGGGCACGGCCTTCGGCGGCGTGAAAGGCCGCAGCCAACTGCCGGGCTATGTCGAGCAGTACCTGGCCGGCGCGATCGAGGTCGACCGCATGGTGACTCACACCATGCCGCTCGCGGATATCAACCGCGCCTTTGAACTGATGCACAGCGGCGAGAGCATCCGCTCCGTCATCCTCTTTTAGGACGCGCGCCATGGAACAGATCGAACACATCCGCGAATTCGGCGGCTGGCTGAACCGCTACATCCACGACTCCGCGAGTTGTCATTGCCGGATGACCTTCTCGGTCTATCTGCCGCCGCGGGCACACACCGGCCCGGTACCCGCCGTGTATTTCCTCTCCGGATTGACCTGTACCGACGACAACGTGCGGGTCAAGGCCGGCGCCCAGCGCTATGCGGCGGAATTGGGCCTCGCGCTGGTGATGCCGGACACGAGCCCGCGCGGGGCTGACGTGGCCGATGACCCGGACCGTTACGATCTGGGTCAGGGCGCCGGGTTCTACGTCAATGCAAGCCAGGCGCCCTGGGCCGCGCACTATCGGATGTTCGACTATGTGAACCGGGAACTGCCGGCCCTGCTGGAGCGCGAATTGCCGCTGGTACCGGGGCGGCGGTCCATCATGGGACATTCCATGGGCGGCCATGGCGCCTTGATCAGCGCCCTCAAGCATCCGGGCCTCTATCGTTCGGTATCGGCCTTTGCGCCGATCTGCCACCCGATGGACTGCGACTGGGGCCGGGGCTGCTTCAGTGCTTATCTGGGCGATGATCAGGCACTCTGGCGAACCTGGGATGCGACCGCATTGATCAGTGCGGGCGCGGCGCCGATCCCGCTGCTGATCGACCAAGGCACCGCGGATGAGTTTCTCGCCGCCGGACAGCTCAAACCCGAGGCGCTGGCGCGCGCCTGCGAGGAACAGGGCTTTCCTCTGACCTTGCGGATGCAGCCCGACTATGATCACAGCTATCACTTCATCGCGACCTTCATCGGCGAGCATCTGGCTCATCATGCGCGGGCCTTGGCGTGAGTGTCACCAGTTAACTCACTTTCCGCACCTGGTGTGCCGCACCAGAGTCACTCAAGCGACAGTCGCGCGCGTCTTGTCAATGGATGACACCTGGGATCGCTGTGCGGTCGAAACGCGTCCAAGCCGGCGCTGTTGGGGCCGGCGGCGCAGCCAGGAATAGAGTCCGGTGACGGTCAATCCGATCAGCGCCAAGGCGGCGACCAGATTGAGCACACCGGACCAGGCGCCGGCCCAGGTGCCTTCATGCACCAGGTTCACCCAGCCCGGCGTTCCGGCAAGCGCGACCTGGCCGTTGGACTGGACCACATGGACCCGCTCGCCGGCGGATGAGGTCGTCTTGACCATGGCACTGCCGGCCTGAAAGCGCCGCGCCATGAGCAGCGCGCCGTCCGCCGGCAGCGGTACGGCCTGGATCGCCTGAGCCAGGGCGATAGGCTTGCCCGGTTCGAGAGCGGGTAACGCCGGCTTGCCGACGTGCAGCGTCATCAGCAGTCCGGTCACCGGCAGCAGCGCGACCAGCGGGAACGCGAACCAGCCGATGCCGCGGTGCCAACCCCCGAGGGTGTTGCGCAGCTTTGGCGCGCCAAACACGAGTCCGGCGACCAGGAGGGCGACCATGGCGTAAGTGGCGATTTCGACCACCAGGCCGGCACCGATCAGCAAGTCCTTGTGGAGCCGCAGCGCGACGCCGAACAGGTCAACGGACTGACTTGCGGCAGCAGTCCCCGTCGCGACCTCAAAAGTGCCGGCCACGGCGGGGTCGCTGGACTTAATGTCGATCAAGCGGCCGTCGGCCGAGAGACTGACCGCGCTCGCCCGGCCGGCCGGGTCGATGGCGGTGAGCACCGCCGCCACCTCACCGATGCTTGCCCGGGCGGACGGGTCGATGGTGCTGTCGGTGCCCAGGATCGGCTTGAAGGCGAGGATTGCCCCGGACAGCAGGATGAGCAGGAAGACGGGGGCCAGCCCCAGAGCCAGCCAGCGATGCGCGATCAGGAGCGGGCGTTTGAGTTGTTTAGGAATCATGAGCAAGGTTCTCGGTCGGGTTGAACAGTCATTCCCGCTGATACAGCGGGATGCGGTTACCTTAGCGAGGATCTCCGTTAACCAGGGTTAGCCTTGTGTAAAGACAGGTAAAGATCAGCAAGAACAGGTAAACGCCCTTGGTTTTCGAGCGCGGATCGCGATGATGGTCGTCTCCGATCCGATGGCTTTAGCAATTGCAGTGGGTGGCGCTGATGACGCGGGTCCTATTAGTCGATGACGACCTGGAACTGGGCGAGATGTTGAAGGAATATCTCGATCGGGAGGGTTTCGAGGCGACGGCCGTGCAGGACGGCGAGACCGGCGTGCGCCATGCCCTGGCGGGTGAGTACGCGATCCTGGTGCTGGATGTGATGATGCCGGGCTTGAACGGTATCGATGTGCTGCGCCGCATCCGCGCCCAGGACAGCCGCCTCCCGGTGCTGATGCTCACGGCCAGAGGCGACGACGTGGACCGCATCGTCGGCCTCGAACTGGGTGCGGACGACTATGTGCCCAAACCCTGTAACCCGCGTGAATTGGTCGCGCGCATCCGGGCCATTTTGCGGCGCACCCAGGTGCCGGAACCGGCCGGTCCGTCGTCCGGACCCTTGACGGCCGGGGCACTGACACTATGGCCGGAACGGCGGGCCTTGGAGTGGCAGGGCGAACCGCTGGAACTCACCAGTACCGAGTTCAATCTGTTGGAAGTGCTGGTGCGCCAGGCCGGCCGGGTCGTAAGCAAACAGGAACTCTCGCAGCAGGCGCTGGGCCGCCCGCTGGCCCGTTACGACCGCGGCATCGACGTTCACCTGAGCAGTATCCGGCACAAGCTCGGCCTGGACGCGGAAGGCCGTTCGCCGATTCAGACGGTGCGCGGCGTCGGTTACCAGTTGATCCGGGAATAGCTGCCATGGGCCGCCTGTTCTGGAAGTTCTTCCTCGCCTTCTGGTTGGCGCTGCTCGCGGCCAGCCTGGGGGTGGGCACCGCCGTTTGGCTCCATCAGCAGGCGCTCACGCGGAGCGGGCACGAGTTGGCGGGCGGACCCCGCGCGGCCTTTCTGGTGTCGGCGGCGGCGAATGTCTTTGCGCATGGCGGCCGCGCGGCGCTACGCGACTACCTGGAGGAATCCCGTGCGCTGCATCGCGGCGCGCATGTCTATGTTGTCGATGATGCCGGGCATGAACTGTTGGGGCGCGCGGTCCCCGTGGACATGGTGGCGCAGGCCCGCCGACTCGCGCAAGCGGATCGGGAACCGCGCATTGCCCGACTGGTACGGGTCGCTGAGCGCGACTATCTGTTTTTCCTGCCGGCCGATGGCCCTGAGCCGCTCCATCATCTGTCGCCCAGCCTGCCGATCGGGATCGGCATCCTGGCCAGCCTCGCCTTCAGCGCCTGGCTCGCCTGGTATCTGTCGACACCGATCCGTCACCTGCGCGCGGCCTTCGACGCAACGGCGGCGGGCCGGCTCGACACGCGCATCGGTGCGCGCATGGGGCGACGGCGCGACGAAATCGCCGATCTCGGGCGTCATTTCGACCGGATGGCCGGACAGTTACAAACCTTGGTCAGATTCCAGCAGCGGCTGCTGCACGATGTCTCCCACGAGCTTCGCTCGCCCTTGGCGCGGTTGGAGGCCGCCATCGGCCTGGCACGGCAGCGGCCCGAGCAGCGCAATGACACGCTCGATCGCATCGAACGCGAAGCGGGACGGCTCGATCAACTGGTCGGCGAACTCTTGACCCTGTCACGGATACAAGCGGGGATGGCAAGGCCCGCGGACGAGGAGATCGACCTGGTCGAACTGATACGCGAAATCGCGCTGGATGCCCGGTTCGAGGCGGAGGCGACTGGGCGCCATGTCGAATTCGTTGGGGCGGGCGAGGCGCTGGTCATCGCGAACGCCGAGCTATTGCACCGCGCCCTGGAGAACGTCGTCCGCAATGCGGTCAAGTTTACCAACGAAGGGACCGCGGTCGAGGTGGAGATCACCCGGCACAGGGATTCCAACCAGTTGGTGGTGACTGTTTCAGATCGGGGACCCGGTGTTCCCGAGGCGGAGCTGCAGGCGATTTTCGAGCCATTCTTCCGCAGCGAAACCAGGGCCAAGACTGCCGGCTTTGGTCTGGGGCTGGCCATCGCCCGGCGGGCCATTGAAACACATGGCGGGACTATTCGCGCCGACAACCGCCCAAGTGGTGGATTGAAAATCGAGATCGTGCTGCCGGCGGTCGCCGGCGGCTGAATGCCAATCACACCCACCCGGTTTTTCCGCCTGAGCAAGCGCATCCCCGCCGGGGGCGTCGGCGGCCTTGATCAGAAACCCGGCCACCGCGCGATCTGCACGGTCGTCGGTCCGCACAGCGGACCCTACAGGTCACGGTTTTACCGTAGGGTCCGCTGTGCGGACCGTCTGCGGCCGGCCGGAACGATGATCAAGGCCGCGTCGGCATTCGCAAGACATCACTCCCCCGACGCTGAGCCTTCAGACCACGGCGGACACTCCCGATCAGGTGATTCCTGCTGCCGAACGGCGGGATTGTAGCGCAGGCAATTGGGCGTGCACGCGCATTCGAAAGCAATTTTCATCGGGGCGATTTTTCCCTCATTCTTGAGCTGGAACAGCCGCGGCACCACCCGGTCGCGCAGCGCCTCGGGGTCGATGGTGTTGACATAGATCCGGGTGCCGCCTTCGAATCCCGCCGGGGTCGAGACGCGCCATTTGATCAGGATGCGCCAGGGCATCGGCACATCCACATCGGGCGGCTTGTAGTACC
>Ga0247840_10010979_pt1 | contig 11151 bp, 8 predicted proteins | sample LaCruzMarch2015__FD_192404 | JGI IMG/M metagenome (GOLD analysis project Ga0247840, IMG submission 192404) | Freshwater microbial communities from meromictic Lake La Cruz, Castile-La Mancha, Spain - LaCruzMarch2015_17m | ecosystem: Environmental > Aquatic > Freshwater > Lake | place: Spain...
CGCGCTGTTATCACGTGCCAACACGATGGCATTCGAACTCACCGCAGCACAGGTCACCCATGCCACTGCTGCATCGCGCAACTGTGCGGGGGTCGGCTGCTTGGTGCTCACCACCTGCCACCGTGATGTATCGGCCGATGGTGCGTCGTGATCTTGCAGAAGCATGGCACCATCCACACCACGCAACGACCATCCATCCCTAAAGGGCTGTTGCGCGCGCAAAATTCGCAGGTTCTTTTTTGTGAGCAAGACCTCAAGCGCTGCCGGCTCGAAGTCGGGGGCAATCACCACCTCGATAAACACCTCCACCAGCGCTAGTGCGGTGGCTTTGGTCATCGGGCGATTCAGCCCAACGATGCCACCGAATGCACTCATCGGGTCGCACTCGTGGGCCCGCTTGTAGGCAGTTTCGATGTCGGGTGCAACTGCCAACCCGCATGGGTTGGCGTGCTTGATAACCACGGCGGCAGGTTCGGCAAATCGATGCACGAGCGACCACGCAGCGTCGGCATCAAAAACGTTGAGATACGACATCTCTTTGCCACCAAGTTGTTCGGCGCTGCTCCACCAACTGCGTTCGCCCATGACTCGATAGCGCGCACCACGTTGATGTGGGTTTTCGCCGTAACGCAACGTTGCCTCGCGCTCCAACTGCAGGGTGAGCTGTTCGGGCAAGGCGTGGGGCTGCACAGCGTGGGTCGAATCTTTACCAGTTGCCCTCGCAAACCACGCAGCAACTTGTGCGTCATATGCCGCGGTCACCGCAAATGCACGCGCGGCAAGTTGCTGGCGGGTTTCCGCACTTAGTGCGCCAGACGTGCGCAACTCGTCGAGCACCTCGCCATATTGTGCGCGATCGGTCACCACTGCGACACGTGCATGGTTCTTGGCTGCCCCACGCACCAGCGACGGGCCACCAATATCAATCAAATCGATGCTTGGTTTCGTATCAAATGGGTACAGGCTCACTGCCACCAAATCAATCGGCGAAATATTGTGTCGCTCCAAATCTGCACGGTGCGTTGCATCTGTTGTGTCGGCCAGAATGCCACCGTGTACCGACGGGTGCAGCGTCACCACACGATGCCCGAGGATCGCTGGGTACCCGGTTACTTCTGCAATGTCGACGACGGGTAGTGAAGCATCGCGCAGCACTTGGGCCGTGCCGCCACTGGCGAGCAAATCCCAGCCGAGTTCGCACAGCGAACGTGCGAAGTCAACCACGCCGGTCTTGTCATAAACACTGAGCAAGGCCCTCGGCACGCGCCCAGACTAGGTTCAGGACATGAAAATTGGTGTACAAATCTGGCCGCAGGCCACCACGGTCAAAGCAATGCGCAACGTCTGGCGGGCAGCCGATGATCTTGGTGTCGACAGTTTGTGGACTTGGGACCACTTTTATCCGCTCTCTGGCGACCCCGAGGCAGAACACTTTGAGTGCTACACACTGCTCGCCGCCATGGCTGCTGACACTAAACACGCAACTATTGGCGCGCTTGTCACGTGCTACTCGTATCGCAACCCGCAACTGCTCGCCGACATGGCCCGCACCATTGACCACATCAGTGACGGGCGCTTTATTTTGGGCATCGGCTCGGGTTGGTTCGAGCGCGACTACCAGGAATATGGCTACGAGTTCGGCACCGGCCCCGGGCGACTCAAATTGCTCGAAGCCGGCCTGCCTGTCATCAAAGAACGGATGAGCAAACTCAACCCCGGCCCGGTCAACGGCAAGATTCCGCTCATGATTGGTGGCAGCGGCGAGCGCGTCACTTTGCGACTCGTGGCGCAATATGCCGATCAACTCAACACCTTTGGGCCACCAGAGAACTTCAAACGAAAAAACGACATTCTCAACGAGTGGTGCGCCAAGGTAGGCCGTAACCCCAAAGACATCGAACGAACCGTCGCCGTCAAGCCAGAAGAGCTCGAGAAAGTCAGCGAATATGCAGCCGCCGGTGCCGACCACATGATCGTCATGCTTGGTCAGCCATTTGATCTTTCGGCAGTGGAGAAGTACCTAGCCTCAACACGGTGAGTCAAGTCCTACAACGGTCGGCGTTCGTCCGGCTGCAGGTTGCCAACCTCTCATCGGGCGTGGCCAACGGCGTAGTGATGATTACCGTGCCGTGGCTCGTGCTCGAGCGCACCGGTTCGCCCGCCCAAGCCGGGCTCCTTGCTGCCTTGGTGAGCCTGCCTGGAATCTTTGTATCACCAGTCATCGGTGGTTTGATTGATCGCATCGGTCGTCGCGCAGTATCGGCGTTGTCCGACATTTTTTCGTGCGTATCAGTACTGCTCTTTGTTGTTGGTGAACTCACTACCGAATTGAGCTACATCTTCATCGCCAGTTTTGCAGTGCTGGGTGCAGTTTTTGACCCCGCTGGTTATACCGCACGCAAAGCACTCATCCCGAACGCCGCCGAGTCATCAGGCATGGCAGTGGACAAAGCCAACGGCCGACACGAAGGGTTCTTTGCCATCGGCTGGATGCTGGGCCCTGCACTCGGTGCATGGGGCATCAGTGTTGGTGGACCAATACTGGCTTTCGCTGGCACCAGTGCACTGTTTCTCGTGGCGGCATTAGCGGTGCGGTCGATGCGAATTCGCGAACACCACGAACCACGTTCCGAATCGAGCGAGGGCTTCGTTCAATCACTGCGCGGCGGGTGGACACTGCTGCGATCGGATCGGGCTCTACTTACCTTCACTCTTGGTCTCACCGTCATGGGCGGGCTGTACATGCCGATTGACACCGTGATTTGGCCAACACATTTTGAATCTCTGAATGATCCTGTTGGCCTTGGACTGGTGATGTCGGCAATTGCACTGGGTATGGTCTTCGGTGCCTTTGGCTACGAAAAATTGGCTGGTCGAATGTCAGCCACCAAGTTGCTGCGGATGATCATCCTGATTTCCACTGCAGCGCTGTTGCCAATGGGCTTTTTGCCTGGAACTGCGGTGTTTGCTCTATTGGCATTCGTCACTGGTTTGGGATGGGGCCCGTTCAACCCACTCTGGAACACCGTGGTGCAACGCAGAGTCGACCCGGCATCGCAGGGGCGAATTTATGGTCTACAGATGTCACTGGTGTACGCAGCCCCACCACTCGGGCAATTGCTGGTTGGCTGGGGCATCGAGAGCTTTGGCTTGCGCACCACTTTTAGCCTCGTGCTGGCATTGTTTGCAATCACGTCAACGACCATCGTGTCGCTGCGTTCGCTGAACGACTTGTAGCCGCCCAGCACGCATGCGTGCCGCTAGAAATCCGCTCGGGCCGTTGCACGTGATGCGTTGTCACGACACGAGCGTAAACCCGCCGTCAATCACGATGACCTGGCCGGTTAAATACGGGTTGCGCACGATGCCCAGCACGGCTTCTGAACAGTCACTGGCATATGCCGAGCGCTTCAGCGGTGCGGCTTGAGCCACGAAGTCGTGCATGACTCCCCAATCTTGTGTCCAGGGTGTTTGCACCAAGCCGGGCGCCACCGCATTGAAACGAATCGGGCCTTGCGATTTGGCCAGCAACAACGTCATGTGGTTGAGGGCTGCTTTGGTCATGGCATACGCCATTGAGCTACCAAGTGGCCGTACCCCGGCAATTGAGGTGATGTTCACTACGTTGCCATCGTCACTTTTGTGCAGATGCGGAATTGCTGCCTTGGTGAGCCACCACGTGCCGTACACGTTCACCTTGAAGGTCTTGTCGAAAATTTCGTCGGTCAACCCATCTAAATCGCCGTGCGGCACCAGCGTGGTCCATCCTGCGTTGTTCACGAGGATGTCAAGACGACCAAACTTCTTGATGGTCTCATTGATCAAACGTTGGCCCTGTGCTTGGTCGCTGATGTCGGCTTGCACATATGCACCCTCGGTGGCAAGTGCTGCTGCCACTTGTTGCCCTGCCTCCACTGACGAAACAGAGTTGACCACCACGTGTGCACCAAGTTCGGCGAGGCGCATCGCCGTGGATTCGCCGATGCCGCTTGAAGACCCAGTCACGATGGCAACCTTGCCGTTGAGTTCGCTCATACGCCCGAGACTAGACGCGTCGGCGAATTTTGCCGTAGACAAACCACATCAAAAACAGCGCGATTGCCGCAAGCACCAACCACTGCAGAATCGCCACGTAGGGCTCGACGTTCTCCCACTGATTGCCCAGCGCAGCGCCAGCGCCGATGAGCGCAGTGTTCCACACAGCACTGCCTAGAGCGGTACAGACAATGAACGGCACGAGCGGCATGCGGCGAAACCCAGCCGGCACCGACACCACCGAGCGAATCAACGGCACGCACCGCCCCAGCAACACTGCTGCCACAGCGTGACGATCAAACCATTGTTCGGCGCGCGCCAAGTCGGCAGGTTTCACCCCAAACCACTTGCCGAATCGGGTGATGAACGCGCTCAATCTGACGGGCCCGATGCTCGCTGCGACGTAATACAAGATGAGTGCGCCGACCACCGCACCGACAGTGGCTGCCACGATCATCACCACCACCGAACCATCACCGCGCTGGGCGACAAAGCCGGCAAATGGCAACACAATTTCTGATGGAATGGGCGGAAAGACGTTCTCCAAAATTACGAGGAGCGCAACACCGATGGCCCCGAGCCGTTCGATGACGTCTTGCACCCAGACAGCAAGATCGCCCAACACAGAGAATTAACTTAGTCCAGCCTCTGAAGCGAGGCGTGTTCTACTTGCGCGAGAGCTGTTTGCGGTTCTTGAACTTCGCTGAGCGATAGTCCTTGTTCATCAACGCAATGACATCCAGCGAAATCTCTTTCGGGCAGGCTGCCGAGCACTCGCCGTGATTCGTGCACGAACCGAAATGCTCGTCCATTTCGTCGACCATCGCTTCGGCTCGCTTGAATCGCTCGGCTTGACCCTGAGGCAACAAATTGAGGTGCGTAATCTTTGCACCGACAAACAAGTTGGCTGCACTATTCGGGCAGGCAGCCACGCATGCGCCGCAACCAATGCAGGCCGCAGCATCCATTGCTGCGTCAGCGACTGGCTTGGGCACCGGAATCAGGTTGGCATCTGGAGCGCCACCAGTTGGTGAGGTAATGAAGCCCCCCGACTCAACGATGCGGTCGAACGCAGCGCGATCCACCATCAAGTCTTTGATAATGGGGAATGCACTCGCCCGCCACGGCTCGATCACGATGGTGTCGTTGTCGTTGAACGAGCGCAGGTGCAACTGACACGTGGTGGTTGCGCGCTGGGGGCCATGCGCCTGACCGTTGATCATCAACGAACACGTGCCACAGATGCCTTCGCGACAGTCATGGTCAAACACAATGGCTTCTTTGTTTTCGTCGATGAGGCGCTCATTGAGCACATCAAGCATCTCCAAAAACGATGCTTCATCGGTGATCGAGTCGATCACATGGGTTTCGAAGTGGCCCTTATCATCAGGGCCGTTTTGACGCCACACCTTGAGCGTGAGGTTCTTTACCGAGCGGGTCACTTGTAGCTCCGCGTGGCCAACTGCACCGATTCAAACGAAAGTTGTTCTTCGTGACGCGTTGCGTTGTTTTCATCGCCCGTCCACTCCCACGCGGCTACGTGGCAGAAATTCTCGTCGTCACGCACAGCTTCACCTTCTTCGGTTTGATACTCAACGCGGAAATGGCCACCGGCGCTCTCTTCGCGAGTGAGCGCGTCTTTGCACATGAGCGTGCCGAGTTGGAAGAAGTCATCCACACGACCGGCTTTCTCGAGTGTCTGGTTGACGCCTTCACCAGTGCCGGTAACGCGGAGATCTGTTTTGAACTCGCTGTACAGCGCCGGAATTTCGGTGAGTGCCTTTTCGAGCCCATTGCGATCGCGTTCCATGCCGCAATAGTTCCAGATGAGTTTGCCCAATTCGCGATGGAAGTAATCCGGCGAACGTGTGCCCTTGATATTGAGATAGCCCTGAAACCGCGCCTTGGCCTCGGTTTCGACGCGCTTGAACTCGGGGTGATCGGTGCCGGGCACGGTCTTGTTCAGCAGCGGTGCGAGACCGTTGCTAATCGTGTACGGCAACACGAAGTAGCCGTCAGCCAAACCTTGCATGAGCGCGCTCGCACCGAGGCGGTTTGTGCCGTGGTCAGAGAAGTTGGCCTCACCGGCGGCATACAGACCTGGAATCGTTGTTTGCAGTTCGTAATCCACCCAGAGCCCGCCCATGGTGTAGTGCGTCGCTGGGTAAATACGCATCGGCTGGTCATAGGGGTTCTCGCCAGCAATTCGCTCGTACATTTCAAACAAGTTGCCGTAACGCTCTTCAACCACATTGCGCCCGAGGCGCCCGATTGCATCAGCGAAGTCGAGGTAAACGCCATTCTTTAGTGGCCCCACACCGAGGCCTTTGTCGACCAAGCGTTTGGCTGCACGAGAAGAAATATCACGCGGCGCCAGGTTGCCGTACGCCGGGTAGAGCCGCTCGAGGAAGTAATCGCGATCTTGTTCTGGAATCTCGTGGGCCGCGCGGGTTTCATCAAAATTCTTGGGCACCCACACCCGGCCATCGTTGCGCAGCGACTCGCTCATCAACGTGAGTTTGGACTGCGTCTCGTCGGCCTGCGGAATGCACGTGGGGTGAATCTGTGTGTAGCACGGGTTGGCAAAATAGGCGCCGCGCTGGTGAGCGCGCCACGCTGCGGTGACGTTGCAATTCATGGCATTGGTGGAAAGGTAGTAAGCGTTGCCATAGCCGCCGGTAGCCAGCACCACTGCGTGCGCAGCGTGGCTGGTGAGTTCGCCAGTCAGCAAGTCGCGCGTGACGATGCCCGCAGCGCGGCCATCGATGACAACAATGTCGACCAACTCACAACGGTTGAAGAGTCGCACACCGCCCAAACCAATTTGGCGCGACAACTGTTGGTAGGCACCGAGCAGCAATTGTTGACCAGTTTGACCGCGAGCATAAAAAGTGCGGCTGACTTGGGCACCACCAAAACTGCGGTTGTCAAGCAATCCACCATATTCACGGGCAAACGGCACGCCTTGGGCAACCATTTGGTCGACGATGTTGACCGACACTTGGGCCAAGCGATACACGTTGCCTTCGCGCGAGCGGAAGTCACCACCCTTGATGGTGTCACTGAAAAGTCGCGAAACGCTGTCGCCGTCACCTTGATAGTTCTTGGCTGCATTGATGCCACCCTGAGCGGCAATCGAGTGGGCGCGGCGCGGGGAGTCATGAAAAGTAAATGCGTCGACGCGATAGCCGAGCTCGGCAAGCGACGCCGCAGCAGAAGCGCCGGCCAAACCAGTGCCCACCACGATGATTTTGAACTTGCGTTTGTTGCTTGGGTTGACGAGCTTGGCATTGGCCTTGAAGTTGTCCCACTTGTCGGCCAGCGCGCCGTCGGGAACTTTCGAATTCAACTTGGTGTCGGTGGGGCGATCCTGCAACATGGTCATAACTGTGCCTTCCTTAGACGCTGACTATTCCGAGGGTGACTGCGATAGGAAACGAGATATTGCCGATAACCACCACGGCTGCAAACCCGCGGGCGAATGCGGTACGCCAGGCGTTGAAGCGAGGGTTGTTCCAACCCAGTGACTGAAAGATGCTCCAAGCGCCGTGGGTGAGGTGCAGCCCGAGCAACAAGTTGGCCACCACATAGAACAACGCCACTGGCCAACGCTCGAAACTGCGCACCACGTTGGCATACACCTCGCTGCGCACGAATTCGCCATCGGCACCAACCGTATTGACCACACCAAATGTGAGGTCGAGCAAATGCCAAACAATGAACAGCAACACGACGATGCCCGACAACCGCATTGAGCGACTGGCCAGTGATGCTTCTTGATAATCGCGGGCACTTTGATAACGCACCGAGCGAGCATGACGATTCAACACGGTGAGCGACCAGGCTGCATGCAAATGCAGCGCCAGCATGCCGAGCAAACCGGCACGCAGAATCCACAACACCGACTCTTTGGGTGCCAGTGGGTACAACAGCTTTTTCAAAAACTCGGCATACTCATTGAGCTCGACTGCACCGAGATACATCTTGGTGTTGCCAATCATGTGGAAGAGCACAAAACCCATAAGTGCGATACCCGAGATGGCCATTGCATACTTTTTGCCCACTGCGGTGCCATACAGATCAAGCAGTAATGGCCGCCGCGGGCGAGGCGCTGCTGCAGTTCCGGTTACGGGCTGGCGCGAGGGTGTGGTGGTGCTCATACGTGGGGTTGTATCCCTGCATAACGCTAGTTCTCAAGCAACCTCCCAGCGCCCCCAACCACTGCATCTGTCGGGTGAAGCCCGTCTCATCCAGCCGATTTTTGTCGCCCACCACCTTCGGCCGATACGGGCCGATTCACGGTAAATCATCGTGATTCACCCACACGGCTCACAATTCTCTACACTCATGCGAGCCCATAAATCGGGGTTTGCCCTCTGGCAACCCCCCTCGTAGTAAGGAAACACATCACGTGACTGCTCTCTTGGCATCTGAAGGCGGCTGGCAGGACTTCACCCTGCGCGGCGGCGAATGGCTAGTCCTCGCCCTTTCTGGTGCGGCATCACTCCTGGCGATTGCCGTGGGGTTCTATCTAGCAAAGTCTGTTCTTGCAGAAGACGAAGGAACACCCAAGATGAAGGAAATCGCCACGGCGATCCAAGTCGGTGCGATGGCATATTTGAAGCGCCAGTTCCGCACCATTGGCATGATTCTTATTCCGGTGGCCATCATCGTGTTCGTCACATCGGTGTCAATTGAGCGAAAAGATGGCACCGAGGCACTGAGCTTCATTGCATCGGGCGTCTTTCGCACCTTGGCTTTCTTGCTGGGTTGCGTGGCCTCGGGGCTTACGGGCTACATCGGCATGACTCTTGCTACACGGGGCAACGTGCGCACGGCTGCTGCTGCACGCCGTGGCTCAATGCGCGAAGCACTCGGGGTGGCCTTTCGCACGGGTGGTGTGGCTGGCATGTTCACCGTTGGTCTTGGTCTGCTCGGCGCAACCGTCATCATTGCATTGTTTCAAAACACGTCATCAGCGATGCTCGTGGGTTTCGGTTTCGGTGGCTCGCTGATTGCCTTGTTTTTGCGCGTCGGTGGCGGCATCTTCACGAAGGCTGCCGACGTTGGCGCCGACTTGGTGGGCAAAATTGAAGCCGGCATTCCCGAAGACGACCCACGCAACCCGGCTGTTATCGCCGACAACGTGGGCGACAACGTGGGCGACTGCGCCGGAATGGCTGCTGACTTGTTTGAAAGTTACGAAGTCACGCTCGTGGCGTCGATCATTCTCGGTGTTGCTGCGTTCAACTCAATTGGTTTGAACCCCGCGCTTGGCCTCGTGTTTCCATTGGCTGCGCGTGCAATCGGTGTGATTGCCTCGATTGCTGGCGTGTTCGCCGTGCGGGCCAAAGAAGGCGAAATGAACGCACTGAAGCCGATCAACCGCGGCTTTTTGACTGCTGGCATCATCACTGTGATCGGCACACTCATTTTGTCGACGTACTACATCGGAAACCCAGCAAAAGGCTCGGCGGGTTTCGGCGAATCCCCCGTCCTGGTTTCAGGAATTGGCTGGCGCGTCTTTGGTGCTGTGTTGATTGGCCTTGTCTTGGCCCAAGTGCTGAGCCGTCTCACGGAATATTTCACTGGTACGGAATACGGCCCAGTGAAAGAAATTGCCGAGTCGGCCGAAACTGGCCCTGCAACCGTGGTGTTGTCAGGTACAGCATCTGGGCTTGAGTCATCGGTATACGCCATCATCTGCATCGCTGTTTCACTCGGCGGCACACTCTGGTTAGGTGGTGGCAATATCTTGCTGTCGCTGTATCTCGTGGCGCTGTGTGGCATGGGTATGTTGGCCACAACAGGTGTCATCGTTTCAGAAGACACCTTCGGCCCAGTGGCTGACAATGCCGCTGGTATTGCCGAAATGGCGGGCGAATTCGAGGGCGAATCACGCAAGATTCTGGTGAGCCTCGATGCCGTGGGTAACACCACCAAAGCAGTTACCAAGGGCTTTGCAATCGGTTCGGCTGTTATCGCTGCTGTGGCACTCTTTGCTGCCTACATCGAAACCATCGCTGGTGAACTCCAGCTGAAAGATGCGGCAGGAAAACTGCTTGAGGGTGACCTCATCTTCTTGGCCGCTGAAACACAAATAAACGTTGCAGATGTGAAGACCTTCATCGGTCTGCTCGTCGGTGGGTCGATTGCGTTCATGTTCTCGGCACTCGCGATTCGCGCAGTGGGTCGCACGGCCGGTGTCGTTGTACAAGAAGTGCGCAAGCAGTTTGCTGACGGCGGCATCATGGCCGGCACCAAACAGCCTGACTACGGCCCGGTTATCGACATCTGCACGGCTGCCTCGTTGCGCGAGCTCACGACGCCTGCCTTGCTTGCTGTGTTGACACCAGTCATCGTTGGCTTCGGTATCAACTACTTCGCACTTGGTGCGTTCTTGGCGGCAGTAATCCTCACCGGTCAGCTCATGGCCAACTACCTCAGCAATGCTGGTGGTGCATGGGACAACGCCAAGAAGTTCATCGAGGACGGCCATCACGGCGGTAAGGGTTCGAACGCTCACAAAGCAGCCGTCATCGGCGACACGGTGGGCGACCCGTTCAAAGACACCGCTGGCCCAGCACTCAACCCGCTGATCAAAGTGATGAACCTCGTGTCGTTGTTGATCTTGCCCGCAATCATCAACCTGCGTGACAACGACGGTGCCCGCTACTCAATTGCAGGCATCTCGCTGGCCATCTTGGTGGCATCAATTGTGCGCTCTAGCCGCAAGACAGTGAGCTTTCAGGCTGCATGACCGCAACTGATCCACTCGTCGTGCGTTATTTGAGCGACGAGTGGATCTCGGCGGTGGCCCAAGAAATCGCCACTGACAAAGCCCTCAAAATTGCGGCGGCCGACCATTCGGTGTCGGTTTCCCAGTTAGTGACTGACACACCGTTCGGTGACGTCACTTACCACCTTGTTTGCCGCGACGGTGCGGTGCATTTCAAAAAAGGTGCAGCACCATCTGATGTGGTGTTTACGCAAACTTATGCCACGGCGGTCGGGGTGGCCACGGGCAACATCAACGCTGCCGATGCATTCATCAATGGGCACGTGCGGTTTCAGGGCGACCATCAACGCCTAATTGACGCCCAACCATTCTTTGCC
>Ga0247840_10010982_pt1 | contig 11148 bp, 9 predicted proteins | sample LaCruzMarch2015__FD_192404 | JGI IMG/M metagenome (GOLD analysis project Ga0247840, IMG submission 192404) | Freshwater microbial communities from meromictic Lake La Cruz, Castile-La Mancha, Spain - LaCruzMarch2015_17m | ecosystem: Environmental > Aquatic > Freshwater > Lake | place: Spain...
AAGGTTCAAAGGTGATAAAGACATCTCCAAATTGACCAGCACCTCCAGATTGCTTCTTATGTTTACCTTCAACGGTAATCTTACCCTTAATGGTTTCACGATACGGAATGCGTGGTTCACGTAAATCAACTTCAACTTTATATTTGGCTTTCAGTTTATTGACGATGACGTCTAAGTGTTGATCACCCAATCCATATAAGATCAATTCGCCTGTTTCACCATTCTTAACAACTTTGCAGGATGGATCTTCTTCTTCAACTCTTTGAAGAGAGGTACTCATCTTATCTTCATCATTCTTACTCTTTGGCCAAATACTCATAGCCAATAAGCCTTCAGGGAATACGATTTCAGGATAGATGACTTCATGTCCTTTAATACCCAATGAATCATTGGTGGTGGTGTGTTGTAGTTTTACAACCGCTCCGATATCACCGGTAAATAACTTACCAACCGCAATTTGATGTTTACCTTTAATGATAAAGACGCCACTGATTTTTTCTGGCTTATCAGTTGTCGCATTATGAACTTGTGCATCACTGGTTAATACGCCTGTTAGTACTTTGATAAAGGATATCCGTCCAACAAATGGATCCACAATCGTCTTAAAGACTTGGGCTGTAAATGCTTCTTTTTCATTGGTTTGAAGTTGTATAAGCTTATCATGGGTATCCTTGGCTTCAATGAAACCCTTCTCTCCATAAGCTGGGAAGTATTCAGTGATTAAATCCATCAAGCGCTCAATCCCAATCATCTGAATGGCTGAACCACAATAGACTGGTTTGATTTCTCCACTACGAACACCCGCTCTAACACCTTGAATCAATTCAGCATCAGTAAAGGCTTCACCCGAGAAAAATTTCTCCATGAGCTCATCAGAAGCCATCGCAACGGCTTCGGAAATCTGGGATAGATATTCATCCACTTGTGGTTTGATGGCAGCTGGAACATCCTTGGCATTCTCACGATCATTTAAATACCACGCTTTACCTTTTAAGATATTGACCGATCCAACCACTTTACCACCTTCAAATAAAGGCATTTCAAATGGAATCACACTCTTTCCAAATGTCTCTCTCAATTGAAGATAGACTTTATCAAAAGATGTATTCTCTTCATCAATTTTATTGATAAAGAAGATGGTTGGTAATTTACGTTTACTAACGGCTTTATACGCTCTAAGGGTTCCGGTTTGAATCCCATCTTTGGCACTGACAACGATTAAGGCATTATCAGCCAAAGCCAAACCCGCTTCAGTTTCTTGAGCATAATCAAAATAACCCGGAGTATCAATAAAATTAATCTTACAGCCCTTCCATTCGATTGGGGCTAAAGACATATAAACTGATAAACCTCTTTTAATTTCTTCTGCATCATAATCAATGACACTGGAGCCATCCGTCGTTTTACCCATTCTTTCGGTTGCTTTGGTGTAATACAACATCGCTTCAACCAATTGGGTTTTACCAACTCCGCTATGCCCTACTAAACAAATGTTTCGCACTTCATGTGCTGCATAATCTTTCATTTTTTCACCTATTTCAATAGTGGCTTTAGTTCAGCCAAACAATGTTCCCGCACATAGTGCACTGCTTTATTTCCTTCTTTATCAAGCAATTCCTTATCCGCATTATGATCAAGTAAATATTCAACCAGTTCGATATAACCTGAGTAAGCGGCACGCATTAAGGCTGTACATCCATTCTCATCCTGTTTGTTTACATCCGCTTCAGCATCGAGTAAGCGTTTAATCACATCCACTCGATAGGCTAAGCACGCTTCCATCAAGGCTGTTCTTCCCATCTCATCGGCATAATTAACTTCAGCTTTGGCTTTAAGTAGGATATCAACCACTTCACTATGACCCAAGAAACTGGCTCTCATCAAGGCGGTTCTACCCTTCACATCGGCGATATTTACATCGGCTCCACCATTTAAGAGGATCTTTACGATTTCAACATAGCCCTTCTTCGCTGCACCCATTAGGGCTGTCTTAGAGTTGTTATCGGTTGCATTCACATCTGCACCCTTATCAACCAAGTACTGGACGATTCTTTCATGTCCACGCTTAGCACAACGCATCAGAGCCGTACGCGCTTCCATATTGCGTACATTCACATCGGCTCCTTGGTTGACCGATCTAACCACACTAGCGAAATCACCAGCGGCTGCAGCTTCCCAAAACAACTGATTTGTTTGGTCCATAAAGGTACCTCCTTATTAAACAATAAAAAAGTGGAACACTACTCCACTTTAAAATAAGATTTAAAACTATCTAAAACACCTAAATTAAAAACAGGTGTTTGGATATTAGAATGGGTGAGTAAGATAAAGAGATGTTCCATATGAGTCTTCTTTCTTATCTGAGTCAACACTACTGATAATTTAATTGTAGCGTATTATTGCCATAATACAAGTCCCTATGCTTTAGTTATGTCACTATGTCAATTAAAGCGTGCACTATTCACTTTTAGGATTAGGAAAAACATAGCTTGCCCATAACCCATATTCTCCAATGCTTAGCGTATCTTCAGTACTTGGATCAAAGCTATGCTTCTTATCATTCTCCAAAAATGAAAAGTATTTTAGAAAGTATGTTCTAAGGGTTCTACCAGTTTCATCTGGGATTGGATCATCAAAAGTCACATCCACATATTTCCATTCACTACCGGTATAAACCATATTCCACGCATGATTCATCGCTAAAGATGAAATCATAATGGCAGGTACTCCCCGATCCTTAAGTAAGGTCATATAGGCTCGACTATAGCCACTACATACAGCCAACTTAGTCTCAAATAAACCAATCGCTTCAAAGGATCCATGACCATCAGTCTGACTTAAATCAATATCGATTAGACTGGTATCATATTGGGTATTGAGTAAGAGTTGATCATGATAAATTTCAAGTTCTTGTAGAATCGTAAAACCATCTTGCATATATAAAGTTTCCCAAGCATCGACATAAGTTAAGAGTTGTGTATATTGACTCTGATCATACTGGATTTCTAAAGTATTGATTTTTTTAACCACCTCATCTCCTTTTTTGTAGGATTGAGTACCGGATTGTAAGGCAAAGGTAAAAGGCAATAAGGTTCCCACATACTGCATGGTTTTATTTAAACTCAATTCAGTAGCGCTTTCATAATAGACTTTAATCTCACCCTTCTCAAAAGCCGATAGAGCTAATAAAGCCAACTCTTTCTCATCACTGATTCGATAGACCGTCTCTTCAATATAGGAAGGTTCACCGATGATGACAAAAGTATGGGTATCCCCATAATAGGTCCCACTTAAAGTGACACTGGTATCGACTAAAACTGGCTCAGGTTGAATTAAGCTACAAGCCCCAAGCAGTAAAGTCAGTATAAGAATTGAATAGAATTTTAAGCGGATTGATTTCATAAGGTGCCTCAAAAGATAGTACAGTAATTATACCATATAAGCCATTACTAAAATACCGAGCCAATCAGCGCATCTTATATAAACCCATTCATACTGTAACTAAAAAAACATCTTAGCTGGGCTAAGATGTCTTCTCTTCTTTGATAATCTTTTCAACTTTAGTCAATAGGACAAATCCTATGATGAAGAAGACAACAAGGAATAAGATGGCATATCTTGAAGATCCAAGAAATAATCCCGAGAAACCAATCAGGATTGGTCCAAGTAAATCTGCATACTTCCCGAAGATATCGAAGAAGCCAAAGTATTCATTACTGTTTTCTTTTGGAACCAGTTTACCGAAGTAAGAACGTGATAAGGATTGAACCCCACCTTGAGCCAAACCTACGATGATTGCTAGAATCCAGAATTGCCACATATAATGTAGGAAGAAGCCAAACACAGCCACAAAGCCATAAATACAGATGTAGATCTTTAATAAACTAAGTACTTTGTATTTCTTAGCCAACATACCCGCAAAGATCGCAAATGGGAAGGCAATGAATTGAGTTAAGAGTAGAGCTGCGATTAAGCCTGTTGTTTCTAACTTCAATTCTTTCCCAAAACTACTGGCCATTGAGATGATCGTATAGACCCCATCAATGTAGAAGAAATAAGCAATGATATAAAAGAATAAAGCTCTATTCTTTTTAATCTTATTGAATGTTTGGCCCACTCTTTTAAATGAATTAGCCAATAGATGTGATTCAGTCTCTGTATAATAGGTTTGCTTAACATTACGCAATAATGGAATCGTGAATAGAACCCACCAAGCCAATGCAATTAGAAATGATAACTGAGTCGCCTGTCCCTCTGAAATACCGATATTCTTATAGAAGGTAATCAAGATGATACCCATGATAAATGGAATGGTACTACCAATATAACCAAAGGCATAACCATAAGCCGATACAGCATCCATCTTTTCGTTGGTTGTGACATCCGTCAACATTGAATCATAGAAGACATTGGCAAATGAATAACCAACTCTTGAGATGATGAATAGTACCAAGAAGAAAATCCAATTACTGATGGCCGTAAACGCTAAACCTCCCAATACCCCAATTAAGATACTCCCCACAAACAATTTCTTTTTAAGACCCTTATGATCCGCAACTGCTCCCATAAATGGGCTCAGTAAAGCGATGATCGCAACTGAGATGGAGGTTGAAAATCCAAAGAAGGTCGTCGCCGGTACACCAGTAATCGCATCATTGTACAAAGCTGCAAAATATATCGGAATTGTCGCTGACATGATTAAGGTAAAGGCTGAGTTAGCGACATCATATAAAATCCAACTCTTCTCTACTTTATTTAGTTTCATAATAAACCCTTTCAATTATGCTTATTATAGCATTATCTTTTTTAACTGTGATAAATATTAAGCATTCTTAACAATCAAATAAAGAAGACAATCGCAATGAAATGCGTAATCGCCGCAAAGTTAATAAACAAGTGCCAAATGAAATGAAAGTAAGGGCGCTCTTTTTGGGCATAGAACCAAGCTCCAATACTATACAGAACTCCCCCCAAACCAATCAAACCGATAAACAAGGGTTGAGCTTTTTGCCACAAAGTAGGCAAGAATAAAACCGCTGTCCAGCCCATCATCAGATAGATGGTCAATGATACCTTAGGCATCTTCTTAGATGCGATGGAATTATATAGTACCCCAGCTAAGACACTGGACCATTGAACCACCAAGATGACAATCCCCTGCCATCCTCCAATTAAAGATAAGGCAATTGGAGTATAGGATCCGGCAATTGCCACATAGATAAAGATATGATCTAAGATTTGGAATACTTTTTTATGTTGCGTATTATACTGCATTGAATGATATAGACATGAAGTCATAAACATTAAGAATAAACTTAGGATAAAGATACTAACACCACTCACCAGTAAGAATCCACCTTTTGTATAGGCATACACGGCAATAAAAGGTTGGACGATTAATAAAGCAAATGCCATCACTCCATGAGTGACAGCATTACCAATTTCTTCTCCAATAGTCAACTGAATATACTGTCTAGGGGTTTTAAATTTCATAGGGTTATTATACCAGTAGCTTGATGGAAATTTCAACCGCCACAAATAACCAAGAAAAAAGGTCCGAAGACCTATTGACTCTTAACTTTAATTAAGGCTCTTACCACCACCGGTACAATCAATACAGCCACGGTTATTTCGGCTAAGACATTGACAGAAAAGATGATCGCAATGATTTTAGTGAAACTTTGATTAAAGGTAAACATACCTGTATAAGCAAAGGAAAAGATGGAGACTAAGACAAAGAGCGTATTAGACAAGGTCGCAATAACCGCTACAATCACACTCAATACATATGGATTCAGTTTTTTATGCTTTCTTAAATGTGAAACAAGGAAGTATAAAACCAAACCAACTAGTACTCTTGGTAAGATTGAAACCAAGGGGTTTTGAAAGATAAGGGCTTCAGGGGTCGCAATGGTTAAGGCATAATAGAAACTACCCACACCCCAAACCGTTGCCAATAGTATTCCATCAACTGGTTGTAGAACCAAAGCACCAATGATGACTGGAATATGAACCAAGACAATCGAAAATAAACCAGTTTGAATATAACCTATGGTAGGAACTAAAGTCATCACGACAATGATCGCGATGAATAGAGCTAAGTATGTCATGTTTCTAATTCTTTGATGAGTATTCATAGTTTCTCGCTTTCTTCAAGTTTAATCACTGTGAACGCTAATAGTTTTCTCTTATATGCGTCATTGTATCATTATATTAAACAATGTGTAAAAAATATAATGATATGATTCTAAGGTTTTAAATCTTATGCCGATTCGCTCTTTCTAGAGTATAGGGTTCAAGATGAATGATGACTTGAACCTCAGTTGTATATTCTAGTCTAATCGCATTTTCAATTCGATGGCATAAGTCATGGCCTTCTTCGATGGACATCGCTGCTTCAACCATCACATGCATATCGATATAGATGATGCTTAAGTTGCCTCGTGAGCGAATATTATGAACCGCTAAAGCCCCATCGACACTTAAGACAATCTCAGTGATTTGTTTAGAATTGGTGGCTGCTTTATCCAATAGAGTTCCACTGACTTCTTCAAAGATCTCATACGCTTCATGCAGAATAAAGCCAACAACGATTAAGGATACCAAGGGATCAATCCATAAAGGTAAGTTGAATTTTAAGGCAATCAGGGTCAAGATGACTCCAATTGTTACAATCACATCACTCTTGGTATGCATCGCATCCGCAGTTAATATGTCACTGTGAAGGGCTTTACCCTGCCCTTTCTCATACCATACCACCCAAATATTGATGACTAAGGTGATACTCATAAGTATTAGAGTTAAGGGTTCAATCACCAAAGGAACTGGATGCATAAACTTAGAGATGGCAGCGATGATGATTTGATAGGACACAAACAATAAAATGACTGCGATGCCTAAGGTTGTCAAAGTTTCATATTTAGAATGTCCATAAGGATACTCTTCATTGGCTGGGCGACTGGCTAAGGCTATCCCAATTAAACCAACGATATTACTGGATCCATCGGATAACGAATGAAAACCATCCGCCATAACCGATGTACTGTGACTCAAATATCCAACAACCATCTTCATAATAGCCACCAACCAATTTAGAACCAAAATGAAGATTAAAACTCTCCTAACACGATTGAAATTATTTTTCATACGTCTTAATAAAGGTTCCATTTTCTAAATCATCAAAGGCTTGATAAAGTTCAGTTTGAGTAGTCATCACGATGGGTCCACGCCAAGCAATCCCTTGATTAAGAGCTAAGCCTTCATATACCATAAAGCGACTATCTTGAGTGGCTTGAAGTTTAAGTTGATCACCCTTAGTAAAGATAATGGCTTGTTTAGGGACATACGTTTTATGATCACTGAGATTATGTAGTTCACCAGTAAAAACATAGATGAATAAGGTGTGCGTACTAGGGGTATCTAAGGTAAATTCTCCATCTTTGAATAAACTGACATCACAGATACGAGCTTGAACATACTGCGGTTTAAGACCAGGTATGTTTTTATAGTTGCCTGAGATTAAACGGATATGCGCTTTATCTTCATCGATCTCTTTGATCATATCCCCTCTAATATCTAAATAGGTTGGACGATCCATCTTATGCTTAGATGGTATATTAATCCAGAGCTGTAAACCCATTAAATGGGGACTGGCGATTGGCATTTCTTGGTGTATGATTCCACTACCGGAACTCATCCATTGGGCCATCCCATCTTGAATAATGCCTTTATTACCTAAACTATCTTGATGTTCAATATTTCCTTTAATCAGATAAGTGAATGTCTCTATCCCACGATGCGGATGCATCGGAAATCCTTTTATATAATCGCTTGGATTATGCGAGTCAAACGCATCCAACATTAGAAATGGATCAATCTGCTTGGTATCGTTATATCCTAAAACACGGGTTAACTTAACCCCTGCTCCATCTTGGGTCGCAACACCTGTCTTAATCACTGCAGTTTCTCTTAATTGCATAGTGTTATCCTTTACTTATACCATTATAATCAGTAAACTGAATTTAACAAGCGAAACGAAGGAGACCTTATGCAAGTCCTAGAACCCTATACTATTAAACAAACCAGCTTTAAAAATCGCATCGTTATGCCCCCGATGTGTATGTACCAAGCCATTGATGGCTTTATCAATGATTTTCATTTAGTACATTACACCACCAGAGCGATCGGTAATGTGGCTTATATCATTGTTGAGGCAACCGCCGTCAGTCCTGAAGGTAGAATCACCGATAATGATCTCGGTATTTGGAGTGATGACTTCATCCCTCAGATGAAAAGATTGGTTGATATGGTTCATCATTATGGGGCTAAGATTGGCATTCAACTCGCTCACGCGGGACGCAAAAGTCAATCCACTGTGGTTCCCCATTTAGCACCCAGTGCCATCGCATACTCTGAAGATTATCTAACACCCAATGAACTCACAGTCGATCAAATTAAGCATCTGATTCAACAATTTAAAGATGGAGCCCATCGAGCAGACTTAGCTGGTTTTGATGCGGTAGAAGTCCATGGCGCCCATGGTTATCTCGTCAATGAGTTCATGTCTCCATTATGCAATCATCGCAGTGATGAGTATGGTAAAAATAGAGGGCTTTTCCTAAAAGAAATCTTAGAAGCCATCCATACCGTTTGGCCAAAAAACAAATTATGCCAAGTTAGAGTCAGTGCCTTTGAATACCATCCAGAAGGTAATAGCGCAAATGATGTGGCTGAGTTATTAAAGCCATTGACCCATCTATTAGATTTGGTTCATGTCTCCAGTGGTGGTGTTGTCTCTACCAAGATCGACTTCTTCCCAATGTATCAAGTTCAATACGCCAAAGTAATTAAAGAAACCCTTAAATTACCTGTCATAGCCGTTGGACTCATCACATCCGTTGAGGAAATCGAACGCGTATTATTTGAGAAGAGTGCGGATATGGTTGCCTTAGGCAGAGAGCTCTTACGCAATCCTTACTTCACCAACAATCTCTATGCGCATGTTCCATTGATAGACAAACTGCCTGAATCATATCTAAGAGCGTATAAATAAACCAAAGGGTACATAGACATGTACCCTTTTAATTAATTATTTTGTTCTTCTTTGATTAAACGTGTGACTTGAACGCGTTTAATCACTTTTTCTTCGACTTCTAGAATCTTAAATAAGGTATGATTGAACTCGATTTCAAAGCTTTCTTTATCTTCTGGGATATGACCCAATTGACCAACCATGAAACCACTTAAAGTATCATACTCTTCAATCGGTAAGCCAATCTCACAATGGTCTTCTAGTTCATCTAAAGTGATGGCACCCGATACCACATAGATATTTTCACTGATCTCAACGAATTCTTTTTCTTCTTCATCATATTCATCAAAGATATTCCCAACGATTTCTTCAATTAGATCTTCAATCGTAATGATACCAGCTGTACCACCATATTCATCGATGACGACCGCTATATGAACTTTACGTTTCTGTAGTTCTCTAAACAACTCATCCGTCCGCATGGATTCAGGCACAAAGTAGGGTTCTCTAATAAATTTCTTTAAATCAAACTCAGCTGGATGAGCCACTGAGAAGGCATGAATCAAATCTTTAACATGTAGGATTCCTACGATGTTATCAATCTCATCTTGATAGACTGGAAAGCGTGTATACTGCTCAGTAAAAACCTGTAGTTTAACTTCATCTAAAGTCGCATCCAGTGGTAAGCCTGCAATGTCTGTTCGATGAGTCATAATATCTTCAACTTGCATATTATCAAACTCAAAGATATTGTTGATCATCTCTTTTTCAGTTTCGCGAATCGTACCCTTTTCTTCTCCCACATCCACCATCATACGAATCTCTTCTTCGGTAATCTGATCATCCTCTTGATTGGGATCAACCCCAAACAGACGAACGATTAGATTGGTTGTGAAAGTCAATAATCCCACAAAAGGCTTAAAAATAAAGGCTACAAATCCTAAGATTCCAACCACACTAAACGCGATCGCTTCCGCATGCTTCATCGCTACCCTCTTTGGGACCAATTCTCCTAGAACCAAAGATACAAAGGCTAAGATTAAGGTAATCAAAACGATGGTCATCGTTTTAAGTAAAGCCCCATCGATACTGGGATTGATACCGCTGATCCATTTAACCAAGGGTTCACTGTAACTATCTGAGGCATATGCACTCGCCATAAAACCAGCCACAGTTATTCCAATTTGAATCGTCGATAAAAACTGAGTGGGTTTACTCAATAATTTTAGAACTTTCTTAGCTTTGACATGGCCATCTTCAGCCATTACTTTTACTTTATTATCGTTTAAGGAGATTAAGGCAATCTCAGTTGCGGCAAAAAAGGCATTCACACCTATTAATAGAACCAGGATCAATAATTGAACCATTTAAACACCCATCCTTAGTCCATCAATAGATTGTCTTATACAACCGTCATCGTCACTCATAGTAACCTCCAAATAACTGAGCTTATCATACTCATAGATACCCTCACTGTCAAGTTAAGCCCTTTTGACAGAGGGCCAATAAAGTATTTTTTTGATTTAACTTAGGCTCATAAATCACCTGCTCTAAGAGCTGATTTAAGGTCTCCCCAATCTGTTTCTTAGACAAACCGATACCCATTAAGTCATCCCCGTTGATATCTAAGTCTTTTAACTGATAAGGTTCATGACTCAACAGGATGGATTCGAATAATTCATTCAAATCATCATAGAAGGCATTATGATGTACGATCTTTAGATAGTGAAGACTTGCCTTCAAATCTTCTAAATTGAGTTCACTCATTAATAACTTCAGTTGAACACGATCCAACTCATACTCAATCTTTGTGTAGTCATATAAATGCTCAAGTCTTCTAGTAATCGCATTAGAAACCTTATAGTGTTTAAGAATTTTAACTAAAGTACTTTGGTCTAATGAATCTAAAAGCATATAGAGTTTAAGTACAGGATCATCAGTATGATCAAGATAGCTTGGGACATGACTTTGGGGTAATAGTTCTAATAGAATCTTCTGGTTAACTTTAAAGATATTTTGGATATGGCTACACCCCAGCATCTTCAATAGTTCTTCAAAGATACGCTCACTGCTGATGTGTTTTAAGAGCTGACTCTGATTGAGCATGGCTCTTTGAG
>Ga0247840_10010983_pt1 | contig 11147 bp, 5 predicted proteins | sample LaCruzMarch2015__FD_192404 | JGI IMG/M metagenome (GOLD analysis project Ga0247840, IMG submission 192404) | Freshwater microbial communities from meromictic Lake La Cruz, Castile-La Mancha, Spain - LaCruzMarch2015_17m | ecosystem: Environmental > Aquatic > Freshwater > Lake | place: Spain...
TGACCAGGTGCTGGCGCACGTCGATCTGCCCCCGCCAGCGCGGCGGCGGCGACCGCGACCGGTCACGCGGCCGGCGCTGACGCTGGTGGCGGCGTGACCGGGGTGGGCGGAGTTATGATCAAGGCCCCATCAGGGCCAGGGCCGCACGGACGGGTTGACTCAGGTCGAAGGTCTCGGATGGCTTGTCGGGCCGGAAGAAGTCCCGGAAATCGCTGATGGTGGTCGACATCTTGTCTATCAGCCGGTGGGCATCGGCGATTTTCTGCGCCAGGTACTGCGGCGTCAACTCCTGGTGGCGTTCGGCATCCTGAAGGTTCCCGAGCATAAGGGCCAGGGCGCTCAAGGGTTGGCGCCACTGATGGGCGATGTTGCCGAGCATCTCGCCCATCGCCGCGAGGCGCGCCTGATGGATAAGCAGATGTTCCTGTTCACGCACCCGCGCCAGTTGCTCGTTCAGCGCCTGGGTCCGGGTTTCCACCAGGGCTTCGAGACGATCGCGATAGCTCGCCAGCTCGTCCTCGGCCACCTTGCGCGCTGTGATATCCTGGAAGACGCCGGTGAGCGCGACGATTCGTTCGTGCTCCCGCTCGGCCCGGCCGATGGTATGTATCCAACGGCGATTACCCTTGGCGGTGACGAACTCCACCTCCAGGTCGAATGGCTCGCCCAGGTTGACGGCACGCTCGACGGCTTGCATGACGATCGGCGCCGCGCTTGGCGGATAGAACCCGATGGCATTGTCCAGGTTCGGCTCAAAGGTCGTGTCGAGTTCATGGACCAGGTACACCGCCTCCGTCCAGACCTGTTTACCCGTGGCGAGGTCGAGCTGCCAGCCGCCGATCCTGGCCATCCGCCCCATCTCGTTGAGCAATGCCTCGCTTTTCTTGAGCGAGTCGACGGCGCGCTGTCGCTCGGTGATATCGAAGAAGGTCACCACGATCTGCTGGAGCTGCCCCTGGTCGTCGCGGATCGGATGGGCCTCGCATTGCACCCAGGTCGGGGCGTCGCGGCCCGACCCGAGTATCCCCAGGATCAGATTCTGCAGCGGCGCGCCGGACGCGGCGACGCGCTCGACTGGGAACTCCGCCGGCGGCATCGCAGTGCCGTCTTCCCGGATGAACCGCCAGGCCGGATCGACGGCCGCAATGCCTCGCAACTGCTGCGCGCCGAGCCCCAGGAGTTGCGACGCCATGGGATTGGCGAAGCGGATCCGGGTGTCAGGTGCGTGCACCACCACCCCGGCGTGCAGGTTGTCCATCAGGCCCCGGTAATTGCGCTCGCTGTCGCGCAGGGCCGCCTGGGTCTCCAGGCGCTCGATGGCATCGGCCGCGGTATCGGCGACCGTGCGCAGCAGTTCGACCGCCCAGGCGGCATCCGGCCGACGGCGCGTATCCGCCAGCGCCAGGGTCCCCAGCACCCGGCTCCTGATCGTCATCGGCGCGCATACGAAAGTGACGACGCCGAGCGTCCGCAGGGCGGCGAACGCATATTCGGGCCGCGCGTCGGCGGCGGTCTCAACCAGCGCCTCGCCGCTGGTGGCGACCTGGCCGGACAGGGTCTCCCCGATGGGGACGCGCAGACGGCCGTCGGCGGCGGCGGGGATGCCCACGGCGCCGGCAAAGGTCATGTCGCCACGCACCGCGTCATAGGTCTCCACGGCGACCATCGGGTAGCCGAGCCGGGTCGACAGGAGCGCGGGGAGTGCCTGGCGGAACCCATCGGCCGAATCCGACAAGACCGCCAAGCGTGCCACGGCGCTCACCGTGTCGCGCGCCAGGGTGCCGCGCACCCGCTCGGTGATGTCGGTCATGGCCCCTTGGTAGACGACGATGATCCCGTCGGTGTCCCGCACGGCGTTCACGTCGGCGGAGATCCAGACGGGCAGTCCGTCCCGCCGCTTGGCCTCGATCTCGAAGCCCGCGACCTGCCCGCGCTCGGCCAGCAGTCCGGCGAGGACCTCTCGCTCCCGGGGATGTGCATACAACTGGGTGGCGATGTCGGAGACATCCGCAATCAGCGCTTGCGCACTGTCGTAGCCGAGGATGCGGGCGAAGGCCGCATTGACATCCAGATAGCGCCCCTGGGGAGTCGACCGATAGAGGCCCACCGGGGATGACTCGAACAGGTCCCGGTACCGGCGTTCCGCCTCGCGCAGCATCCCCTCGGCGGCCCTGCGCTCGGAGATATCCCGGGTGACCCCGAGCACCGTGACCTCCCCGTCCGCGTTCCAGAGATAGCGGGAGTTGACCTCGGTCCAGACGGTCGACCCGTCGCGCCGAAGCTGCTCGATCTCGTCGCGGTAGGCATGGGCTCCGGGCTCCCCGCCCCGGAACCGCCGGGTGCGCTCCGCGACCCGCGGCTGTAGGGCGTCCCAGGATTGAGCCGTCATGACGTCCTCGACCCGCTGCTCCATGACCTGCGCAACGCTGAAGCCCCGCTGCCGCTCCACCGACGGGCTCACATAGAGCCACTTACCCGTATCCTGATTCAGATGCCAGAGCACATCGGTGGTGTTGTCCGCCAGCAGGCGATACTCGGCCTCGCGCTCGCCCAATGCCCGCTCCGCGGACTGGCGGGCGGTGAGCTCGGCGGCCAACCGGAGCGCTTGCGCGCGCGCGCGGGCGTATGCGCTGACCAGCGCGGCAAGCAGTACGCTGATGCTGGTGCCGCTGCCCGCGACCAGCCAGACCAGGACATCGTTCGGCGAGTGGCCCCAGCGGCCATCTTGCGAAAAGTTCAAAGTCCAGTGCTGACCGTTGAAGTCGATGGGGATACGCAAGGCATTGGCTGACGCGGCGGCGGGACGCTGCTGGTCCGCGGCCTGACTGTCATAGAGCAGGGTCGCGGGTGAGAACGGGTCTGCGTCGTAGATCGCAAGACGGACGCGCTTTCCGCCCTCCTGGTCCCAGCCCCCCAAGATCCCGTGCATGAGGTCGTTCATCCGGAAGGGGCTGTAGACCCAGCCGATCAGGGCGGCGCGGCGCTGTTCCAGGGTGTCGGTCGGCGCCCCGGCGCGATACACCGGGACATACATCAGGGTACCGGCCTGGATGTCGGTCTCGGTCTCCTGCACCAGCCGGACCTTGTCGGAGAGCGCTGCGAGATCCTGGTCGCGCGCCCGCTCCATTGCGGCGCGGCGCACCGGTTCGGAGAACATGTCGTAGCCGAAGGCGCGCAGGTTGCGGCCCGCGAAGGGCTCCAGAAAGACGATCGAGGTATAGACCGGGCGCTCGCCCTGCGGCCAGACCCGGTAGTCCGGGAAACCCTCGTCGCGGACCGTCCGGGCGTGCTCGGAGAGTCGGTCCGCGGGGATCAGCAGCGCGAATCCGAGCCCCTGCACCCCGGGGAGATTCTGGTGGACCTGGGCCTGCACCACGTAGTCCCGCCAGTGCGCGCGGTCGATCTCGCCCGACACCCGCAGGAAGGCCGCTGCGTCACGCAGGACCAGGGCGTGGGCCTGAAGTCTCAGCTGAATCTTCTGCGCGATCTCGGCGCCGATCGTCGCGAGCCCCTGCCGATTCAACGATGCGACGACCGAGTGGGTGGCGACCGTGGCCAGCGCGGTCAGTGCCAGCCCGGCGGCCAGCGCGACCCAGGCCGGCCAGAAAGGGCGAAATCGGGCGAGGAGCTTGAGCACGCTACGAGCCTGGTCCAACGGATGCTGTCCCCTGGAGTTGCGAAAACGGGTCGCGGTAAGCCATGAACGCGCCGGGGCGCCGCGCCAGGCCAACGCGCTCGCTCAGGGCGGCTGGTTTGAGCAAGGCAAGTCCACCGCCGGGGGGCGTCAGCGCGTATCCCTCGCAGGGCGTAGCGCGAAGTATGCGCCTCTTGCAGAACGCAGGGCGAGGGACAGCGCGGCCCGGTCTCTGACAAGTGTACAGCCGTGCGTACCAAGTGCGGCCCGCCAGGTCGCCGCGATCCGATCCATGCGATCGCAAGCCGTCGTGTCATACTGGAAGCCGGTGCGGGCGGCTCATCGGGGGCGGACGCCGCTGGCCGTTCGAGGGCCCTTTCCACATGACATGGCGATGCGTTTCGGCGGTCGTTCCGGGTTGGCTCCTCGGCCTGTCCGGTACCTGGCCGGCGTTCGCCGATACGGCAGCCCGTGTAGGGCGGATGCCCGCAGGGCGATCCGCCTGATGTTGGCAACCGAAATGGCGGAACCGCTATCGCGTTCCGCCCTACGCGATATAGCCCAGCATCTCACAAGACTTGGGATTGACGAAAAAGAAGCCTTTATCGGAGGCGCTGACGGCGATACCGATATTGCCCAACTCGAACTGCAAGCGAAAGAGATAGCGCAACCGATAAAGGTCGGCAAAGACCTTGACCTTGCCGCGCAGGATCTCGGGCAGCACCGGGGTCAGGATGTAATCCACCGCGCCGAGCGCATAGCCGCGCAGGCGCGCCTCGTCGGTCAGCCGCTCGGCGGTGATGAAGATGATCGGCAGGTGTTCGGAGCGGGGCCGCGAGCGGAGCCGTCTCAGTAGTCGCTCGCGCAGGAACCTTCGTAAAGACTCTTCGCATCCTGCGCCTCGGCCACCGCCTTGCGGACGGCCGCTTCGGTCAGGTCCAATACGCGCAACCGGTCCCCGACCTTCGCAATCGCCTCGATGCGGCGGCAGACATCCGGGTGCGTCTCGGCATAGCCGGCTAGACCCCGAAGCTTCGCCAGCGCGTCGCTTAACTGGGTACCGTGGGGGTCCACGATGTCCGCGACGATAGTCCCGTCCGCTTGTTTCGCGAAGAAGATGAAGTCAGGTCGAACAATCCTGATCTGCGCGCCCTCGGTGTAGGCGACACCGAGCGAATCCTGACTGGACCGGGACGGGTTGCGATACCAGGCCACAAAGCCTTCGCGACCCATCTCGGCCTGCAATACCTCGATCTCCCAGGCGTTCATCTCGGCCGGGAATAGGCCGTGCGCGTCACAGAGCAAATGGTGCTGATAGCTTGGCAGGGGCGTCTCGCTGCCATCCGCTTCACGCGCGGTCGTGGCCTCCATCCAGGACTTCGGTTTGGCGAGGTCGAGGTCCGCGGGCTCCGTGCTCATTTCCCTGATCACGCGATAGACGTCCTGCCGCTCGTCCGACAAGCCCCTGATGGACACCCGGTACTGGGTCAGCCAGGTCTTGGCGAGCTGATCCGCCTCGGCGTCGAGATAGGGCCTCACCTCCGGCACCAGCCCGAGTGCCGCAATGTCCGTGTGGGCCTCCATCAGGGCATCGTCGATGGAGTCCGCATCGGTCTTCCTGGCGGCCAGGTATTCGGCGTAGGTCCGCGACAGGTCCGCGCTCAGGACGCGTGAGGCGCGATGGTAGGCGTCCTCGATGACCGCGTAGTCGGCATCCTCCCAGAAGTCGTTGAGTGACTTGCTCCGGCCCTTCAGATCGGCCGTCAGGCTCGTGCCCTCGACCGTGAGCACGGCAGTGCGCGCGGCGGCGATCTCGTCCGTGTAGCGCGCCTGCGCGGCATCCAGGACCTTGTGCATCTGCGCGTGGGCCTTCTTGCCCGCATCCGGCAGCAGTGCGTCCATGGCCAGTTCGTGCGCGAGCGCCGTCAAGCGCTTGACTGGCTTGGCCCCGCGCTGCGGCAGGGACTGAGACGGCAAGGCCAGAAACCGCTCCCACACGGCCGCCGGGATCGCGGGGTTCGGCGTCTGCTCCGTGGGGTTGATCAGCACGCGACGGCCGGGCAGCGGCGGATCGCCACCGTCCCCGCCGCGCATGAGCGCATCCGCCACCGCCTCGACGGTCTTCGCGTCGAAGAAGGGCAGCAGGCAGTCCACTGAATTCAGCCGGTCGTTGCCGGGGATGCGCCGCGCCAGCGGCGTCCTGACCATGCGCCCGAGCAACTGCGTGATATGCGTGCGATCCCTGGCGGGGCGGAAGGAAACCATGACCTCGGCCCGCGGACAATCCCAGCCCGTGCTGATGGCGTCCTTGGCGATCAGCACCCGGACCCAGGTCGAGTCCTGCACCCGCTCGGGCGAGATGTATGGCACCGGATGCCCGCCGAAGGTCTGGGTGCTGTGCTCGCCGAATACATGGGCGATGGCATCGCGCGTCAGGTCCGGCCAACGCTGGAAGATGGTGTCGAGCGCGCGTCCGATCTCATTGTGGTCGGGCGTGTTCGGGACCTGTAGGACCATGAGCGGTGTGACGCTCGCCGCGTCGTCTTGTTGCGCGGCATACTCGGCCCAGGCCGCGCTGGAGTCCTTGAGCTTATCCGTGGCGCGGCGCACCAGCACCGTATCGAACACGCCGACCTCGGCCGGGACATCAAGGATGATGGTGTCCTTAAGCAGCCCCGAGTCCTGGACCTTGGCCGGGTCCACGACGACATGAGGGAGCATGGCCCGCCCCTTGGCCTCGCCCATGGCCGTGTTGAACCGCTCGACCGTCGCCGAGATGCCCCACACGACCGGGATCGCCGGTACCCTGCCCGCGCCGTTGATGAGCCGCTTGACGATGGTCGACTTGTCGTCCTGCACCGCCTTGCTCGGCTGGCCCATGCCCCGGTGGGCCTCGTCGAGCACCAGGTACAAGGTCAGTGACGGGTCCTCAATGGTGTTCTGGATCGTGTCCCAGATGGTGCAAGAGCGTCCGTCCGGGCGCATCTCTGCGAACGCCATCTGCGGGGCGGCCTCATCCTCCGGATCGCTGCCGCGCACCAGCAGGCTCTTCTTGCCAAGCTTCTGGGTGTTGAGGAAGTACACCTTGCCCGGCTCGAAGGTCTCGCGGACGAAGCTGTTTTGCACGACCACGAGATCGTGGTACGTCAGCCGGTCCGCGGCCTCCATCAACCGGAACCGCGTCTGCTCATTGAGCGCCGGGTCGTCGCTGAACCAGATGACCACGGCACCGGGATCGGCCTCGAAGTCGAACTCATCGTCGCCGTAGAACAGCGCCTCGAAGACCGCCGCCGCCATGACCGTCTTGCCGGCGCCCGTGACCGCCGTCAGTGAGAAGGCGTGCTTGTCGGCGTCTTCATGCCAACGCCTGCGTGCCTTGCCGAGGTTGACGAGGACCTCGCGAACCGCCTCGTCCTGATAGTCCTTGAGCGTGAATTTCATCCGTCAGCCCCCGTTCGAGATGCGGAAGTTCGCGAGGTATGACTCATAGAGCCGGACGGACTCCAACGAGTCGGGCAGGTGCCGGGCTAGCGATTGAAAGCGGCGGTCGTCGTTGGTGACGATGTAGGCGATGCGCAGGCCGCCCGCCGTCTCGACGGCGTGACAGAAGGCCGCCGCCTGGTCGAGATCGGTCAGTAGTCCATAGGTATCCGCCAATGCCCACCCCGCCTCCGGGAGCCGCTCGATGCGCCGGCCCTGGCTGCCCGCCCGCATCCACAACAGCGGTGCGATGCGCTCGAATGCATGGTTGTGGCTGACGGCGACCGGCGTCTCATAGGTCAGGGTGAAGAACTCCGCGTTCTCCTCGAACCCCTCGGCCATGGGGAACTCGTCCGTGAATTTGTAGTCCCCCTGGATCGGTTCGCCGCTCGGGGTCCTGCCGGTGATCGCTGCCTGGATGCGCGGCTTGGTGATGTAGTCGCAAATGCCCCACTGCTCCCAGTCGGGATCGCCGGGGCGGAGACCTCTTTCCCGCAGGGCATTTTGTTCGTCGGCCGTTACCTCATTGTTCGTGACCGAAATGCACTGGCGACGACCGCCATCTTGGCGATTCAAACGCATCAGGGCGTGCGCGGTAGTGCCGGAGCCAGAGAAAAAATCTAAGACTACGGCTCCAGGCTTGTTGGCAACGAAGAAACGCAGCGTATCCTCAACCGCATACAGCGATTTTGGAAATGGAAACTTACGCCCTGGAATCAAGGGCTTTTGCAAGTTTGTTCCGCCCTGCTCGGCATTATGCGAAGGAATTCGCCACTGAGTGCCGGGAATGAACACTGGCTGATACTCGGTCTCATCGACAACTATCGAATTGTCTTGCTTTCGGCCAACAATAGGAAAAATCCCAGATTCGACTTTGCTCTGCTCGCCCTTTTTCAGATAGGTAATCGCTGTATTCTCCCCGCGCCACCTACCGAGCCTCGCGTAACCCTTACTTATTAATTCGCGCAGACTCGCAGCGCTATTTTGCCAATTCCCCTCAGAACCATCCGAACGAATCGGCCAGACCGCAACACAACCAGTAGGAGGCTTGATCTCTCTCCAATTTTCGCTGAAGCACGCATTTCCAACCGACGCAAATTCCGGCCCACTTGCCCCACTCCGAATGAATACCGGATAGAACTGGTTGGGGCTGTCGATACGGCGGGTGTGAGAGCCAGCTCGCAGTAGCTCAGCCCATCTAAGCCGTTCAGCCCGACGATCCTGGGCAACTTTCCACTCGCCGCTGAGGGAAACTGGAGTTGGTGCGGCAGTCCCCAGCATTATAAAGAACAGGTACTCGTCAGTTCGGCCAAATGCAGTGGACCGTGTTGCTCCCTTAGGATTGATGACGCTAGACACCATTTGCATCCGACCTTCAGGAAACAATTGCTCCAGCAGCAACCCCAGCCGCAGATACTCCTTCTCGTCAATCGTGACGATCAGCACCGACTCGACCGGATTGAGCAGCTCCCGCGCGACGATCAGCCGCCGTTCCATCATGGCGAGCCACTTGGAGTGCCGATAGAGGTCCTCCGCCTCCACGTAGTCGTTGTTGTACTTCCAGTCCTTGGCCCCGGTGTTGTAGGGTGGGTCGATGTAGATGGCGTCGATCCGGCCACGGTGCGTATAGGTCAGGGCGTTGAGCGCCAGGTAGTTTTCGGCGTTGATGACGGTGTGAAAGGGTTTGTCGCCGCCGCGCTCGACCCGACCGGTGCTGACGAGGCCGGGATAGAGCAGATCGCGGAACCCGGCGACGACCACCAGGTCAGCGACCGCGACCTCCTGGGTCTGCGGCGCGACGCTTCCGATCAAGTCCAGGCGTGCGATCCGCATCCCCGAGACCTTCTCGATCCTCCTGACCACCCAGAGCCGCTGATCGCCTTTCCTCGTGGAGCCGCGCTCGGGCAACACCCGCACCTTGTCGCCCTTGCGGACGGGCCGTTGCGGTAACTCGACCGCTTCGGGGCGGTGCCGCTCGAAGTTCAGGCCGAAGGCTCGGCGCGAGGACAACGCCTTGAATTCATGCTCTAAGTCAGCCCCCATCCGGGGGTCTTTGGCCTTGACTTGGGCGATCAGATCCGTAAGTCGCGACACGTTAGCTCCGTGAGTGGTGGCGGGCTGGACAGCTCCCGCCTCTTGTCCCGGGTTTCTGCCCGGGTCGTTGTTGCTGAAGCCAGCCTTGGACGTTGCAGGGCTCGAAGTAACCAGACCGCGAATCGGTCAATGGCATCGGTCAATAGGTTCGCAGCAGCGACCATCCTACTATACACCGACGCAAGTTCCAGCGTGTGCGGGCGGGGTAACCGTCACGGCAGCATCCGGTTCCACTGATCCCAGCGTCGAGCGTCGGAGGCCTGCCGACGCGCCGCTCCGGGAGCAGGCTTCGCTCAGGGCGCGCAGGCCATCATTGCGTCGCTGAACTGCCCGATCTCCTGATATTGCTGCACCTGGACGGCGCTATAACGGCGCAGTTCGGGGCGGATGCATCACTTTGCCGGCGCCAGGTCGGTGAGGTCCTGGAAGGTGAACAGCTTGGCATCCACGAACTGACCCACGGCATTTCCGCTATAGGTCTTGCCGCCCGCCAGTTGCAGCTTCTTCACCGGGGCACCCGGCTTCAGGTCAAGCTCATCGAGCCTCACCCAGAATGTCGCCGGTGTCATGGCCGAATCGAAGATCACTACCCGGTTGGTGCTGTCGCTCACCGTCCGCCAGATGGTCGACGAGACCCAGGGCTGATCGTCGAGGGAGAAACCCAAGGGGGTGCCGACGCTGCGCATCAGCGACAGCACGGACATCGGGGCCTGGAACTTGAAATCCTGCGCCGGCGTACCGCTGATGTAGTTCGGGGACACCTCGCCCGGGAGCGCGTCGAGCAGGTAGGTTGTGCGAACGAAGCGATCGGCGGCGCGCGAGGTGCCGGGCAGGGACTTTTGCAGACCGCCGGCCTCCTTCCAATACTCCATGATCGCCAACTGCTTGTCGTAGGTGGGCGAGTTGGTCACGACCTTGATTTGCGCGCCGTGATGGATGACGAGCTGGCCGTCGATATACTCGAAAACCGCCGAGTCGCCGGTGGCATCGGAAATGACCAGGTGCATATTGGCGGGCCGGCCCGTGCCCAGCACGACGGTTTGCACGCGGAAGCGCTCCTTGCGAAGATCGGCAACGGCCTCAGCGACGGTGGCGAAGTTGTCCAGGACGTACTGCGGCCAAGTGCTCAGGGAAATCACCGCGGCCCCTTGCGGCGGCTTGCCGTAATTGGATTCGACCAGGGCGAGCTCATTGACGACCAGCCCTTTCTCGTTCATTCCCTCAGCCGTGCCGATGTCGTACGCCGTCACGATCAGGCTGCCGTACTTCGACTCCCAGGAGATGGTGTTCTTGCCGCCTCTTCCATCGCGCTTCATCCCCCGCGGCAACACCCACATGTTGGACATCATGTCCTCACCCCAGTCCATGGAGCGGCCGACGATCACCGTGCCGTCCGTGGCGACGTAGAGCGCCCGGGTGCAGGCTTGCACCGGTGCCGGGCCGGCAGCCATCAGCGTCGTCGCGAGGAAAGCGGCCACCGGGCCGCGGCATGAGTTGTTTATACGCATAGGAATCTCCTCTGGGTAAGGGGTGATCATACTCCGCGCCCTTGCACCAATGCGTGGCTTTGCCTGGTCACGCGGCTCCAGCTTCTTCACCCGCCGGGAAAAACCGGTGGGCCTGCCGAATCTGTTCCGTCCAGGGTTCGGCCACCCCGGCCTGGGTGGCGAACAACGGCCAGCGCCGGACGGCCTCCTGCACCGATCGTCCTGGTTGCGGGCGACGATGTTGAAGGCCAGGCGCCGGAATTGCTCTTCCACCGCCGCGGCGGATAGCCCGAGCCGGCGGATGGCGAGCAGGGCCTGCTCGTAGGTGCGTATTCCACGCAAACTGGACAGCCGTTCCACTGCAAACTGGACACCTGTTCCGCCGCAAACTGGACGGCTGTTCCAGGCCCAACTGGACCGTCGGAGCGAAGCGACGCGCGGGGGTGATGCTG
>Ga0247840_10010985_pt1 | contig 11146 bp, 10 predicted proteins | sample LaCruzMarch2015__FD_192404 | JGI IMG/M metagenome (GOLD analysis project Ga0247840, IMG submission 192404) | Freshwater microbial communities from meromictic Lake La Cruz, Castile-La Mancha, Spain - LaCruzMarch2015_17m | ecosystem: Environmental > Aquatic > Freshwater > Lake | place: Spain...
GGAAATAAGATACTTATATAATAAATGGGGATCGCATAGCATCAGCGACGAACAGATTCTGGATTTAATACAATATTTTTATCCAAATGTGAATGTAGAACGAGATAAATATATACAAGAAATAAAGTGTTCGTTGTGGAATAAAAAGAAGGATCTGGCATCCGTTTTTACAGATATTCGTGCAGATTGGCATGATAAGTCATCTGATTTCACAATATATGATGCATATTTATATTATTGCAAGCGATACAAGAAACGCAAGTCAACTGAAGGCATATCCGGATTAATCGTACATAAATCGTATTTTGAAAATTACGCATACCAAAACTTATCCGCATACATAGTTGAACCTGGAATTATATCAAAATCATGGTTTACTATATAAAAAAATATACATAAACAATCTATATTATGAAATTTATAGATTGTTTCATATTCTACAATGAACTTGATTTGTTGAATTACCGATTGAATATATTAAACGATGTAGTTGAGTATTTTATAATTGTAGAAGCAACTCACACGCATGCAGGCCATCCGAAGGAGTTATTTTTCAATAATAATCGTCATATGTTTGAGAAGTTCAATAGTAAAATAATACATATAGTGGTAGACGACTTTCCTTATAAATTTCCGAATATAAATTATAAAAACAAGGAACAGTGGATTAACGAGAAATTTCAACGAAATTGCGGAACCAGAGGATTATCACAAATAACTGATTTGCGAGATGATGATATATTGATCGTATCGGATCTTGATGAAATACCTGATCCTAGGGTTCTCAGTTCAATAACTTATGGCATGGATATTGCCTCATTGGAGATGCATTTGTATTATTATAATTTAAACACAAGAATTAAAGAAAAGTGGTACCATGCCAAGTTAGTTTCCATCGGTCCATTGAAACAGTCTAAATGTAAATTGGATGATATACGATTTGTAAGATGCGGTTCTATACCGAACGCTGGATGGCATTTATCTTATTTTGGAGACGCGCGCTTCATAGAGAATAAACTTAAAAATTTCGCTCATCAAGAATTCAACACAAACTCAATTGTTAACCTTGACGTTATAAAAAACAAGATACAAACACATACGAACTTATTTGATGATGTTATATTGGAATATTGTCCCGCCAAAAGCAATCCTTATTTACCAATCGGTTATGAGAAATACCTGTTGAAATTTATCAACTTATAGCGATTTAAATTTAAAGCATTATAAACATATATACATATATAATGGGAAAGTTAAAAATAGTATTCTGTAATGCTTGGCATGTTGGTGATATATTTTTCGCGCAACCCTTTGTAAACAATGTTGTCAATAACAATGGAGATGATTTTGAGTATTATGTATGGGGAAAATACAGTCATTTTATCTTTTCTGATCTACCAAACGTAAAGAGTGTGAATGATTCTCCTGAGCTGGTCCAAATTCTGGGTAATATGGATAATTATAATAGACACAATTATGCTTTTTCTGCCGATTTTAATGTACTATTGATAAACACTTGGGTTGGTACAATGAACCATGTATGGAACCCCAGCGAAGGAATACGAGAACTATTTAAGGAATATCTTCAGGAATGTAATCTAGTTAGCTATTTGGATTGTTATCGGATAATTTTAAATATGATTAAAGATAATCTTGGTATACAAATCGCTTATGATTTTACACCCGAGCTCGCATTTCCTACATTTCCCAAAAACGTGCAAATTACAGAATTTGAAGCATTTAAGTCATCCGTTAACAAAAAAACTGTGTTTTTAAATAACTACGCGGCAAAGTCCGGTCAAGGCACACCCCTGCAAACGAGTATAGATTATATTAAAGTAATGGAATTATTACGAAGCAAAGAATATATAGTTATACTACCGGAAGAAGATCCATATATTATTCAATACATACGTGAAAATAATATTGAGAATGTATATTTCTGTAGCGAGTTCATAAAAAATTCATTGGATAATTACGCTAATTCTAGTGAGCTGTATTATAGATCAAAGATATGCGTGAGTTGTGATTATTCTATATACTTGGATACGGGCAGAAGTTTTATATATTTTAATCGCGACTTTATATCAGATTTCAAGACTGGTCGCTCCAATAACATTAAGATACACTTCTCTACACAGAGATTTGACTTTTATTTTAAGAATTTAATGAAGAATACTGAAATTACGCCACCTACATATTCTACGCAATATATTGCAGATGGGGTGGATGATGTTATTAATCATCTTAATACTATTTTATAGATACATTTATCCGATTGCCCTTTACGAATACTATTTCATATTCGTTCCATATTTTACCATGTGAATGAGGCCACATAATGTCTCCTATGAATGGTCTAGAATAATCACTCGGGGACTTGACTTTGAATGTAAAATCTGCTCCATTATAATATTTCATCAAACACCCAATATTCCAACCATTCTCTATTATCTTACGTGACATTAATACTTCCTTTTGTTCTATCGTGTCTTTGAATCCAGTAAGATGTTTGGTTGCGTCAAATATTTTACAATCCATTAAATATTCTACCGTCTCGCGATCTGCACTAAAAATGTAAGACTGTATATGCGCCGCTATTGTTGGCGAATGCTGACGTCCTTGTGAATCGCCAGTTGCATTTATAGTGCTTCCAAATAATTTCACATTGTCTTTTAATCCGTTTATATAGATGTCGGTCCAACGACCTTCAAAATCAATTGGTAGGAATGGTCCGACTATAGACGAGTTTGCGAATATAAAGTAATCGTAATTTTTATACATATTATCCTTTACTAAACAATCACTCCACGCACCAAAATCATACCCAATGTTACTACGATTCATCGTTTTTATATGCGGCGGAAGTTCAAATTTTAATTGCATATTATTTGCAATTAAATAAAAATCTACATCTGGAGATTCAAATATGCAAAATTTTACGAAGTGCTTCACCCTATCATTGATCTCATGAAATGCATAGAGAACTGCTGTCTTTGCCATTTAAATAATATACACTGTCATTTTTATATTATTTATTGTTTATCTAGATTTCCTTGTTCCGTTTTTACTCTTAATGAGAGTTTCTATAGCATCTTTTTTGGATAATATCTGATCCACAATCGGTACGAAGAAATGACGGAATTTTGGGCGCATCTTCTCTAAGTCATCTATGCATATCCATCTGATTTCCGCCTTCTCAAATATCTTGGATGTCTTTATAACATTCGGGTCTAAGCGCCTTTGTATGAACTTTTGGTTGTTATTGTAATATTTCTCTAAATAAGGGTCGTATTTCATATAGAAGATATGTGTCCTGTATGCACCGTTTTTTAAATCAATTGTAACAGTGCCATTTGCGGTTAACATCTTTCGCAATTGATCGTCTGTTCCTAAGAATCCTGTAAGTTCTTCGCCGCCTTCGCGTATAGCGGTATCTAACTGCGTCTCTCCTTTTTCGCCTCCACCTCCAAAATCGGAGAACCCGGGTGCGGATTTCTCAAATTTGTTTTCTTTCCCAAAGAGGAAATACAATTTTCCATTCCTGATTGTAGTGGGTAATACGCCAGACATTATATTATACAGTTGCATAATATAATTATTTACTTACGAGACTTACGGGTAGCACGCTTAACGAATCCGAACTTCCCCTTCTCAGCGAAATATCCCGCCTTCTCTAAACGCTTCTCCTTCTTAGCCGTCTTGTGCTTGAGCGCGGAGACAATGCGTCCGTGCTTGTTCATCATCAGATCTCCCGACGTGAGACCACCAGCAGTTTTGTACGCAGTCTTGTTATAGACTTGGGCGCGAGAACCGAAAAGCTCCTTGTATGTCTTTCCCTTAACCTTGTAGGTTCCATCTTCCTGGCGAACTGGGCGTTTCATTGTATATTTACCAATGAGAAAATAATTCAGAGAAGCTACGGTTCCCCGAACCCCTCCCTATATTTGTTCCTCGTGAGAGAGGTTAGGAAGTCTCTAAATATAGCTCAAAAGGAGGGGTTAAAGGGGAACCTAGGTTCCCCTTCTAGGTTCCCCTTCTAGGTTCCCTTACTGCGAACATATTGGGCGTATCTCATAGCAGTACTTATTTTGGTACTATTAGTGGACGTATCAATTCGCTTCAAGTCCTTTTGCGATTGGTCTTTCATACATGTCGCAATAATGCAGTACTTCGTTATGTCATTTGTGTTTTTCAATCGCATAAACATGGTATATACAATAGTGTAGAAAATTGAAACAACTTAAAAAATTCTCATTATATCCAAATACCCCACCCTACAAAATAATGACAGACCTCGCCGCTCAGTACCAGATGAAGACGGACCTGGAGCACATTCTCCATAATGGAGAGATGTATATCGGACCCGTTGCGCCAGTTGACGCCCATATGTGGGTGTATGATGATGCCGCCGGTAGAATCGTTCTGAAGAATATTGAGTACGTACCCGGTCTCTACAAGATCTATGATGAATTCGGTGTCAATGCGCGCGATCAGATTCTCCGCGTAATTCATTCTCCGCTTCTTGATAAGAAGTTCGTCACGAGTATCAAGTTCCAGGTTTCAGAGGACGGAACAATTACTATGGAAAACGACGGTAACGGCATTGATGTTGCGAAGCATCCCGACAATGGTATTTGGATCCCAGAGATGGTATTCGCCCATTTGAGGACATCTACCAATTATAACAAAGATGAGAAAAAGATTGTCGGTGGTAAGAACGGGTTCGGAGCAAAGCTGGGATTCATATATTCGGTCTTTGGTAGCATTGAGACGGTAGACCATGTGCGTGGTCTTAAATATTACCAAGAATTCAAGAATAACTTGTCCGAAATTTGCCCGCCGACGATTACCAAACTCAAGTCACAGAAACCCTACACAAAGATTGTGTTTAAACCTGACTATAAGCGTTTCGGAATGCCGAATGGATTGACATCTGATATGTGCTCTTTGTTTAAGAAACGTGCATATGATATCAGTGCGGTCAGCGATCACTCCGTTAAGAAGGTCCAGGTAACATACAATGGCGAGCCGGTTCCAGTGAAGAATTTCCAACAGTATATTGATAAGTATATTGGAGTGAAGGACGTCAAAGGCGGAACTGGACTGCGTGTGTACGAGGCGCATGATGAACGCTGGGAGTATGCGGTTGCACTGTCACCTACACATGAGTTTATGGCCGTGTCGTTTGTGAATGGCATCTGTACGGCGAAGGGTGGTAAGCATGTGGATTATATTGTGGGGCAAATCACACGTAAGCTATGCGCGTACATTGAGAAAAAGAAGAAGATCACGGTAAACCAGAATTCCATCAAGGAGCAGCTGATTCTCTTCTTGCGATGCGATATTGAGAATCCGTCGTTTGATAGCCAGACCAAGGATTACATGAGTACGGTTTCTAAGGATTTCGGGTCCTCGTGCACGGTCGGCGATAAGTTCATTGAGGATATTGCGAAAATGGGCGTGATGGATGTGGCGTGCTCTCTTACCGAGGCGAAGGAGAATAAGTCTATCGCGAAGAAGACGGATGGAACCAAGACGAAGACGATTCGCGGTATTGCTAACTTTGTAGATGCGAATTTCGCGGGTACCAATAAGTCCGGCGAATGCACCCTGATTTTGTGCGAGGGATTGAGTGCGTTGTCGGGAGTTGTATCTGGGCTTTCTCAAGAACACCGAAACACCATCGGAATCATACCGCTCAAGGGTAAGGTGTTGAATGTCCGCGGCGAGACGGCCCAAAAGGTCGGCGATAACAAGGAAATCACCGATTTGAAAAAGGTTCTCGGATTGGAGAGCGGTAAGACGTATGAGTCAATTGAAGACGTCCACAAACACTTGCGTTATAGTAAGGTAATGATTTTGTGCGATCAGGATACGGATGGTTCGCATATCAAGGGACTATGTATCAACTTGTTCCATAGCGAATGGTCGTCACTCCTCAAGATTCCCGGATTCTTGTCTTTCATGAATACGCCGATTCTGCGCGCGAAGAAAGGCCAGGTAACAATGGTGTTCTATAACGAGGGCGAGTACCAGACTTGGCGCAATTCAGTTGGACCAGCCATCTCTTCGTGGACTATCAAGTATTTTAAGGGTCTCGGGACGTCAACATCCGCGGAATTTAAGGGGTACTTTGCGGACATGAAGATTGTGGACTTCGTCCATACTGGCACAACAAGTGATGATGTTGTGGATATGGTGTTTAATAAGAAACGGGCACATGATCGCAAGCCTTGGCTTGAGGCGTACAACAAGAACGCTTACTTGGATACCGGTCGGAAAAATGTGGATCTCCCGGAGTTCTTCCATAATGAGATGCGGCATTTCAGTATCTACGACTGCGCGCGTTCCATTCCGAATGGTATTGATGGACTCAAGACGTCTCAGCGTAAGATTCTGTTTTCAGCATTCAAGCGCAAGTTGACGAGTGAGATCAAGGTCGCTCAATTCTCCGGTTATGTGTCGGAGCATAGCGCATACCACCATGGTGAGGCGTCGTTGAATGGGGCAATCGTCAACATGGCGCAGAATTACGTCGGATCCAACAATATCAATGTCCTTGAGCCCAACGGTCAGTTTGGTACGCGCCTCAACGGCGGAGATGATTCGGCGAGCGAGAGGTATATCTTCACACAGTTGAATCCGATTACCCGCAAGATATTCCCTGAGGCGGATGATGCAGTATTGACCTATTTGGATGACGATGGTACACTCGTTGAACCGGAGTACTATGTGCCGATTATTCCTACAGCCCTTGTGAATGGGATTTCCGGTATCGGAACTGGATTTTCGTGCAGCATTCCGTCGTATGATCCGAAACAGCTGATTTCATATTTACGCGCGAAGCTCACTGGTGCGCCGAGTACCGCGAAGTTTGTGCCGTATTATGAGGGATTCAAGGGTACGATTACACCAATGGACGAGCACAAGTTTCTGGTAAAGGGTGCATATGAGGTTGTCGGCGCTGACAAGATTCGTATTACGGAGTTGCCTGTGGGTACTTGGACGATGCCTTATACGACGTTCTTGGAATCGTTGGTTGATGGCGGAACTGGCAAGGATGGTAAGAAGATCCCGCCGTCAATCAAGGACTTTGTCTCTATGTGTACCGAAGTCACAGTTGATTTCACGATTGTGTTTCCCTCTGGAAAGTTGGCTGAACTGGAGGCATCACGCGATGACAATGGCATTACCGGAGTCCATAAGCTACTCAAACTGTCAACCACAGTGAGTGTTACTAACATGCATCTATTCAATTCGGAACGACGTTTGAATAAATACGCAGAGATTGAGGATATTATTTCAGCGTTCTATGATGCGCGTATTGGATTGTATGCCAAGCGAAAGGCATTCCTAGAGAAGGAATTGCGTAGCAGGCTATTGTAGTTGACGAACAAGGCGCGGTACATCCAGGAAACATTGAGTGGCATCGTGGATTTGCGTAAGAAGAATGCGACACAGGTTAGTGAATTGATGGGAACTCGGAAGTATGATACATTTGATGGCGATTTCAAGTATCTCATCAAGATGCCTATGGACTCAGTGACAGAGGAGAATGTTGCGAGTATTATGGCAGACAAGGAGAATTCACAGAAAGACTTGGACGTCTTGTTGGCGACATCGCTGGCGCAGATGTGGATCAATGAGCTTGATATCCTAGAGCGCGAATACGATGCGTATAAGGTAAAGCGTCAGCATATCCAGTCGGGTTCTACTACAGTGGCTAAGGCAAAGAAGGTAAACATTAAGAAGTAAGTCGTGTGTATTTTGTAAATATAAATATTTTTTTTAGTAGTTCAGTTATGGCGCAAAAACAACAGGTATTGTTAATCTTATCTTCATCTTCATCGGCTTCTGGTATTGATTCCATCATTTATATATTTACATATTATTTTCTATGGATTTAGTAATGACAACGCAATTCAAGAAGAGTGGTGAATTTGTTATAACAAACGATGGTGCGTTTGCCATTCGTCCAGAAAAATATGTGGATTTTGTTTCCTTCACACAGCGCGATTCTATAGGGTTGTATATACGCGATGGACTACAGTTGGTAGATTCGCCATTGAAGCAATTGATTGACATCGGGTTTATTGTAAGTGACGGAAAACTTCATACGATCACACGCCGGATTGATGGATTGGATGAGAGTGCCAAATACAACCGATATACATTCTTTCGTCCATTGACAGATAAACGTAAGTATTTGGGTTATAGACAACCGGTAGATGACGATCAAGTTGTCAACGAAAATGACTGTCTGAAATTTGCCGAGTCTCTTTCTGTAGCATCCAATACGCTTAAGAAAACTGTATTTACCAAACTACTGCGTTCTAATAGCAGTCCTTGCGTGTATCAAGCGAAAGATATGCCGTTATTGTTTGGTGAGTCGGATGCTAAAAACCGAAAAATGCTAACTAAAATTACTACAAAGAATCACAAGGCTTTTCCATCAGCTGGCGAATCATATGCAATCGTACGTAAGGAACTTGTACTTGGATCAGCGCCTTATCATATAGCATTTGTATTGTATTCTAATAATGGAGTGAATATTACGCTAGAAGCCAACGCCGATGATGGTGCCGAGTATTATCCACGATTCGGGTTTTATGATGCGAAAAAGACATTTCATAAGTTGTTTGTTGACCTGTATGAGAATGGCACAACGATCGTTCTGCAAAGTCGTCCTGTTGAGGATTTCTTAAAAGAGTTCAAGGCGGAAACCAATAAAACTCGCAAGAAACGGCCTTAGTTTATTTTTCTATAATGGTTTCCCTGGCGAGGGCGTGAATCACTTTCGGATAATAGACTCCACGCTCACTTCCTGCCAGAGTTTGCTTTTGTATATCCAGGCATTTCTGCGAGAACTCTGAATTACAGTCTTTGTAATCTGGGTTCTCCTGCTTCCATTCTGCTAGTTTTCCCATACTTCTATAGGATACTGTTTGAATGGCCTTCTGTAATTTTTCGTCATCTGGCTGTTTAGTCCATGTATTTTCATCTTTAATATACATGGTCTCGCGTTTCACATCAGTGCAGTGTATCGGTCGTTCTGCAACATCAAGTTGTTTTAAGTTATCTAAGAAGATCTTTGAAATTCCATTTACGAATCCGAGTTGTGCGTTGTTCTCCAAGTCCTCGTAGGATATCTGGATGTTCTTTACAAAGTCTGAGAAGTTAATAGCATCTTTACATTGTTCGTTGAGGAATAAATTGATATTGAATCGCTGATTGTTGTTGTTGGTTTGATTGATCGTAGTATTATTGTTATTGACTGGTTTACAGAGCTCTAATGTCTTGGATACCAATTCCGTGTTTTGTTTTTGTAGCTCTAATGATTGTTTTTGTAGTTCTGCATTATGACTTGTAATTTTTTCCATTGCTTTGGTTTGCTCGCAAATCAGATTCATTAAACCTTCGTTAATCTTTTCTGTGCTTGTTGGTTGTGTAGTACATTTATTTTCATGGTACCACAGGCTATTACGAGCTTTATATGTCTTATCGCATCTTTTACACACGTATAATTTATCCGCGTTATTTTGGTTCACATTCGTTCTATTTTGGTGTTTACGAGTCAGTAAATGTCTATCCCAATCAGATTGTTTACAGCATTTAAAGTCACAATATTCGCAATTAAATTTATCCGCGTTTTCGGCGTAAGAATTCATTCTAAATGTTCTATATTAATAGAATAGAAATTACGCCAGCAAAAAATACGCAAAAAATATTATGCTAACAAAGTTTTTAAAAGACAACTGGCTTTTAAAGCATCATGCTGCGAAGTGTGATTTTTCACAATTTTGAAGTCTGGTAAATGATTTTTGGACATTTTAAGAATGTCCAAAAAATATTTCAACCTATTAATAATGCAGGCCTCCCAAACAATTCTAACACTTATTGATTTTTCTACTTAAAGAAGGGAAACCTAGGTTTCCCTTTAACCCTTCCTTTTCTTGCATGCAGCATATAAAATTCTAATCTATGTAATATCCTTCAACGTCTTTAGTTGCGTAGCAATCTGGCGAAAAGTGACCCGGACGACCACAACGGTAACATACACTCTCTTTTTTGTGTTTTGAATGGTGAGTTTTCATATTTTTTTCCTTACAAGATTTTTCATGAACTCCGCAACCAAATACAGTAGTGAAGGTTCTGTCGCAATAATCGCAGCCCCATTCGTCTTCGTCTGATGACTCTTCGTATTCTATCTTTTTGCCTGAAGCATCTGTCTTAGCGTAGCAATCCTTTGCAAAATGACCTGATCTTCCACATTGCGTGCATAAGTCTTTTGCAGCCCATATTTCAGTTTTAATAGCATCAGTTTGGAACTCAGTGAGTTCTACTTGGACGTATGAACCGCCGCGAACATTGTCAATGCCATATTTACACATATATTCCTTTGTAATCTTATCTTCATCGAAAGATGATGTATTTTTAATAGTCTTTTCAATAGATACCGGTTTATACTTTCTCGTCCAGGCAGAACCACTTCCATTAATATGTTGTTTATATCTGTTCTCTACATTGTCGCTTTTGCCGATATAGTATCTGCCGTCTTGAAGGCGAAGAACATAAATATTTGTATTAGACATGTGTAATTATTTTGTGATATCATATGTAAAATAAACAATTACGTTCAATTTTTAGTTTGTGTCTAGTCTGACACAATTTATGGTAAAATTGAACCCTTTTTTCCTTGTGAAAGTTAAGTCACTTAAAACAACCAACAACTATCATGTCTTCTTTCGCTCAGATCAACGCTCTTATCGCCGCCGCCGAGCGCAGACAGGAGCAAGATGCTAACACTATCGGAGAGCTCCACGTTGAGCTACTTTGGGCTCGCGCCGATATTGACGGCCTCCAGAGGGAGGTCAAAATGCTGCGGGAGATTATATCCGGTCAACAACCCGCGGCAGCGCCCGTGGTCCAGCTCTGCTTGGCGGAAAAGAAGCAGGCGTATCGCCTGAAGAACAGCATCGTTTGCGCTTGTGGCGGCAAGTCTTCCCAGATTGACTCTATTAAGAAAAATCACGAGGCAGGAAGGCAGCACCAGAATTACATTCAGCAACAACAGGCCGCTAGCGCTCCCGATAGTGAGGACGCGAAGCGCGAGAAGAGGAATGAGGCGATGAGAGAGAAGAAC
>Ga0247840_10010986_pt1 | contig 11146 bp, 15 predicted proteins | sample LaCruzMarch2015__FD_192404 | JGI IMG/M metagenome (GOLD analysis project Ga0247840, IMG submission 192404) | Freshwater microbial communities from meromictic Lake La Cruz, Castile-La Mancha, Spain - LaCruzMarch2015_17m | ecosystem: Environmental > Aquatic > Freshwater > Lake | place: Spain...
GCTTTTTGGCCGTGGACTGCTCGTAATCACCAAAGCCGAGCTGCTTGATGCCCATGAACCCTGTTCACGCCTGCGATCACACGGCCATTCTCGCGCAGGGTGGTGGGGTTTTCCAGAGTCTCCCTAACGCTCCAGATCAGAAGCGGGCAGAGGCATCGGCATAGTCAATGCCTTCGGCTCCCGTCTTCTGCATCTGGATGTTAGCCTTCGCTTCATGCAAGCTATGCAGCAAGTTCGACATACCCAACTGCGCAAGAGGGCTCAGGTATCTCTATGCCTTCCTCTCGTAACCCATCCAAATGAAATGAAATCGCTTCGCGAATCAGTTGTTCGACTTCAGAAACAGTATCGCCAGTTGCAATACAGCCTGGGAGGTCTGGCACGTATGCCGAAAGATTTTCTCCAGCCTTCTCAATGACTACTGCGTACTTCATGGCTGTTCAGAACCTCTGAGACCTGCTTGCTTTAGGATACTCATCTGAGTGCCCTTGGCAAGCTCATCGGACGGCTTGCTAGCAATGGTTACCCTTCCTGGCTTGCTTGGGTGCTTAAATTGTCGATGACTCCCTCTTTGGGCCACTTGAAACCAGCCATCATCCTTGATCGCTCTGAGAACCTCGGAAACTTTCATCTCATTGCGTAAAGCGCTGCGCCGGTCAGTTCAATTCTAGGGAGGAACCAATGGCTTGCTTAGATTAAGTTAATATGCAGCATAGTTTAGTAATCTTTGAACTGGTTGCATTGGCAAGTAATGCCGCAACTCAGCAGAATGGATGCAAGTCTATTTCGTCGATGGCACTTAACCTTCAATAGCTGTATGATTTGATGTCTCAAGGTTCCGAGCACACGACGCATGGATTTTGCGTAAGACTAACAACTACATGGGCGGTTCCGTGATCCACCACCGCCCTGGTTCGGAACGCCGCCTTTGCAGCTTCCTTTTTCCATGGTGGTCAGTGGAGAATCCCTGTTTGCATAGGGATTCTGCCAGATTTCTCTGCTTCAGGCCGAGTGCATAACGCAACTGAGATGGCCGGCGGCGCCATCTGCCGCAGCCGCCTGCTCACGGTCACCACCACCCTCAGGCAACAGGGGCGGGATATCTGGGGATTTGTGGAGCAGGCCTGGATCGCCCATCATCGCGGCGGGGTGATGCCATCATTGCTGCTGGATCCCTGAGTTCAGCAGCAAGGGCAGCGCAGCTTCTTTGCCCGCTCAGCGATGAGCGATCAGGCGTGCATTCGCCCGGCGGGGCGCCCCGGCCCCTGAATGGTTTCTAAATTCTTGAGTATTGCAATACCATTTTGCATTGTCATGTCATTGCAGACCTTCAGCAGGTCTGGCCCAATTCGTTTACGGAAGTGAACCATCATTGAAGGATCGAAAGGCTTTATGAACTGGTAACCACTCAGCCGATTAAATACTGCATATATGGACTCTCTGCGATCATCTCGACCGTGTCTCGGTCCGTATAGCCCAGCCGTTGCTGGATGCAAAGAGATCCCAGCGCCATCCAGAAGGGCTTCGCTGGTGCTCCGATCGTGCAGTTGAATTGTGGAGCATCTTGATCTTCCAGTTGCTACCAAGGAATGATCACGGACATCACCACCCATCGGCTGTCAGGATCTAGCTGCTCCCCAAAGGGATGGTAAGACTCCTCGATGGATAGCTGACCGTTGTGCCGGATGAGATACATTTGAAGGCCTTGAGGTTATTCTAGTGAAGAAATCACTACTTTCGACCATTCCTATCATTAGATTATCATTGATATAAGCTGCACTGGAATGGATCTGCGTTTTTCAGCAAGCCCAAGGTACCGATGTCTCGACGCGCTTCAGTCGATGGCAGCGGGCAGGGCGTACAAGGCCCGTGCAGTCAAGGTGCTGGACCTTAAACCAGGATCATATGCCCTCGAGGTGGCCGGTGCCCTCGGCGACGATGTGGCGCGGATCAAGGCATTCGGCGCCCGAGCTGTTGGTGTCGACCGCAGCCGCACGCTGATCGCCGTGGCAAAGTGGCGCCACGCAGATGGCCGATGCGAATTCACCGTGGCAGATGCTGCGGCCCTTCTGTTTGCGGAGGGCAGCTTTGGCGCGGTCCGGGTCGGCCGCGCCCTCCAGCACATCCCCGACCCTGGCAGGGTCGTCAGCGCGATGGCCCGCGTCGCCTGCGGCGGGGGAGTGGTGCTTTGCGCCGAGCCCGACTGGGGGTCCTTCCTGCTGAGCGGCGGCCGATCTTCCTCTCCGAACCCATGGGTGGGCGATCTTCACCGCGAGGCGGTGTGGCTGCCCGCCCTGGGTTCGCCGAGACGGACCTCCTGTTTAAAATCGATGCCAACGCCCGCAAGATTGCCGCTGAACTCCCCGAGGTGCTCCCCTGCCTCGAGGCCTACGGCTTGGGGGAGGCTTACACCGGCGTTCTGATGCTGATCTGCTGGGGCCGCAAGGTCTGATGGGCCACGGCCGTTGTCGCCACCAGGCAGGCTCAATCCTTCAACCACAGGACATCGTGACCATCGCCAAGTAGGCCTGCTCAGCCGCTCATCCATACCCACGGATTGGATGTTCTGATCCAGGGCTCAGCCCACGACTCGCTCGTGTCTTACGCTTCTTTCACCGCTGGAGATAGCCATGAGCGCGCAGCCCACCCCCGACACAATCATCCAGACAGGTCTGGGTTTTTGGGCCTCCAAGACTTTGCTGAGTGCCATCGAGCTGGGTCTGTTTACAGAACTTTCCCAGGGCTCCACGAACTCGGATTCCATCGTTGCTTGTTTGGGCCTTCACCCCCGTGGAGCCCGTGACTTCCTTGATGCACTGGTCGCCCTGGGTTTTCTGAATCGAACCGGTGACCAATACAGCAACACACCGGAGACTGAACTCTTTCTGGATCGGAACAAGCCTTCCTACATCGGTGGCATCCTGGAGATGGCGAACCATCGCCTCTATCCAGCCTGGGCCCATCTCAGCGAAGCACTTCAAGCGGGCGAGCCGCAGAACGAAATCAAGGGTGGCGGGCCCGGTCTGTTCGAAACGCTTTATGCCGATCATGCCCGTTTGAAGGAGTTCCTCGCCGGCATGACCGGCATCAGTCATGGCGCCAACCAGGCCATCGCCCGGGCCTTTCCCTGGACGAACCACCGCACGTTCGTTGATGTGGGTACAGCACAGGGAGATCTTGCGACCCAGATCGCTCTCGCCAATCCGCATCTGCGTGGCTTCGGGTTTGATCTGCCCGAGGTGGCGCCGATCTTCGAGGAGTACGTTGCCAATTCCGGCATCGACGACCGGCTCACATTCCAATCAGGTGATTTTTTCAAACACCCCATACCCCAGGCCGATGTGGTCCTGATGGGCCACATCCTTCACGACTGGGATCTACCCACGAAGAAGATGCTGATTGGAAAGGCATTTGATGCAATTCCGATCGGGGGCGCGCTCATTGTCTACGAGGCAATCATCGATGATGATCGCTCAAAAAACTCCTTTGGATTGCTGATGAGTCTAAACATGCTCATCGAAACACGAGGTGGTTTTGACTACACATTCGCTGACTGCACAGCTTGGATGATGGAAGCGGGATTTTCCGAAACGCGCGCCGAGCCACTTGTTGGCCCTGATTCGATGGTGATTGGTATCAAATAGAGCCTTTCCGTGGAATTCCACACGGCCCCACCAACTTGTCAGGCGCCTGACGCAGGATTTTATGGGCATCGTCCTTGCGGAGTGGCCGACGCCTCAGCAGCCAAAAGATCCAGCTCCTCCTGCATCGCCAACACCACCTGCTGATAGCACACCTGCACATAGTTCCGATCCCTGCTGGCGGCATAGCCGCTGCGCTCGAAGTGAATCGCGGCGCAGACGCGGGTGTGGATTCGTGCTGGCAGCGGAATGTTTGGCAGGGGGCCAAACGCCAGACCCCAGGGCATCCCGAGGTAGACGGGGAACACTTCCGGATCGATTCCCATCAGCCAGGGCAGGCCCAGGCGGTGCAACCGTTCCACTTGGGAGTAACAGTCCTCGAGCACGACCAGGGTGTCGTGGCTGCCCCAGGAGATCAGCGGAACAACCGGCAGGGAATGCCAGAGGGCCAACCGAATGAAGCCCGTGCGGCCGCTGAAATGGATCTGGCCCCGGCAGCGATGGGGCCGGAAGGCATCGTTGCCGCCACCGGGATACACGAGCAGGCTGTGCCCCTGATCGAGAACCGCAAGCGCGTTGCGTGGATAGAAGGGAATTGCGCCCACCCGGGCGGCCAGCTGGGCCATCGCCGCATTGGTTTGCCAGACCTTGGCGTGGGCCAGGCCATACACCTGGCGGCCGTACCCGAAGCGCCGGAACCAGTCGTAGAGGAACATCGGCAGATCCGGTGTGGCCAGACCGCCGTTGTGGGAGCCCACCAGCATCAGCTGGCCACAGCTGGGCACATGCTCCCAACCACTGGATTGCACCCGGAAATAGTGCCGGTAGAACCAGCCCCACAGCGGCATCAGTTCCCTGATCAGCTGGGGATCGCGCAGCACGCCGGGATCGCGATCAGGTGCAACGCCGTTGGCCATGGAGGCGGAAAAGCCGACAATGGCCGGTCGATCAGCGATCAGGCTGGCATCCCATGGCTTCAGGAGCAGGAACGGCTGGATTGCCGCTCCCGTTGCAGCCGCTCGCGCCGATCTTCCTCCCGGGCCTCGTGCAGATCGGCGCGGGTGAGCCGGTAGCCCAGGCGCCTTGCCGCCAGGACCAGCTCCAGCTCCGAGCGGCAATGCTTCAGCGACCTGCGCATTGCTGCGCTGGCTTCAGCCTCCTGGACGAACCGTTCAAGCTCGCTCCACGTCATTGAAGGCCCACCGGGTCTTCCACCCTGCCAACAAAGCCTGGCGGATGCCAACGTTCAGAACACAGCTCAAGGTTGGGCAGGCGACAGGGGCGGCAGGCTCAGCGGTTGCTTCCTTCGCTCTGGGATTCGGAGCTATTCTGATGGCCCTTGAGGTGCTTTTCGCAGGCCTTGGCCGTTGCGCTGTGAAGCAGGAGGCTGGCCAGAGCCGTGAACAGCATGGCCATGAATGGGAACGGTTTCGCCATGGCCAAGAAAGTTCTCCTTCAACTTCCCATCTTTTTTGGCCGTGGTCAAGTCGCACGATCGCCTTGTTGCAGGCCCAGGCTCTGCCGATGCCTGCCCCGGGCCGCCAGAGTTGTGATCCTGCCCAGGCACCCTCCGATGACCCCCTCCCCGAACACCGTGCTGGCCAGCTCCGCAGGCTGGGTGGCAGTGCTGCTCAACTTGGTGCCCGGACTCGGCACCGGCTACATCTACCAGCGCCGCTGGAAGGCCTACTGGATCAGCTCGGCGATCACCACTTCCTGGTTCGTGCTGGGGGCAGTGCTGGCCCAGAACCAGGGGGTCGCCGTCTCGTCCCGGGATCAGGCGATCGGTCTTGCCGGGCTGGTGCTGGTGGCCGCCATCACCGCCGTGGAAGCCGGGGTGGCCGTCCGGCGCTCCCGCCAGGGCTGAGGTGGAACCGCACCTCCCCACCACCCACCCCTCCCCGCTGCCCGATGGGCCCTGGCTGCTGGAGCGCGAGCGGCGCAGCCGCCAAGAAGGCAGTGGCATCGCAGCGGCCGAGCTGGTTGGAACCTGGCTGCTTGTTCAGACCTGGCCGCGTCGTTCCAACCAGCCCGCCGTCATCAGCTCCGCCATCCTCCGCGGCCTGCAGGCCAGCCTCACCCTTGCCGCCCCCGCTCGCGCCACGGGCGACCCCAAGGCGCTGTTCACGATCGTCAACCGCGTGCAGCTCGGTGCCTTGGAGTTCCGTTTCGAGGGTCGGGCCTGGCTGCAGGGCCGCCGCCCGCTGCTGCTGTTCCGCTTCGAGCGGCTGCGGCTCCGGCTGGGCCGCTGGCACTGCCTGGATCGCCCCTTGCCAGGGCCTGGGGATGGCGCCGCTGCCAGCGGGAGAACCAAGGGACTGCCCTTCTTCGCCCTGATCTCCACGGGATCCACCCCACCATGGCTGGCGGCGCGGGGCAGGGGAGGCGGCCTGGCCATCTGGCGCCGGTTGCCCGAGGCCTCGATCGCTAAGGTTTGAACAGCCATCGCTGCGTTCGCGGATCGCGCCCATGCCGGCCTGGCTCTTCATTCTTGTTGTGCAGGTCGGCGTCAGCCTCAGCCTCAACCCGAGCAGCGCCGACTTCCAGTGGTTTCTGCGGCTGCGACGGCCGGCCTGGCTCACGTTCGAGCGCTGGATCCCGCTGATCTGGCTGGTGATCTACGGCTGCTTCTACGCCGCTGCCCTGCTCAGCTGGGAGGCCGGTGGCGGCTGGGGCGCCATGGCCGGATTCCTGCTGCTGCTGGTGCTGGTGCAGAGCTACACCTGGCTGATCTGCCGCACCCGCTCCCTTTCAACCGGCACCGTGATTGGCTTCGCGGGCTGGGCCTGGGGCATTGTGCAGGCCATCCTGGTGGGCACCCACTCGTCGGTGGCGGCGTTGCTGCTGGTGCCCTTCCTGCTTTGGAGCCCCCTGGGCACACTTGTGACCTGGCAGATGCAGCGCCTCAACCGCTGATGCCGGCTGAGCCGAAGCTGACCGCGGCGTACGCTGCCGTTCCGTGATCACCGAAAACGGCGGGTTCCCTTGATGCTTCCCCTGCAGACCCGGCTGCGGGGTCTTTCGTTGCTTGCCGATCCGGGACTCAACAAGGGCACGGCCTTCAGCCACGACGAACGCCGGGCGCTGGGCCTGGAGGGATTGCTCCCGGAGGCGGTGGAAACCCTCGACACCCAGGTGGAGCGGACCTGGCGGTGCTTCCAGGGCCTGGCCAGCGACCTGGAGAAGTTCCGGTTTGCCCAGGCGCTGCGGCAGAGCAGCTCCACGCTTTTCTATCGCTTTCTCTCCGATCACATCGACGATCTCCTTCCGATCGTCTACACCCCGACGGTGGGGGCGGCGATCCAGCGGTTCAGCCTCGAATACCGCACCCCTTCCGGGGGTGTCTACCTCTCCCGCACCAACCAGCACCGGCTCGATGGCGTGCTTCGCCAGGCGACCGCCGGCCCCGTCGATCTGATCCTGGTCACCGATGCCGAAGGCATCCTGGGCATCGGCGATCAGGGCATCGGCGGCATTGAAATCTGTCAGGGCAAACTGGCGGTTTATACCCTCTGCGCCGGACTCGATCCCCATCGGGTGCTCCCCGTGGTGCTCGATGTGGGCACGAACCGCCAGAGGCTGATCGACGATCCGCTCTACCCCGGCTGCCGGCAGCCTCGCCTGGTGGGTCCCGCCTACGACGCCTTCATTGCTGCGTTTGTGGCCGCAGTGAAAACGGTGTACCCCGGTGCCCTCCTGCATTGGGAGGATTTCGGCGTGGGCAACGCCCACCGCAACCTCGACACCTACCGCCACCGGCTGCCCAGCTTCAACGACGACATCCAGGGCACCCGCGGTGTCGCCTGCGCCGTGGTGCTGGCCGCCTCCCGCGCGGCTGGCGTGCCGGTTCAGGATCACCGCATCGTGGTGTTCGGCGCCGGAACGGCCGGTTGTGGCATCGCCGAGGGCCTGGTGCGCCTGCTGCGACGCAACGGGCTGAGCGAAGCGGAGGCGCGAAGGCGGATTTGGCTGATCGATCGGGAGGGGTTGCTGCTGCAGAGCCAGGCCATCGCTTCGCCGCTGGCCGCCCGGTTCGCCCGATCGCCGGATCAGGTGAGTGGCTTTTCGCGGGATGGTGACGGCCGCATCGGTCTGCTTGAGGTGGTGCGGCAGGTGGGCCCCAGCGTGCTGATCGGCACCTCCACGGTGGCCGGAGCCTTCAGCCAGGCCGTGGTGGAAACGATGGCCAGGGCGGTGGAGCGGCCGATCATCCTGCCCCTCTCCAACCCCACCCACCTGGCCGAAGCCACGCCCCGGGATCTTCTGGCCTGGACGGGTGGGCGGGCGCTGGTGGCGACCGGCAGCCCGTTTGATCCGGTGCCCGTGGAGGGGGTGAACCGCCGGATCGGCCAGTGCAACAACTGCTTCCTGTTTCCAGGCCTTGGCTTCGCCGCCGTGGCGGTGGGCGCCAGGGAAGTGAGCGAAGCGATGGTGGATGCGGGTCTGGAGGCCCTGGCGGAGCGGATCCCAGCCAGCCTGAATCCCACCGCCCCGCTGATGCCCGACCTCGACCAGGTGGGGGCCGTGGCCAGGGCGGTGGCCGAAGCCGTTGCCCTCAGTGCCGTCGAGGAGGGCCTGGCCACTCGGGCCTGCACAGCAGCCGAAGCAATCGAGCGGCTTGACCAGGCCACCTGGACACCCGTCTACCGAACAATTGAAGCGGTCTGATCCGGGCGGCTCAACTGAAGCGGGTCAGGTCAGGAGTTGGTTGTTCGGCTCAGAGATCGTCTTCGACGCCGGTCTGCACGGTGCAATCGCTCATCGGGTAGCTGACGCAGAGCAGGGCGTAGCCCTGGGCGATCTGGTCGTCGTCAAGGAAGCTCTGATCGGATTGATCCACACTGCCGGAGAGGATCTTGCCGGCACAGGTGCTGCAGGCGCCTGCCCGACAGGAGTAGGGCAGATCGATGCCCTGTTCTTCGGCGGCATCGAGAACGTACTGGTCGTCGGGGCAGGTGAAGGATTTGCCGTCGTTCAGCGTGATCGTGAAGCTGGCCATGGCTTGGGGCTGGGCTGATTCTTCTTTTCCCATCTAGGAACCCTTTCTGAGGTTGATTGTGTCCACCAACACCAAAGACTGTCTTGTGCCGTTTCCCCCATGGCCTCCAGACCGGCGCCGGCTTCTGTGATGGGCCGAACACAACGCTTGGTAGCGGCTTGCGTTGCGCCGGGAAAAGCTCCATGAAGGGGGCCGCTGAATGGGAAGGATCTGTTGATCAGGCTGTTCGTCCCCACCGAGCGTCGATCCGGAGAGAATCGGGTGGCCGCCACTCCCGAAACGGTGCGTCGGCTCACGGCTCGAGGCTGTGAAATTTCCCTGGAAGCCGGGGCGGGCCAAGCGGCGGGCTTCGATGATCGATTGTTTGCGGACGCCGGGGCGGAGATCGTTTCCCCCGAGGCCACCCACCCCTGGGACCAGGCCGATGTGGTGCTGACCGTCCAGGGCCCTTTGGTTGAGCCCGATGGCGGGGAGAGCAGCTTCGAGCGCCTCCGCTCCGGCAGTTTGTTGATCGGCCTGCTCGATCCCTATGCCAACCGGGCCCTGATCGATCGCCTCACCCTGGCGGGCGTGTCGGCCCTCGCCCTGGAGCTGCTGCCCCGGATCAGCCGCGCCCAGACGATGGATGCCCTGTCCTCCCAGGCCAACATCGCCGGCTACAAGGCCGTGCTGCTGGCGGCGGCCGAGCTCGACCGCTTCTTCCCGATGCTGATGACCGCCGCCGGCACCGTGCAACCGGCCAAGGTTCTGGTGCTCGGCGCCGGAGTGGCGGGTCTGCAGGCGGTCGCCACCGCCCGCCGGCTTGGCGCCGTGGTGAAGGTGAGCGATGTGCGTCCTGCCGCCAAGGAGCAGGTGGAGTCGTTGGGGGCCCGCTTCATCGAGCCGCCCAGCCTTGATGCCCCCGGTGAAACCGGTGGCTATGCCCGCCAGGCCGGGGTGGCCTTCCTGGAGGCCCAGCGCCAGCAGTTGGCGGGTCATCTGCAGGAGGCCGATGTGGTGATCACCACCGCCCAGGTGCCCGGCAAGCCAGCCCCCCTGCTGATCACCGAGGAGTTGCTCTCCAACCTTCGTCCGGGCGCGGTCGTTGTGGATCTGGCGGTGGCCCAGGGAGGCAACTGCGCCGGCAGCCAGCTCAACTGCACGGTGGAGCTGGGGGGCGTTCGCATCATCGGAGCCTCCAACCTGCCGGCTTCGGTGCCACAGCACGCCAGCGCTCTCTACGCCCGCAATCTCGCGGCCCTGATGGAGCAGCTGATCGAGGATGGGGAGCTTCGTTTCGACCCTGAGGATGCCTTGCTTGACCCCTGCCTGATCACCCATGGGGGCTGTTGCCGTCGCCCCGATCTCTGGCCCGCCCTCGAGGAGGTATTGGCATGAGCACCGATCTCGGCAGTGCTGAAGCCCTGTGGGTGCTGCTGCTCGGCAGCCTGCTCGGACTGGAGCTGATCGGCAAGGTGCCCCCCACCCTGCACACCCCCCTGATGTCCGGCGCCAACGCGATCAGTGGAGTCACCCTGTTGGCCGCCCTGGCCCTGATCGGCGCCGCCCCGAACCCGGCCCTGCGGCTGCTCGGGGCCGTGGCGCTCGGCTTCGCCCTGTTCAACGTGGTGGGAGGGTTCCTGGTGACCGATCGCATGCTGGCCATGTTCCGCCGCAAGGGAGACAACTGATGGGCGAACTGACGCTCGATCTGGGAGCCGTGCTGCTGCTCGCACTTGGCCTCAAGGGCCTGGCCAAGATCCGCACGGCCCGCACGGCCAATGCCCTGGCGGCCCTCGCCCTGGTGCTGGCGGTGGCCGGTCTGCTGATCCAGCAGGGGCTGGACGGCTGGCCGTGGATGCTGCTGGGTCTGGCCGCTGGCGGCGGACTGGGAGCACTGCTGGCCTACCGGGTGGCGATGACCGCGATGCCGGAGACGGTCGCCCTGTTCAACGGCTGTGGGGGGATGTCCTCCCTGCTGGTCGCGATCGGTGCCGTCCAGTTGCCCTCGGCCCTCAGCCTGGTCGGGCAGATTTCGGTGCTCGCCTCGGTGGTGGTTGGCGCGATCACCTTCAGCGGTTCGATCGTGGCGATGGGCAAGCTGCAGGAATGGCTGGGCACCCCCGGCTGGACCCTGCGGCCCCAGCGCCATGCCGTCAACATCGCCACGGCGCTGGCCTGCCTGGCCTGCTGCGTGCTGGTGCTGAAGGGCTTCAGCCTGGCCCTCCTTCCGTTGACGGTGCTCTCCCTGCTGCTGGGGGTCGGGCTCACCCTGCCGGTCGGCGGTGCCGACATGCCGGTGGTGATTTCCCTGCTCAATTCCTATTCAGGGGTGGCCGCCGCCGCCGCCGGCTTCGTGGTGGGGAGTGAGCTGCTGATCGTGGCGGGCGCCATGGTGGGGGCCGCCGGCCTGATCCTCACCCAGGTGATGTGCACGGCCATGAACCGCTCCCTCACGTCGGTGTTGTTCGGCGGCGCCCTCGGTGCTGCCTGCTCGTCCACAGCAGGGGGCGAGTCCACCAAGGAG
>Ga0247840_10010991_pt1 | contig 11143 bp, 13 predicted proteins | sample LaCruzMarch2015__FD_192404 | JGI IMG/M metagenome (GOLD analysis project Ga0247840, IMG submission 192404) | Freshwater microbial communities from meromictic Lake La Cruz, Castile-La Mancha, Spain - LaCruzMarch2015_17m | ecosystem: Environmental > Aquatic > Freshwater > Lake | place: Spain...
GTAAAGGAATCGATCTACATCATCAGCACAGCCGTAAATCATACCTCTATTGAAAAAGTAACTAGGATGATGTGCTTCTATTAAAAGGACTTTAATGTCCTCTACTTCTGCAGACCAAACGGTATTGTTGAACTTGGCAGCGCCTTCATACGACCAAAGGTCTCTATGGTGAACTTGTAGATTTTTTAGACGGCTATAATCGATTGTATCGTATTTGGGGAGAATGACCTCGACGTTATGCCCTTGTTTAATGAGTTCATTAGACAGGCCGTATACAACATCTCCAAGTCCTCCGACCTTAGCTATTGGAGCAAGCTCGGTGCTGAGATTTACAATATGCATGAAATGGCCTCGTAAGTTACAGTAAATTTTACCATAAACAAATGGGGAATTTTGATGGAGTCTCTTCCTACAATTATTTCATTTTATACAAAAGATTCTCCGTATGAATGGGAAGCTGAAGGACTTATAAACTCCTGCAGAAGTTTTTCATTAGAATGTGACATAGAGGGTGTTCCAAGCGCCGGTTCCTGGGAGCTGAATTGCGCCTATAAGCCCTTATTTATTATGAGAATGCTGCAAAAGCACAAGAAAGGTGTTCTTTGGGTGGACTGTGATGCAGTATTCGAGCGCTTGCCAGAGAGTATCCAGGCTTTTAGGGCGGATATTGCTGTCAGATCGCATCCAGAATGCCATACAGATCATATCGCAAAGATCAACTCCGGTACTTTTTTTGCAAACTATACCAAAGAAGGGATAGAAATTGTAAAAGCTTGGGCAGAACAATCGCTTAAAGAACTTGCGTCCCCCGAAAGAAAAGAAGAGTTTTGGGACCAAACAACTCTGAGGGATGTAATTAAAAACTTTAATAAGCCAGCGCAGATCGGACTTTTGCCTTTAGAGTACTTGAAAATTTACGATCATCCGCTGCATGTGGCAGAATGTGTAAATCCGGTGATCGTTCATCATCAGGCATCCCGTTTGTATAAAAACTGGATGAACGCAAAGCATTGAAAGTAAATATGTTGCTGTTTTCGGCAGTTGGGGAAATATCGAGTGCTTTGTCTAGAGAAAAAGCTTCGATTGCATTTAAATCTTCAAATGTTTAGCATATTGCTTTCGCATTTTAAACGAATGTTGTTGGGGTGTCGCCAAGTGGTAAGGCAGCGGTTTTTGGTACCGCCATTCGGAGGTTCGAATCCTTCCACCCCAAAAAATTACCCATCGAGTTTTAATGCACACTGACAATCCTTTTTTGCTTTTTGCAGGGACCTCTCACCCAGAGCTTGGCAAGAAGCTTGCAAAAGAGTTAGGTGTACCACTCGGTAAGATTGAGATTGATACATTTCCAGACGGCGAGATAGGCGTTCTTATAAATGAGAATGTCCGAGGTAGGGATGTGTTTGTCCTGCAAACCATCGCACACCGTCCCAACTCCTATCTCCTGGAATTGTTAATAATCATCGATGCTTTGAAGCGATCGTCTGCGCGATCTATTACTGCAGTGATACCTTATTACGGGTATGCACGGCAAGATCGTAAAGATAAAGGCAGGGTGCCGATAACGGCAAAGCTCGTTGCAAATTTGATCGAGACAGCTGGAGCTTCTCGCGTGCTGACAATGGATCTGCATGCAGAGCAAGTGCAAGGTTTTTTCGATATTCCTGTGGATAATCTTTACGCAAGACCAGTTCTTGTGAGAGAGATTGAGAAACTAGCACTACAAAATTATATTGTAGTCGCTCCTGACACAGGCAGTATCAAGTTAGCAAGAGCCTTTTCTGCACATCTTAAAGTAGACCTCGCAATAGTAGATAAGCGTCGAGTAAACGCAGACAAAGTCGAGATGAATGCACTCATCGGCGATGTGAAAGGAAAAAATGTCCTTTTAATCGATGATATGTGCTCGACTGGCGGGACGCTCAAAACGGCATCCCTAGTGTGTAAAAAAGCAGGCGCGATGCAAATTTTCGCAGCTGTTACACACGGGTTAATGCTTGGCAAGGCGTTTGAGGAAAGTGCGATAGAAAAGCTGCTCCTTTGTGATACAATACCTCTCGGATCTGGAATTTCTAGAGACCGGTTGCAGGTTGTTTCAATAGCAAGTCTTTTAGGTAAGGCAATAGAATCTATTGTTGATGCCAAATCCATCTCCTCCCTGTTCAAACTGTAGAAATTAGTAGTAGGCTCAAGTAGTTGAGTCACTAAAACAAGTTTTTTATTAATACCGTTTTTCATTTCCTGGCCTATGGGAGAAAATTTTATGAAATTAAATATGTCAAAACGAGTAGGAACGAAAAAAGGTGATGTTAAAGCGATGCGCCGTGAAGGGAATATTCCTGCGATCCTTTACTCACAAAAACGTCCTACAGAAAATGTTGTAGTTAATGGCACCGAGTTCGGCGCAATTATTAGACAAATCGAGCAAGGAAGACTTGCTACGACTGTAATTACTCTAGTTGATGGTAAGTCTGAAGTTAGAGCGATTGTAAAAGATATCCAATACCATCCAACTTCTTACCAAGTGCTTCATCTTGACTTCGAAGAGCTCGTAGACGGAGTTCCAGTTAAGTTGAAAGTTCCTGTAGAGTGCACAGGTGTTGCTGATTGCGTAGGAATTAAACTTGGTGGTTTTTTAAGACAAGTGATTCGCTACGTAAGAGTGGAATGCGAAGACTCTAAAAATCTGCCGAGTAATTTCGAAGTGGATGTAAGAGATCTTGGAATCAGACAGTCTCGTCGTCTAGCTGAAATTCCTTTGCCAAAAGGGATCAGAGCGCTAACGAAGCTTGATGAAGTAGTGGTAGTAATCGCTAAACGTTAATGACTGAAAAAGCAGAGAGTCCTTTCTATTTGCTCGTTGGGCTAGGAAACCCGGGAAGTGCCTATGAATATACTAGGCACAACATCGGTTTTCATGCGCTCGAAGAGTGGGCAAAAAAGAAAGGATGGAGTTTTAAAGCCGCCTCTCGTTTGCAGGGTAAACTTGCTCAAGGGATTTTCGAAGGAAAAAAGGTGTTGATGCTACTGCCCATGACATACATGAACAGTAGTGGAGAGTCAGTGAGACTTTGTGTGGATTACTTTAAAGTACCCTACAACAACATCATGGTAATATCAGATGATATTATGATCGACTTCGGAATGATTAGAGTGAAACCTAGCGGAAGCAGCGGGGGACATAACGGTTTAAAAAGTATTGAAGCCCATATCGGAACTCAGATTTATTCTCGGATGCGATTGGGAGTAGGAGATAGACAGCACGGAGCCTTAGCAGATCATGTGCTTTCGCGATTCAGCGAAGAGGAAATGAAGCAATTGCCTAAGTTCCTAGATCGATCTGTAGAGGCGATAGAAGTGTGGATAAAAGAAGGAATTGTAAAGGCCATGCAAGTTGCGAATGGCCGTCAGGAAGAAAAAAAACCTGAACAAAATGTAGGAGAATAACCAGATGGTAAAAAAAGTCACAAATCACCTTTATGAAGGGATGTACATTCTCAGTGCCACTCTAAGTGATGATGCTCGTCAAAAAGCTTTAGACAAGATCACATCAGGCATGACCAAAAGAGGCGGAGAAGTAGTTAAGATTTTCGATCAAGGACGCCGTAAACTCGCGTACGAGATGGAAAAGAGAAGAGAAGGACACTATTATTTAATCTATTTTTCAGTTCCTGGTTCAATGATGCCAGAGATGTGGAAAGATTATCACCTGAATGAAGATCTAATCCGTTTCTTGACACTTAGATCTGAAAAGGTGCCAGAAAAAATAGAATTCCCCACATTAGAAGTTTAAGGCCAAGGAGACGAAAATGTTTATAAAAAAAGGTCCAGGCGAGACATTATTCTCAAAAAAACGCAAGCAATGTCCCTTTACTGCAGCGGGCGTGCGCCATATCGATTACAAAGACATCGATACACTATTAAAATTTGTTACTGAGCGTGGCAAAATACTTCCACGACGCATCACAGGAGTTACTTTCAATTACCAAAGACAACTCTGCGTTGCGATTAAAAGAGCAAGACACATGGGCTTACTGCCTTTTGTGGCTGAAGAATAAAGAGACAACGGAGAAGTAGCCATGCAAAATCAATTATTATTGTTATTAGACGTAGACAACGTCGGTAGAAGCGGTGATGTAGTCACTGTACGTCCCGGCTATGCAAGAAACTTCCTTCTTCCTCAGAAAAAAGCAGTGGTAGCGGACAAATTCACCCTCCGTATGCAAGCTAAACTGAAAGAAGAAAGAGCGCAAAAAGCTGAGCTAGATAAGAGCGAATCTCTTGTTTTAGCAGAGCGTGTTGGTTCTATGGAGCTTTCCATTGTGGTTAAAGTCGATCAAGATGGACACATGTATGGTTCTGTTGCTGCAACAGACATCGTAAAACTTCTTGAAAAAGAAGCGATCATGCTTGAGAGAAAAAATGTAGTTTTACCTCAGCCTATTAAAGAAATCGGCGCGCACAAAGTGCAGCTGAAATTAAAAGAAGGGGTTCCTGCTACATTTACTCTACAGATCCTGAGCGACAAACCTCTTCCACAAAGAGAGCCTAAAGAAGCTCTTCAAGAAGAAGCACCTCAAGAAAATGCTGAGTAAGTATAATTCTTATCATCTACAAGTTGATACTAAGGACGAGCTGAAAAGCTCGTCCTTTGATTTAGTTCTTTCTTCACCTTCAAAGGTGAATCTTTTTTTTAGAGTTATTGCAAAACGATCAGATGGATTTCATGAGATTGCTTCGCTATATCAAGCAATCGGCTTATTCGATACCCTCTATTTTAAAAGGAGTGATGCTCTTCAGGTAACTTGCAGTGACAAAACTCTTCTTTGTGATGACTCCAATCTTGTGACAAAAGCGCTGAGGCTCTTTCAGTCTAAGACCGGTATAGATCTTTCCGTCCATATCCATTTAGTTAAAAATATTCCTGTTCAGGCAGGGCTCGGAGGGGGGAGTGGTAATGCCGCTACCACTCTCTTTGGACTCAATGAGCTCTACGGTAGGCCTGCAACTCATAAAGAGTTAGAAGTATGGTCCTCTGAGCTGGGATCTGACGTCCCTTTCTTTTTTTCATCGGGAAGTGCTTACTGTACAGGTAGGGGAGAAATGCTGGAAAATGTAGGCCCCCTTACCCTGCCCTCTCATCTTACAATTGTAAAGCCTCTAGAGGGGCTGTCTACCCCTTTAGTATATAAAAACTGTAGAGTTGATGAGTTTCCCAGTCGGGATCCAGAAAAGAGTCTTCAAAGCTTCATGCAGGGCGGCGCTGAGTTTTATAACGATTTAGAAATTCCTTCTTTTGCAATTCTTCCTTCTTTAAAAGAGACTAAAGCTATGTTAGCATCGTCAGGCTTTTCGCATGTTGTGATGTGTGGCAGTGGAACTGCCTTCTTTTGTATAGGGGAAGGATCTATTGAGCAAGACAGTTCCCTGCTGATCAGAAAAGTTCCTATCATACAGCGAAAAGATAATGGCTGGTACGAATAGGTCGTAATTTGCTATGGTAAATATTTTGAAGAAGGAATTGTTCTATGAGTCCTAAGATGTATGATGCTCCATTGATTGTTGTGACTGGAGCTGCTGGTTTTATTGGTTCGTGTGTTGTTCGGTATCTCAATGATAAGGGTCTCACTAATCTTCTTCTTGTCGATGACATCAAAAAGACGGATAAATGGAAGAATCTACGAAATAAGAAATTCGTCGATTTTATCTCCCGCCATCAGCTTATGCACTGGCTTGAAGGAAGAGAGAGTGAAGTGAATGCTTTCATTCACTTAGGCGCTTGCTCTGATACTCTAGAGACAGATGGGGATTATCTCATGGAGAATAACTACAGGTTCTCTGTGGAACTTGCCGATTACGCTCTAGATAATGGTCAAAGATTCATTTACGCGTCTTCTGCTGCAACTTATGGTGATGGCAGTCTTGGCTTTTCTGATAATCACGAAGGGATAGATAGCTTAAAGCCTCTTAATTTATACGGTTTTTCTAAGCATCTTTTCGATCTTTGGGCCAAAGAGCAAGGAGTTCTCGATCTTGTTGTAGGACTTAAGTATTTCAACGTATTCGGTCCTAATGAAAATAGTAAAGGACGGATGGCATCTATGGTCTATAAGATGCTTCCTATCATTGAAAAAGAAGGATCTATCAAGCTCTTTAAATCTTCAGAGCCAGATCGTTTTGCAGATGGTGATCAGTGCAGAGATTTCATTTACGTGAAAGATGTTGTCAAAATGACATGCGATTTTTTAGATAATGATTTTGCAGGTCTTTATAATATCGGTTCTGGCCAAACGACCACTTGGAATCAGCTAGCTAAAGCTCTTTTTAAAGCAGTTGGAAAAACGCCTCACATAGAATATGTTTCTATGCCAGAAGATATGATCAAGCAATACCAAAATTATACTTGTGCTGATATGAGTAAATTTAAACAGACTTATGGTCTTTTAAGTAACGAGCCTGTATGCCAGTATACAATTGAAGATTCAGTGTGCGATTATGTGCAAAACTATTTACTGAGAGACGAAAGATGGTAAAACTCATAGGAATGCTCAGCCGTTTTAATTCTGTTAAGGTACTTGTTATCGGCGATTTTATGCTCGATACCTATACGACAGGCAAAGTAAAACGGATATCTCCTGAGGCTCCCGTGTCCATCCTTCATGTACTAAAAGAAGAAAGCCTTCCTGGTGGCGCCGGTAACGTAGCTCTTAACTTAGCCTCTCTTGGTGCTAAAGTCTATGCGGTAGGTCGTGTTGGCTGTGATATCGCAGGTGACGAGCTTCGCGACTCCCTGGAAAAAGAAGGGGTAGACATCGAAGGTGTTGTTTATCAAAAAGGTTTTAAAACTCCGGTAAAGAATAGACTCATTGCTGATGCTCAGCAGGTTTTAAGAGTTGATTTTGAAACGATCACTCCCCTTCCTGATGATGTGGAAGAAAGAGTTTTAGAGCAGCTTCCAGAGCTTCTCGATAAAGTGCAAATCGTAGCCATCTCTGATTACGGCAAAGGGCTCCTTTCTAGATCCCTTCTATCAGCGATCATAGCACTTGCTAAAGAGAGAAAACTGCCTGTTATCGTCGATCCAAAAGGGGATGACTTCACAAAATATAGTGGAGCTACTGTCATTAAACCGAACCTTGCAGAAGCTTACGCAGCCTCTAAATTGCCTCCAACAGCAACTCTTGATCAAGTAGCTACAACGCTACTGAAAAATAGCCAATCTGAAATGGTTTTGATCACAAGGTCAGAAGCCGGTATGTCTTTGTACCATCAGTCCGGAACCTCTTTAGACTTCCCAGTACGTTCGAAAGAAGTGAAAGATGTTACTGGAGCTGGTGACACTGTTCTTGCCATGATAAGCGTAGCTCTTGCCAACATGCTAGATATCAAATACGCAGCCCAGCTTGCAAATATAGCCGCCGGCATGGCGATTGAAAAGCTTGGATGCGCAAGGATTAACTTATCTGATATGTCTGAGAGACTCTTAGAATATGACGTAGATAACAAGATCTTTGATGAAGAGCACCTGTTTGCTCTACAGCAAGCGCTTAAAGGCAAGCGTTACATCGTTCTTGGCCTTGAAAGCCATCAAGGGATGTCAACAGCCATTTTCAAAAGCATAAGAAAGCTTGCAAGCCGTGATGAAGAGATGAAGCTCATCGTTTACGTCATGGACAATCATCCTGATGAAGAGTTTGTCTCTCTTCTTTCTTCGCTCGCGGAAGTAGACTTTATTGTTCTCAAATGCGAGAGCTTAATGAACCTATGCGAGATTATCCATCCGCACCAGGTGTATGTCATGGAAAGTAATGATAAGCTTGTTCTTCTAGATCATGCAACAGCGCTGCTATCACGAGTGAAAGACAGCGCCGCTAAGGTTTGCTCTTAAAAGCCTTGTTTTAAGCGAGCAATACGATCTTCAAGAGGTGGGTGAGAGGCAAATAACATCTTCCATCCAGCCTTTTTAGGTGTGGAGATTTTCATCGCTTCAAATGAGGGTTTATCAACGTGGGGATCGCGTATTCTCTGCATAGATTTTAATGACTCTAGCGCTGCGATCATTTTCTCTTTTCCTGCAAGCTCAGCGCCCCCTTTATCTGCTCTATATTCTCTAAATCTTGAGAACCATGCGACCACAATCGATCCTAAGATCATGAAGATCACTTCAAATACAAATACGAGTATCGCATAGCCAGCAAAAGATCCTCCGGAGGAAGAGTTTTCTTTTTTGTTGCCAAGGCCTGATAGGGCAAATGCAAGCACCCGTGCCATGAACATGACAAAGGCGTTGACTATGCCTTGTATGAGTGTCATCGTCACCATGTCACCATTGGTGATGTGGGATATTTCATGAGCGATCACCCCTTCTAGCTCTTTTTGATTCATCTTGTTTAGTAAGCCGGAAGATACAGCAACAAGGGATTTGCTCTTAGTAGGCCCTGTTGCAAAAGCATTGGGCTCGTTTGAAGCAAAGATCCCAACTTCAGGCATGGTGCTTAAATGGCCGGCTCTTGCTAAATCATATACTGTATCAAGTAAAGATTTAAGTTGTGGATCCCGAGTATTTGGATCGATGATCTGTACGCCCATGAGCCATTTGGCCATCATGCGTGATAGGCTAAGGGAGATTAAAGCCCCTCCCATACCCCATATCAGACAGAAGATCATAAGAGAGGGGTAATCTAGGCCATAAGCATGTAGATAGGGTCTTATATTGAAAATGCTTAAGACCACAGAGATGGTCATGACAACAAGGAAGTTGACGGCTAGAAAAAGGAAGATACGTTTTGCAATTGCCATAATGAAGCTCCTTAAGTTCGTTGGCTATAGGGTAGCTTGGAATAGAGGATCCTGTCAAGGGGGGCTGTTTTTGTGAAATGCCGTAATCCTCAAAATCTACAGTTTTGTAAATCCTTTTGATTATTAATGTTTTTTTAGTTTAAGCAGATTTAAGGGAACCTACAAAAATAAAATAGGGATTTCTAAAAATATAAAAAAATTCGGAAAGAGCGGCACCTGCAAGGTTCACTTATATGACCCGTCTGTATTCAAGCATTGTCCTTAAAGTATTTCAGAAGTGAACTCGATGGAAATTAATAGTAAAATTAATGAAATAAACCTAATTCTTAATCCCATTACATATAAAAATACTCCTGCTGCTAACCGGAGGATTCAAACGCTCTGCGATGAGATTATCAAAGGACTCGAAGATCCCACTACCGAAAAGCTCGATCCTGAAAAATACAAAAAATTTATCGAAAACTACACAAAGCTAAAAACAGGCAATGTCTTTCATGGATTTTTTAGGAAAAGTAAGACAGACGCTAAACTCAGCAGCTTACAAGAAGCTATGGAAAAACTTCCAAGGAATGAACCCAAAGCGGCTACCGGATTAACAGCCCCGTTAAGTAGAAGTACAGAAACTTCCTCTCAGGCCCCGCTATCTGAAGAAGATAGTTCTACAGGGAAAGAATTCGATGAGGTGCTAAGTGCTTTATACACTCATGAAATGAGATCCTTTTACGAATCTACAAGCAGAACCCTTAATATTATCGACAGTTCTAATGGTTGCAGCCCTCAGATACTTGAAATAGCAAATCTTTTTCAGAAATTGATCCATCAAGAATACGAACAAAGTATTTCTACAGTGCAACTGGATCAGTTTGGTACTTGGGCTAATTCGCGAGATTCTCTGATTGATGATCTTGCTACTTCTTTGATGCCTTTTCATACAGAAAATCCTGAACGTAAAAATATTTTACATTCAGAAGCCTATGGGGAGCTAATGAAAGATCCTGATGTACTATTTCATGGAATCAACACTGCCATCTGGAAAATCCCCTCAATATTAGAATTAGGAATATTGAGTAAAAGTAAAGGAAGTAGTCACGAACTCAGTTTGGGTTTTAATTATGGAAGACAAACGGAGCTAGGGATAGAAAATGGATATAATGGAGAGGATTTTATAAGCTGCGCTCGATCACCTGTACATAGTGACTCTTTAGGTGATACTGCTGGGGCATTTCGTTTATACATTACAGATGGTATTTCGTTTGCAGTACGTGGCACTTCTGCAATCCCTTCATATACAACATCACATGATTCGGGTATACCTGGTGAAGCGTTCGTAAGAGATGCTATTCCATCAACATCCATTGTAGGTTTGGTTGTCCCTCAAAGCCTATTAAGCACAAAAGTCTCAGATATTAATTTTTTGCAAGGTGGGGCTTTATATACATTTCATCTACGCTGCCAAGGCTTATTAAGATACCTTGATGGAAAAGTCGATATAAACCCAAGCCTTCGCTCTGCGGTTGCTAATACAGTCACCTCTGAAGAGGAGAGAGCTCGGTTAGAACCCCTTTTTAATGAATTATTGTTGAAGAGCTTTTCCTCAAGAATAGATGTTAAATCAGCCCGTTTCAGTGAACTGCTAAAGATTATGATCCCAAGTAATTTAACAATTTATGATACAAAAGGAATGAAGATCCCTTAATTTGTAAAATCTCATTTATCAAAAATAGGAAGCTTCAATATTTCCACATCAAAAAAACTGCATCAGTTTACCCTCCAATTTTTACATGTAAACAAGACCCTCTTTCTCCATAGGATTTTTAATGAAATCTTGTTTTTTACCAGCGTGTCTTTTTGTTGCATATAAATAACGCATATGTCATGTATCTGCTACATGCTACGAAGTAATTAGAGTGAGTTTTTAATACTTCGGTGTGCTCAAGGCTTAACTGCCAGGAAATTACAAGGGATACTTGCATGACTTGCCGTGAGAAGGGACCTACCGATCATCAGATGCTAAGTGTGTTTAAAGAGCCTGCTCTTGAAAAAACACCGATACCACCAAAACTTAAGAAGTTTTTGACTGAGAACAACGAATGTTATGTTCTTATCACTTGTGGCAAACCTTCAAAAGAAGGGAAAATGCAAGTAGAAATGACCTATGAAGGTGACGCATGCCTTGCGGCCTACTTAATAGAGAGTGCGCATGGCATTATGGATGATGCTGATACACTACAATAATATTTCTCCCAATACAAGATAGAGAGTCCTATGGATCTGAGCGTTGCTAACTTAAAAAGCTGGTATCAAAGTCATGAAAAAGAAATCCTCAGCGATCTTTTTCCGTTCC
>Ga0247840_10010992_pt1 | contig 11142 bp, 11 predicted proteins | sample LaCruzMarch2015__FD_192404 | JGI IMG/M metagenome (GOLD analysis project Ga0247840, IMG submission 192404) | Freshwater microbial communities from meromictic Lake La Cruz, Castile-La Mancha, Spain - LaCruzMarch2015_17m | ecosystem: Environmental > Aquatic > Freshwater > Lake | place: Spain...
CTGCGGACTTCCGGCGAAGTTAAAAACCGGGAAATACGCGCCCTGCGCAAGGATGGAACCCAGATCTGGGCTTCGGTCAATGCCCGCGCCATACACGACGCGGACGGGAATCTGAAATATATCGAGGGGTCGTACGTTGACATCAGCTCGCGTAAAGAGGCCGAGGCCTCGCTGCAACGCTCCTACGAAGAGTTGGAACGCCGCGTGGTTGAACGCACCGCAGCCCTGACCTCGCCAATGAATCCTTGCTCTTGGAAATCGCGGAACGAAAAAAGATCCAGGCCCAATTTCGCGCTGCCAAAGAGGCGGCTGAGGACGCTAGTCGGATTAAATCTGACTTCCTTTCCGTGGTCTCGCATGAGTTGCGCACTCCGCTCACTTCTATCGTGGGCTTTGCAAAGATCATCCGCAACCGGCTGGTCAAAGCGATCTTCCCCTTCACTGTTTTGGACTCGGCCAAAACTCGCCGCGCCATGGACCAGATTACGGAAAACATCGGCGTCATCGTTTCCGAAGGCGAACGGCTCACCGAACTTATCAATGACTTGCTCGACATCTCTAAACTCGACGCGGGCAAGGTCGAATTCCGCATGGAGCCTCTGTCCGTAGCCACGGTGATCGACCAGGCCACGGCCGCGGTCCAGGCCCTGTTCTCAGCCAAGCGGCTCAAGCTCACCAAAGATCTCGAACCTGAGCTGCCGCTGGTCCTGGCCGACAGGGACCGCGTGATCCAGGTGCTCATCAATCTCGTGTCCAATGCAGTGAAGTTTACGCCACATGGCGAAGTGAGTTGCCGCGCAGCCCGCGAGTTCGGCGCAGTGCGCATTGAAGTGGTCGATACCGGCATCGGCATCCCGATCGAGCAGCAAGGGTCCATCTTCGAAAAGTTCATGCAACTCGGCGATACGCTCACGGACAAGCCCAAGGGCACAGGCCTTGGGCTTGCGATCTGCAAGCAGATCGTCGAAGCGCACGGTGGCAGAATCTGGGTCCGCAGCGAGCCTGGACAGGGCGCGCTGTTTGCCTTTACCCTGCCCCTGGTCTCCGTGGCCAGAGAAACGAGAGACGAAGGATAGCTTACGCCCAAGGGGGCCAATTTTCCGTTTAAGTGGGAGCCGACAGGCCTCATGCGCGACCTTTTAGAACATCTTACGTACGAAATTAGACAGTACATGTTTTATCCTAGAGTTTTAAGTTTAACCTGCACGAGGAAAACAGTGTTTCGCACTGTGGCGCCGTTCCCTGCGACCGCTTTAACTCGCACGAGGTGACTATGCGATCGAATACATCCCTGATAGTGGCCCTGTTCGTGGCCCTGGTTGTGTTTCTGTCCTCTGTCCCGCCCACAACTGTCGAAGGCAAGCAAGCAGGACGAGATCCGGGAAAAACCGCGCGCGCGAGCGACTCGTCGGAACAGATGGGCTGTCTGGGTGATCTTGAAGCCGGAAACAAGAAATTCAATAAAAAAGACCTGAGCGGCGCAGCGGTCTGCTACAAAAAGGCCTTGACGATCTGTCCCGGCTCCTGCGCGGCCTTTGCTGGCTTGGGCATGTGCGCATTCACTCTCGGGGACAAAAGCGAGGCGCTGGGTTGGCTGGAAAAGGCCTACGCCTGCGATCCGCAGGACAGAGCAATCGCCGGCCTGCTCGGCGTGGTGCGCAGAGATTACGCGGTGATCAACAAAACGCCTGCCCCTTCTCCAGCCTTGCGTGCTCCAGCAACGCCTTCGCCTAGCGGCGCGCCGGAGAACTATGACGGGGTTTACGTCGGCAAGGAGTGCGACGTCCAAGGCTGCGCGCCCCTGCGCGTCACCATCCAGAGCACCAAAGTGGAAGGCACGATCTTGGGGGGGGCGGCCGAGGTCAAGGTCGTCGGAACCATCGACCGCGCTTCCGGGGTAATAACAACCACCTACTCAGGCACGCTCAAGATGCTTGGATTTTCCTTCCCACTGCGCGGCGAATGCACCGGCCGCGCCTCGGGAGGGCGCGCGCAAGGCTCGTGCCTTGGCACGGACGCCTTCCGCGAACCCTCCACATACTCGCTCGTGCGACAGACACAGAAATAACGCACGCTAGAGCTTTTCAAGGTTAAAGTGCGCCCGCGCTATCTCCAGTTGCCCATGATGATGAACGGCGCCCAGTAGTAGGGATGCGAGTAAGGCGCCGCGCTGGGCGTAGTCGGTGGCTTGGCGTCTCCCGCTTGGACCACGGAGAAGCCGCGCGATCTTCCAGACGCGACGGACGCGCCTGTCGGGTCTACCGGACCTGCGAGCTGGCCGCGGATGCATTTCACCTGCGCCTGACGCAGCGCCTCCGCCTTGGACAGTTTCGCCTCCTGCCGCAGTCCGTAGAGCTCGCGCATAAACAGTCCGGTGCTTTCGTCGGCCACTGGCCAGAGCGTGGCCAGAACGGCTTTGGCGCCGCGATTCTGCGCCAAGACCCCGAATCCTTCGACCTCGCGCCCATCGGCGCCTTTGCCGCCTACGCCGGTGTTGCAGGCCGAGAGGGTCAGCATGTCGACGCTTTTGAACTTGAAGTCCCCGCTCTTGAGTTTGGCCAGGGTGAGCATGCGCCCGTCCCCGAGCAGCAGGGCGGAATCCTCCACGGTTCCGGGGTTGAAGTCGAAGTGGCTGGCGATGTGGACCACGGAGTAGCCCTCACGCAGCAGGGCGCTGAAGGCCTGCTCAGTGAATTCAGCATCCAGGCGCACGACGCCGGGGAGTACGCCTGTCTCGTCGGTGGGATTGGTTTTGACCACGCTGGCGAGCTCGCTTTTAACCGCGGTCAGCGGCTCAAATTTGCCGTGTTTCAGGGTTACCCCGAGGCCCGCGGCCTTCCATTCTGGCGTCAGGCTGCCCTTGAGATTGGCCTCGGACGCTGCGGTGTAGACCGGCAAGGCGTAGGTCTCGGCCAGGTAGCCACGCCCGTCGTGCAGGGCGGCGAGCGGTATGTACCGCAGGGCGCCGTCAAGGAAGACCATGACGGTTTTGGCCTGGGCCTGATCGAGGTCCTCTTGAACAGGGCGCCAGAGGAGCTCGTAGAGTGCTTTGGCCTGCGGCAGGACGTCGATCTGCGGGGATTCAAGGGCCTTGCGGAATTCGAGTATTTTGCGATTGAGCTCATTGCTCTTCACGGCGGCGCTGCGCGCGGTCTGGGCCGTGGGCGTGGTCAGGATCATCCAGACCTTGTCCTCGGTCACGAGGTAGTGCAGAAATACCACGCCCTCGCCGATGTCTTCTAATATCGATTGCAGGGCCTCCAGGGAAGCGAGTTTTTTCTCGCCCACGTCCTTGCCCCGGCCGGCTTTTTCCAGCTCGTCCGTGACCTTAAGCACAAACTCGTCAAAAAGTTTGCGGGCGGATTCCATATCCTTGCTCAAGGTTTCGTAACGCTTTTTCTCCGTGGGGCTCAGGTTTTTCTCTTTTTTGCTCAGCGCCTCTTTTTCGCGGGTCAGGGCCACGAGCTGGCCGCTGAAGCGGTCGTAGTCATCGGCTATAGTTTTTTCCGCGGTGGTGTAGGAGGCGATGGTGGCCGCCGCGGCAGTGGGCGCGTCGCGGCGTACAAAATCGAAGTACTCGTCCTCCTTGAGCATGGCCAGCACTTGCTGCGCCTCGGGCAAGCGCCCCTCAGCCGTGAGCAGGTTGGCGAGCGTCCGATAATTGTTAGCGTTCTTGGCGAGAAAAGATTTCTGGAGCTCCTTGTCCATGGACACGAAATTGGCGCGCATAGACTGCGTGGTGTTGACTGAGCGCTTGCCGAAAAAGATCGCAGCGTCTGGGGCGTTGATCTTGGCGTACAGCCGGCTGATGTTTCCGTCCAGGATGAGGGACAGGTGCGGCACTTTATATCCCGCGGCGATGGTCAGGGCGCGCAGGTAACAGGTTTTGGCCTTGGCTTGGTCCCCGGCGCTGGAGTAAAGGTTTCCGAGATTGTTCAGGCTTGTCGCGACGTCCAGGTGTAACGGGCCAAGGACTTTCTCTCTGATGGCCAGGGAGCGTAGGTACAGCGGCTCGGCCTCGGCCTTGGCCTTGGCGTCCGGAGAGGACGCAAAGACCCCAGCCAGGTTGTTCAGGCCGGTCGCAAACGACAGATTCTCCGGGCCACAGCATTTTTCCCATATCACCAGCGCGCGTTGCAGGAATGATTCGGCCTTGGCCGCGTCGCCCATGGTTTTGTACAGCAGGCCCAGATTGTTCAGCCCGGTGGCCAGGGTTGGATGCTCGGGGCGCAGGACCTTCTCCCTGATAGCCAGGCTGCGCAGAAAGAGCTCTTGGGCTTTGGCGTTGGCGCCCATGCTATGGTAGAGCCCGGCGAGATTGTCCAGGCTGTCCGAGACCTCCTTATGCTCGGGCACGAGCGACTTTTCCCATATGGCCAGCGCGCGCAGGAAAAGCGGTTCGGCCTTACCGTACTCGCCCATAAATCTGTAGAGATGGGCGAGATTGTTCAAGGCCACGGCGACTTCTTGTCCCTGAGGACCGTAAAAATCCTCGTGAATAGTCAGGGCGCGCAGCAGCAGAGGTTCAGCCTTGGCGTACTCACCCAGCGCTTTGTACAGGTTGGCGAGCTGGTCCAGGCTCGTGCCCACGTGCGGATGCTCAGGCCACAGGGTTTTTTCTCGGATGGTCAGGATGCGCAGTCTTAGCGGCACGGCCTTGGCGTATTCGTCCAGCGCAGTGTACAAGGAGGCGAGCAGGTTCAGGCTGGTGACGATGTCCGGGTGCTCGGGGTCCAGGGCCTGCTCCCGGATAGCCAGGGCGCGTTGTGCGAAGGGAAGGGCCTGCGCGTAGTTGCCGGCCTGCTCGAGTTTGAGGGCTTTGGAGGTGAGCGTAGCGGGGTTCTCGGCCGCCAGTGCCGGGGCGAGCAACGCAAGTAGCGCGACGACGAGCGCAGTTGTAAAGATCACGTAGGGGCGCGCCATGGCTTCCTCCTGCCACCGGGGCGGGCGTCGTGCGCGAGTTCCTAGGCCAGCGGAAACAAGGCCTGATCCTTGACATGGAGACGCGCAACCTAACTACCGCGCAGCCGCCTCTGGGGAGAGCGGCGTGAAATCCGAGTGGTTACCCTTTTTTTATGCTGCTCTGGCGAGGAGAAGTCAAGGGAATTATCGTCTTGACTCTGAACGCTTAACTCAAGTCACTAGGGGCTGTTTTAAAATAATCACTGGAGCCACACAAGGCAGGCCGCGAACGTCACTATAGCATGGAATGTCACCATGAGCTTCTCATGTCTTGTCGCAAATCTTCGGAATACCTTGATTTTTGCAAAGAAACATTCAACAAGATGACGCTCTTTGTACACATGCTTGTCAATCTCTCTCTGCTCTGAGCGGTTGGCCTTGGAGGGTACTACGACTTCCTCGCTCTGACTTTTGGCCAGAGAAAGGAAACTATTCCCGTCATATGCCTTGTCTGCAATTATGCATTTGACTTCAAGTCACTCGATGAGCTGATGCGAATATTTATAGTCATGCACGTTTCCGCCTCTTAATAATATTCGAACATGATTGCCAAGTGCATCGACTGTCGTATGTATTTTAGGGGTTAGGCCGCCCTTTCTTTTCCCCATTGCCTGTTTGAAGTGCCCCCTTTTGCGCCGGTTCCGTGCTGATGGACTTTGGCAAAGGATGCGTCAATGATTGCAGCCTCTTTATCTGCTTCTGCAGATAGTATTTGAGGATGGCCTGCCATACCTCTAATGCAGTCCAATGCATGAATCGCCCATACACAGATTGCCAGGGGCCAAACTCTCCCGGCAAGTCGCGCCATGGAGCTCCTGTTTTCATCAACCAAAGGATACCGTTGAACATCAGTCTGTCATCCTTGGGTTTGCGACCACGCGGGTCTTTGCTTACCCGTTGAAGGAGTGGCCGAATCAATTCCCATTTGTCGTCGGAGATATTGTGTCTGCTCATTTGGGCAGGATTCCACACACGGCCTCAAAAGTCTAGACTTTTTTTAAAACAGCCCCTAATCTTACAGTAGCGGAAGGAATTGATGAATTAGGGACAATACGAGGGGTAGAGTTTGAGTATAACGGCGGCAGGTGCCAAAAAATACCTGCTGCTACAGGTACGGTCAAGCGGCTGCTGGAAGCTGGTGGGGGAACGCTGCCTGAAGCTCTTCCCTTACGCAAGGTGAACGTAGCTACAAGAAAAAATATGGCAAGGTCATAATTTATCCTTTGCCGGCTGGTGGTTATCAAGTATTTTGCGTTTTCTCTGTCTGGAACTTCCGTTGTAAAACTAATTCGTCTCTCCCTCAAAAAAACAACCGCCCCCCGAACAATTCGGAGGGAGGTTGCCATGGCAAGGGGGACGGACCCCATTGATTCGTTTGCGTTATTCCGGCGTCTTTTCTTTCCACGGACGCGGGTCGCGGACGCTGTAGTCGCGCCAGTCGTCGACCACGTACATGTTCTCGCTAAAATTCCGGTTGTAGTACGACCACTCGGGCACAGTGCGCGAGCACCCGGCCAGGCTCAGCCAGAGCACGGCAAGGGTGAGTGCGTAGAGAAGATATTTCATGGGCATAGCCTCGTTCTCATCGTCGTGTCGCGCCGTTTACAGCAACTCGAAAGTGTTTTCCCGGCAGTAGTCCTGACGCACCTTTTCCCAGCGCTGGTACGGCTGCTTCACGTGCGGCGGCAGGTCATAGGGGTTGTTCGGATTGTAGGCATAGGGCGCCATGGCGCGCTCGATGCTGCCGCAGGCGCCGGCCAACGCCAAGAACAGGCCTGCCGCGAGCGCGAGGAGCGTACGTTGTAATCGGTTCATGGTCGGCGCCTAGTAGTAGGACTTGGGACCGTTTATGGGTGCGCCGGCAGGCGTGCCCTGCTGCTGACTGGCCTGGACCTGTGGCGGCGCTTGCACGAAGACCGTATTCGGCATTGAGCAGTTAATGTAGGAGGGCTTGTAGCTGTTGGCTTCTTCGCCATCCTCCTGCGCGCGGTAATGCGAGACCGAGAACCCCAGATAGCCACCGGACATGGGCTTGGGCAGCTTGGTGTAGCCCAGGTTGACGCTGCATCCCGCGAGCAGGAGCCCGGCCAGGGCAATGAATGCCAATCGTGTGGTCCAGTACAGAGTGAAGCGTTTCATGGCGTACCTCCTTGTACGTGCGCGTGCGCAATCCATTGCTAGTACCCCAGTTGTTGCGAAGCGAGCTTGGTGCCGACGCTGGGGCGGATGCCCATGCTCATCGAACCGTCGCCCATGAGTTCGTAAACCTCGCGGTTGACGGGCAGCGTGCCGCTGGCCATGGCCACGATCTCGCTGGTGGCAGCGTTCATGAGCCGCATGTTGAAGCGGACGTTGCGCGAGGTCGCGGTATAGGTGCCGGTGAGGATGAGCGACGCGGCCGGGGTTTTCTGGTCGAGCATCTGAGCGCGACGCGTGAGAATCATCTCGCCCTTGTTCGGCGAGAACAAAATGTTGTTGCTGCGTCGGATTTCCTGCACGCGGTAGCCGAGCGAGACGAACCAGGTGGACATCTCTTCGGCTATGAGCCGCGCGAGCGGTGAGGCGGATTCGAGCGTGGAGAGGTTCACGGGCGTGGTGACAATCATCGAATAGCCCTTCGAGCCGCCCATTTTGAGCGCGAGCTGGCTGTGGAGTTCGTCGGCGAGTTCTGCCGCCATGTCAGGAAGGACGCCTGCCGCGGCCGGCGCGGCCAAGCTGCACAACGCGAGGAGAAGAATGAGGGGCAACAATCGGTTCATGGGGCGTCTCCCTGTGGTCATTTTTTCATCATCTGACGGTTTTGATCATCATATCCACGGTCGCGATTTCTTCAGCGAGCCTTGCGCGCATGGCGCCGTCGCGCGACGCTGCCATGGCCAGCAACAAGCGCTCCTTGGCCAGCTCGTAACGGCCCTGGGCCATGTACTGCCGGCTGATCATGATGTTCTGGAGCGTGGCCTCGTGATAGGGCACGGTGGCGATGCCGTAGCCTGGCTGCTTATATTCCTTCTTGCTGCACGCAGCCACAAGCGGCGCCAGACAGAGAACGATGGTCAGAGCGAGAGCGGTACGCATAGCCGTATCCTTTTGTTTCCGTGGTCCTTGCTGACTCTTTCGGCTTTTTCCTGGATTGCTTTAGGTCTCTAGTGCACGTCCTGGCCGTACTGGACGGGCGAGGCCTTGGTGGACTGGATCGTGGCATTGAAGTCGCGGATGCCGATGGGCGCTGCGGTCAGTGGCGTTGCGGTCGCATTTCTGACCATCTTCTTTGTGACCTGAGTCATGGCAAAGGAGACCATGGCCGTACGCATGACCATGCCTGTAGCGCCGTTAATGAGCCGCGCCTGGACAAAAACGCTGTGCTTGTCCGCGTAGTAGGTGCCCACGAGCACGGCCGCGCGCTGGCTGTTGATGGTTACATTGCCTGCGCCGCGTGTGAGCATGAAATCGCCTTCCTGATCGCCCTTTTTAGAGACGATCTCGGGCGCCTGTCGGTACTCACGCACCGCGACGCCGCGTTGGTTGAATTCGTAGAACATCTGCTCGGCGATGAAGCGGCCGAAGGAGGAGGTCTGTTCAAAGTTGTCCTGGTTGACAAAGGAGGTGGGCAGGACTATGGAATTGCCGAGTCCTGCGCCGACCTCGTTGGCGAGCAATTGCTCGGCGAGTTCGCGAATTTTGAGCCTAAGCTCGCGCGCGTCGTCGTTGGCCGGGTCTGGCTTGGCCATGGGCGTGTTCGCGCCCATCCAGATGTAGCCGCCGCGTCCGTCTGGCAGCATCATGCCGCTGTGCAGGCTCTGTTCGGGCCGGACCGCGGTGGGTACGCCGTTGATATTGGCCCAACGTGGGGCGCTGGTGATCATGGCCGCGCCCGGATCGAGTTCTGTTTTGGGCCTGTAGGCGATTTCGTCCAGCGAGACAGGGCTTGCGCCGTCCGGAGTGGGCTGCACGCCGGCGCTTTGGACCTGTTGCAGTTCTGTGAAGCTGTCCGCTGCGTGGGTAGTGCCGACGCAGACGAGCAGTGCCGCAAGCGCGAGCAGTACAAGGGATATCATGGATTTGGCCATGGGTGACTCCGGTTCGAAGTTTCATCGCGACGCCGCCTGGGCTATCGCGGCGCAGTGCATCTGCGTATCCTATCGTCGCGATCCTCGATTACTTAAGAGCCCAGCGGCAAAGTGCGCCCGCAATGCTGGTGACAAGTCACGGTAATGATGGTACGTTATTCTATACGCATTTTTTGGGATTCGGCAATGCCGATTTGTTCATAATCATAGAGGGGAAAAGTGCATGAAAAGAGTGCTCTGCGTGCTGCTGGGCCTGTGGATTCTCTGCCTCGCGGCAACTGTTTCGGCTCAGGACAACCGCGAAACCGCGGCGGAAAAGCTGCTCGATCTCATGAACCTCCAGGCCATCATCGAAAAAGATATTGACATGATGCTCGACGTCCAAGTCAAACAGAATCCTACGCTTGCCCCGTACAAAGACGTGATGCGCCAATTCCTGAACAAGTATATGAGCTACGCGAGCCTGAAAAACGAGTTCATCAAGCTCTACACCACCGAGTTTACAGAACAGGAGCTCCAGGACATGATCGCCTTTTACATGACGCCTACTGGCCAGAAGGCCATTGTAAAAATGCCTGCTTTGGCCGCCAAGGGCGCAGAACTCGGTTCGTCGCAGATTCAGCAACATCTCCCTGAGCTAAAAAGCATGATCGAGGCCGAGGAAAAAACGCAGAAGAAGACGCAATAGCTGGCAGGTTTTTTTTACAACGGGGGGCGCGTTCGTTTTTCTTTAAAGCGGAAGTTCCAGGCTTCATTTCGAGCAAGATTTTGAATTATAAGGAAAGTGCGGTTTCAGTCTTGATTTGTAGCTACTAATATTTTAAAAAAACACTTGACAATTGAGTCTATACTCGACTGATATAAACTTTTTTTTCTGTAGACAACCTCATCGACTCAAAATGACAAGCAATACCTCTGCCACCGTCTAGTAGAATCCTATCGAGAGGGGAAGAAGGTTAAGCATAGAACTATTGCTACGCTATCGAGCCGTCTTCCTCGGACCAGGCGATATTCAAAGAGTAGTGCAGCATTATTCTTCCTCCATGAGACCATGCGTTTCGATGACTTTCACAAGTTGCCTTACCTGGTAGGGCTTGGCTTTGGCTGGGTTCTGTTTGTCGGGTTGAAAATTCATCATCTCGCTAGCTTCGAATGCTTATAGATTCTGTGGCTACCTGCTTGATTCCGAAACACAAAGCCGGATTCGGGGATTCCCGGTGCAAACAAGTGTCATCAATGCAGCTCAAGCGTAACAGTTGGCCGACGGCTGCCAGTTCGCCATGCCCGACCAGGGCTTCGTTGGTTCGTTCGAGGTGAAACTTTTTCATGTGGGCGCACCTATTGGACCTCACTGCAAAAAGTCGAATTCTGTGCGAAATATGACTTTTGACATCAATGATTCAAGATGGTTATGCTCGACGTTTTTCTCGTTTTGGACTTTTTGCAGGGAGGTCCTATTGGGTGAAAGAGGGTGTTTACTATGTCCAGAGCCCAACATGCTAGAACAATGGAATATTGTCAAGTAAAATATGTTGTATTACTGTAGTCGCAACTGTTGTAGTTCACGGATTTAGGGTGTATATACAATTCTGAAGCGCATTGGCATGGTCTGGATAACAAGTAGAAGCAAGCATCCAATAGCTGATACAAAGGAGATTGAGGATTTTATAAATCAATTTATTCTGAAAGTGAAGGAAGTGATTCCAGATAATGTAGACTATGCCAATGTCCATCTCTTGTTTCAAGATGAATCACGTATTGGACAGCAGGGGACGTTGACGCGTATGTGAGCAGAAAAAGAATAAAGGACAAGAGCTGTACGGATTCAGGTGTCAAGCGAAATAACTCTGCAGTTCTTTTCGTCGCGGGCTCGCGCTCGCAGGCTTGCAAAAAAGCGGGCACCGTGACACAGCCAGAACCAGGCCGAAACTCTAAGGGCAACCGTCTTCGATAAGCGCGCAAAACATGATCAAAAACGTCTTTTTTGACCGCGACGGCACTATCGTCGTCGACAAGCATTATCTCCGCGACGCGGCCGGCTTGGAGCTTATCCCCGGCGCAGGATTAGCCTTGGGCAGGCTTGCCGCCTCTGGATGTAAGCTGTTCCTGGTGA